>JACZCU010070799.1_pt1 | contig 24273 bp, 17 predicted proteins | sample 8641851 | NCBI WGS metagenome assembly JACZCU01 (sample SAMN15324605, study PRJNA640507) | soil metagenome | isolation source: monocropping sugarcane control | place: China: Luxin town, Laibin City, Guangxi Province | collected 2019-07-25 | depth 10cm m | reverse complement strand
GCCTGTGATACCTTATCATAGGGAATGCCAAGCACCTCTGCCGCCTCTTGTTCATAGTTGAGATGGACTGTTGTCCAGCATGTTCCTAATCCCCGTTCGCGTGCGGCCAGCATAAAGCTCCATGTAGCTGGCAAGATCGAACCCCACACTCCTGCCTGGGCTACCGGCGAGAGGTTATCAACGCGGCCCCAGATACATGGCACCAGCATTACTGGTACTTCGTGCATATGCTCAGCTAGATAATCCGATGAATTGATAACCTTTTTCAGCGTAGTTAGCTGTTCACGCGTGATCCTCTTACTCCCTGTATTGGCGCTCTGTGTCGCTCCCTGTTCGCGGTACAGCCTGAACCCCTTACTGTAAATAGCTCCTAAATCCTGGCGCTGTTTAGGATCGGTCACGACGATAAAATGCCAGATCTGCCTATTACCACCCGTAGGTGCCTGTACAGCCAGCTCCAGGCACTCTCGGATGACTTCAGGTTCCACCGGGCGTGTGAAGTCCAGGCGCTTGCGTACTGAACGCGTTGTAGCCAATAGCTCGTCAGGCGAAAGATTCAATTGGGGCATAGATAATTTCCTTCTTTTCCTTATGTTGTAGGGAGAGCACACGGCCACACCATGTGCTCACCATGTAATATGCTAATAATCATTTAATCATTGAGCAGCAGTGAGAGTGCGGGCGCAGGTACCTCGTGGGTGTCAGAGATGGGAATAACAGCGGTACCTACGGCGAAGAATTCGATGACGTGCGAGCCCCAACCATGGCTGCGTTCATGAATCTGTGTGCCGACTACACCCTGGGCCTGCAGGCTAATCGCCTCGGCTTGCATGCGTTCCATGGCCAGTTCGCGTGCATCATAGAGCGCCTGTGTATAATTGGTCATTTCCACGTTCTGACCCATCTGCTTAAACCATTGCCCCATGCCCTGATGGGAGACGTGATACACACAATTCCCCATCACCATGCCTACAGGGCGATAACCTGTACGCAGCAACGTCCAGAAATCCTGGCCCGAGAGATCTGAGGTGAACGGCATGCCTTTGGCGTTGCGATATGATTGACCGTTGCGCGCCCGGATAGCCGTACCGATGGCGACAAACTCGGCCAACGCTTCACCCCATTCGTGCTGGGTAACTTCGAGACGCACACCGACGATACCGTCCGCCCTCAGGGCGTTGGCCTCCTCTTCCATGCGTGTCATCGCCAGTTCGCGCGCGTGATACATCGCCTGGGTCAGGACATTCATCTCCTGGTTCTGGTTCCAGTTTGCCCTCTGGTACCCAATATGGTAGATTGAGCTACCCACTACTAAACCAACCGGGTCAAAACCTGCTTCACGTACCAGTAGAAATTCATTCACGCTGAGATCACTAGTGAAGAGTGAGTGATGCGTTGCATCGCCACGCATAAGATTCAATCGTTCGCGGGCATGGACCGGTAGATCGCTGCCCTGAGGTGGCATTTGCCTGGCCATGAATGTGTTCTCCTTTTAACTGAAAGTAACCAACAACGTTATTTGCAGTCTATTGCTTATTCGCGAAGTATCAGTTCCCGCGTTTGACCATAGCGACCAGGACGCAGATCGGTAAAACTTAGTGTGGGTTTGGGTGTCGGGATAGCATGATCTTTTTTCTGCTCTGTAATAGCGGTTCCAATGGCAGAGAAATGCACAGAAAAATCCATATAGTGCTCGTTAGCAGAGTACTCGCGCTCACGTTCGTACTCGGTGATTTGTCGATTAGCGTCAATATGCATGCCAACGATACCCGTAGCATTCAAGTTACGTGCCATTGTTGTCAGGCGGTACATCGCTATGTCACGCGCAGTATAGAGAGCCTGTGAAAATGGCACAATTTCCTGGTTATTTCCACCTGTGCCCCACCAGCCGCGCATTTGGGACGTTGCATATTTGCCCAGGGAGACAAAGTATGAGCAGTAGCCCGTTACCAAACCCGCTGGATAATAGCCTGCTTGTAGCAATGTCCAGAACTCCTGACCCGACAAATCGCTGAGAAAAGGTTGTTGCGGCATTGGTACGCCAGCGAGTCGGATAGCTGTGCCAATCGCAGTATATTCCAACAGGTTGCTTCCCCACTCATAGTTCCTCCTGCTGAAACGCACGCCGATGACGCCGTGTGCTTTTAAAAGCACTGCCTCCTGGGCCAGTCGGCTCAATGCCAACTGGCTGGCGTGCTGGTGTGCATTGCTGAGTGTGTTTAGCTCGGATGCGACGGTATTGTAGGTATAGTTGCGGGTATATTGCCAGCCGACCTGGTAGATGGAGCTGCCCATTACCTGGCTGAGCGCTCTATAACCAAGCTGGCGCGTCAGCGAGAATTCATTGACGCTCAGATCGCTGCTGAAGATTGGATGACCAGCCGCCAGTTCTTCACTCAAGCGTCGCTGTGCCTGCGTGGGCAATCCGCCAGCTTCTATCGAACGACGGCTAGCCTCCGCCTCTTGCAACGCCTGCTGTTTGCGTTGCTCATCCTCCGGAGAAGATCTTGTCCAGAAAGGCATAATGGCCTCCTATGCAATTCCTTGTTCAGGCAACTATTAAAGTAAGAAGCGCTCAAGGGCCATACGTGCCTGTGAGTTACTCGCCGCTACCTCTGCAAGCGCTGCTGCCAGCTCTTCAATCCACTGCTCAAGGGGAATCTGGTCGGTTTTAAGCACAATGCCGCGTACCACTTTCGCTCGCTGCGTTATAATCGGCCCTTGCCGCTCTCGGCTGATGCGGTACTGGTAATCACCCAGCGTCACATTGATCTCTTTGACAGGGTGTTCGCGCGAGAAAATACTACTGTGGCGTGTGACCGTGGTCTGGTTAGGCAATGAGCCTTCCAGTTTCACCGCCAGCGCTTCCAGAAATGCCTTGAGGTCGGTGATATCGGCTCGTAGCGATGCGGCGAGTATCTCCATTTGCAGCGGTCCATCTACTTCATCGTGCATCGTTCGCTCCTTCCATATAAAAGACGAGATCATCCCTTTTATAAATGTCTATTCATCGTTAGCATATCATTGTGCATTATAGCATCTAGCCTATTATTTGTACTGAACTGGAAGCATCCTAACTATTTTTTATAGTGACTGCGCACGGAGCAGCCAGTTCAATATAATTGAGACGAGCGACTTGTCGCGAGTCCTCAATTTGGAGTCTTCACAATCTCTGCGTTTATGTTATCATAAGTTATGAACGCAATTACACTTATATATTCAAATGAAAATCTGAGGTGCGCAATATTGTTACTCTTGACTTAGGAGGAGTACCATGGGCTTTTTCTCACGTTTAGCAACCTTCTTTCGTATCCGTGCCAACGCGGCTCTCGATAAGGCCGAAGACCCGGGCCAGGTAATGGATTATTCGTATAGCAAACAGCTTGAACAACTACAAAATCTGAAACGCTCCATCGCTGAAGTAGTGACCAACGAAAAACGCCTGGAACTACAAGAAGCACAGGTCCAGCAGCAGATGGACCGGCTTGACCAGCAGGCGATGCAAGCCTTACAAGCCAATCGCGAGGACCTGGCACGCATGGCCCTCCAGAGGAAAGAGACCCTCGTGCAGCAGATCAATGGCTTTGAACAGCAGATCGCCCAATTGCGCGCGCAAGAAGAGAAGCTCATTACTATGGAACGCACTATCTCTGCTCGTGTTGAAGCTTTCCGCACCCAGAAAGAAATGGTCAAGGCCCAGTACGGCGCAGCCCAGGCTCAGGTGAAGATTAATGAGGCTGTCACCGGCATCTCACAGGAGATGTCAGAGATGAACCTTGCCATGCAGCGCGCACAGGATAGGGTGCTCTCCATGCAGGCCCGTGCTAACGCCATGGATGCACTCATTGAACAGGGTACACTCGGTGATCAGGGATTGCTGGGGCCTGGTTCCAATGACCCGCTTGAACGCGAACTGCGCCAGATCTCCTCTCAACAGAACGTGGAAGACCAGCTCCAGGCCATGAAACAACAAATGCAACTAGGCGGCCCAAATGCTCAACAACGCCGACTCGAAGGGCCACATTCCAACTGATTTTTGCTTCATGAGCTATCCCGGATTTTTAGAAGAAAAGTTCTTTCTAGTGGAGTTCGCCTTGACACGGCGAACTCTACCCCATTAACACGAACTTATGTTTGATTGTGATGAAGGCACTCGCAGAGTGCCTTCATCACAATCAAACATAAGTTTCAAAAATTTGTTGAAAGAAGGATCTACAATGCCAACGGAAACATATAGTTTCGACCGCTATTTGAATGTACGTTCCGCCTATAGCCCCAGTTTTTCACCTGATGGTCAATATCTGAGCTTCCTCACGGATATCACAGGCGTGGCCGAAGTGTGGCGCGTCCCTGTGGATGTCCACGCTTCCCAGCCTGCATGGCCCACGCAATTGACCTTCCGCAATGAACGTGTCGCGGAAGCCAGCTACTCACCCGTGGAGGATGCCTTACTAATAACCGCCGATGTCGGTGGTAACGAACTTACTCAACTCTATACCTTAAGTGGTGATGGTTCGACCTTTACCGCTGTCACCTCGCAGCCTGATGTAATTTACACATCGGTGCAGTGGTCGCCTGACGGTCAACGTATTATCTATAGTAGTAACGGGCGTGACCGCCATTATTTTGATATCTATGAACGTTCCCTGGCAGAGGGGCACACCAGGCGTATCCTTACTCATGATGGGACTAACTATGTCAGGCGCTATTCTCCGGATGGTCAGCAGGTTTTGTTTTCTCGTGCTGAGTCAAATGTTCGCAACCAGCTCTTTCTACTTGACATAGCCAGTGGCGAGACACGCTCTTTGACCCCTGCTCCGGCTAAACTTCCTGCGTTGCATGGCTATTATAGTTATGCTGCCTGGTCAGCGGATGGAAAAGGTCTCTACTTACTCAGTAATCGTGAGCGTGAGTTTGCCTCTCTGGCCTGGCTGGATCTTGCCACAAACACAGTAACCTACTTGCGGAATGACTCATGGGACGCGGAAATTCTGGCGCTTACCGATGATGGTACGCATATGGCCCTGGTCATCAATGAAGACGGTTACTCACGCCTGGAACTCTTCGATGTAGCGGCAGGTTGGGAGGCACATTGTGCGTTACCTATTCCAGCAACCCTTCCGCGTGGTGTCGTGCGCGAACTGACCTGGTCACAAGACGGTAAGCGCCTGGCTTTAACTCTCGATCTCGCTGATGACGCCACCGATATCTGGGTCTGGGATATCGCCGAACACATTCTTTGGCGTGCAACCCGCAGTGTCACGGGAGGTATTCCCCCTCAAACCTTTGTCGCGCCATCTCTGCTGCGCTACCCCACTTTCGACGGACGCCAGGTCCCGGCCTTTCTCTACCTGCCACGTCATGAGCAGGCACGTGGCCTACCGGTGGTTGTCTACGTCCATGGTGGCCCTGAGAGCCAATCGCGTCCGATCTTCAATGCCGTGATTCAGTACCTCGTCTCTTGCGGCTATGCTGTCTTTGTGCCGAATGTGCGTGGCAGCAGCGGTTATGGTTACGAGTACCAGAGCCTGGATGATGTGCGCCTGCGTATGGATTCCGTCGCGGATCTACAACACGCTGTCTTCTACTTGCGCGATAGCGGCCTTGCTGATCCACGCCGTATCGCCGTCATGGGTGGCAGCTATGGAGGGTTCATGGTCCTGTCAGCCCTGACGACCTATCCCGATTTGTGGACAGCAGGCGTGGATATCGTCGGTATTGCTAACTTTGTCACATTTCTGGAAAATACCGGTCCATGGCGGCGCAAACTGCGCGAGGCCGAATATGGCAGCCTGGAGCATGATCGCGAATATCTCGAGCAGATTTCGCCCATTCGTTCCGTCGATCGCATCACGGCTCCCCTCTTTGTCGTACATGGCGCCAACGACCCACGCGTGCCAGTTGGTGAGGCCGAACAGGTAGTTTCAGCCCTGCGTGAGCGCCAGGTACCAGTTGAATACCTGCGTTTTGAGGATGAAGGCCACGGCCTGGTCAAACGTGCCAATCGCCTCGTCGCCTATCCGGCCATCGCCCATTTCCTCGATGAACACGTACGTAATCACCAGTAAAGGACCCTCTCCTGGCTTGACTCCTCAGGACTTGAAAGTCGCCTCTGCTATTATCTGCCCCGTGGCAGGCTGGACGCTCGCATGTCTCGCTACGCTCAGCAGAGGCGATCAGAGTCGCCTGCGGCGCTCCGCAAGTAATATATGATGGCAGGGGGCTTTCCAGTATGCAACAACACAGCCCTCTGCCATCATATATAAGCTCGCCACCGCTGGTGGCATCCTGAATAGTTACAGGGTAGAACTTCTAATCAGAGACAGCAATACGCACGGGCACAAAACCCTCACCTGGCTTGTAATCCGGCGATTGATGACGGAAGTAGGTATTATAGAGATGTGCGTAGTGTCCCCCCTGTTCCATCAAAACGTCGTGACTGCCTTCCTCAACGATGCGACCGCGGCTTAAAACAATGATGCGGTCGGCATGGCGAATCGTCGAGAGGCGGTGGGCGATGATAATAGACGTGCGCCGCTGCAAGAGCAGATCAAGCCCCTCTTGAATCTGAGCCTCGGTCAGCGGATCAACACTGGCCGTAGCCTCGTCCAGGATAATAATCGCCGGGTCTTGCAGCAGCACCCGTGCTAGCGCCACCAGTTGTCGCTGGCCCATCGAGAGCGCCTTGCCCTCTTCACCCACCTCCGTGGCCAGTCCCTCCGGCAGAGCTTCCAGCCAATCGCCCCGGCCGATTTGCTCTGCTACAGCAGCCACCTCCTCATCACTCGCCTCAGGACGAGCATAGCGAATGTTATCGGTCACCGTGCCGGAGAAGAGGAAGGGCACCTGTGGTACAATCCCTAGTTGGCGATGATAGGCGTGTAGGTCAAAGCTGCGAATGTCGTGCCCATCGATCAATATCTGCCCGCCCTGAAACTCATAGAAACGCGCTATCAGCTTGCCCAGGCTGGATTTACCTGCCCCAGTGTGTCCTACAAAGGCCACGGTCTCACCAGCTTGAATCGTCAGATTGAAGCCCGCCAGTACCGTCTGTTGCTCAGTGTACTGGAAAAACACATCCTTGAACTCGATCTTTCCTGCCAGGTGTGGTACGGACTGCTGGTCGACCTGCCGCACTCGCGGTTCAGCATCGATGAGCGCAAAGACGCGCTCACTCGCTGAAAGACCTAGTTGAAACTGACTCCAGAACGAAGCAATGCTCGTTAGAGGAAACCACAGCAGTCCGATACTTTGCACAAAGAGAAACCATTCTCCGGCTGAGATGCTGCGGTCCAGTACGTCGAGCCCACCAAAGTACACAACTATCGTGGTACCAACGTTAGCTACCAGGAAGAGCAGTGGAAAGACTCCGTTGTAGACAAACCCCGAGCGCACATTGACATGGTATGACTGCACATTGACCTTTTTGAACTCGTCATACATGTTCTGTTCCTGGCGGAAGTTCTTGGCCACTGTGATGCCGCTGACCACCTCCTGCACGTTGGCATTCACGCGCGCCAGTGAGCGCTGTGCGCGTTGTGTTGTACGCCGGGCGACCCAGCGAAAGCCCAGCGCAATCAGGACAATCACCGGCATAATCGTCAGCGCCAGCAGCGCCAATCTCCAGTTGATATAGAAGAGTACTGCCGCTATCAAAAAGAACAGCAAGAGCTGGCTGAGTAGGTTGAGAGTCAGGGTCACTACCGTGGCAAACTTCTCAGTATCCCCGGTTACGCGGCTCACAATCTTACCCGAGGGATATTCGTCATAGAAGGACATATCGCGTGCCACAATCGCTGCGAAGGCGTCTTTCTGTAGCTGCAACACAACATCGCCCACCGCACGTGCAGTGTAGCGCAGGCGAAAAAAGTTAAAAGTCCAGGACAGCACCCCTGTGATAAGGATAACAACGACCAGCAAAATTGCCGTTCGCATACTCTGATCAGCAACCAGCGTATCAATGCTGCGCGAAACCAGAATGGGAAAAGCTGTATCCATCAGCGAGTTCAGCACAACCAGCACCGCGACAACCAGCATGACGATCAATTGTGGCCGAAAGTAGCCAATCACGCGGGATACAAGCGCACGATCACTATATGTACGGTCATACGTCTCCGCGTCCAGGCCATCCATAATGAAGCCCATAAATATTCTCCTTCTCTTGCTGTTTGCTACTCACCACCAACGGCGGCCGCGGGAACGATAGGTTCATAGTGCGTGAAGATGCGCCGGTAGAGGTCACAACGCTCCAGCAGTTCGGCGTGTGTACCTTGATCGACTAGCTCTCCCCGGCGTAACACCAGGATTTTATCGGCCCAGCGTATCTGCGAGAGACGGTGGGTAATCAGCAGAGTAGTGCGTCCCTCTAACAAGCGGCGAATGGCCTTCTGTATCTCGTCTTCGGTCGCACTGTCGATGGCGCTGGTAGAGTCGTCGAGAATCAGGATGCGCGGGTCTGTCAGCAGTGCACGTGCGATGGCTATGCGCTGGCGTTGTCCACCTGAAAGTGTCACGCCACGCTCGCCGATTACTGTCTCATAGCCATCCTTGAAACCCATAATGAATTCATGGGCTTGCGCATCATGGGCAGCTTGCTCAATTGTCGCTGTATCCGCTTTCTGCCCCAATCCATAGGCGATATTTTCACTAATCGAGCGTGAAAAGAGGAAAATATCCTGCTCAATGGTCGAGACCTGTGAGCGCAAGGCATCCAGGCTCCAGGCGTGTACATCGACACCGTCAATCAGAATACGCCCGGCATCGACATCGTAGATGCGATTGACTAGCTTGGTGAGCGTACTTTTGCCCGCTCCTGTCTGGCCCACAATGGCGACCGTCTGGCCTGGTTCGGCGCGGAAGGAGATGTTTTTCAGCACCGGTGTATTGCCATAACTAAACGTGACGTTGTCAAAGACGATCTCACCACGTATCTCCTGACTGTACCCATCTTCATTTTCATCCAGTTCGGTTTCTTCATTCAGGATACTTAGAATGCGTCCAGCCCCGGCTATACCCAACTGGACAAGACTGAAGGTCCAGATCGAGATCGAGGTAGGGAAGCGCAGGATGCCCATCAGACCCATATATGCCACCAGGCCACCAACAGAAAGCTGTCCGTGTGTGACAAGATAAAGACCATGCAGAAACCCCCCGGCCAGCGCTACCACCAGCAGTAGAGTCGGCAGGTAACGCGCTTGCACCTCCCCGTTACGTACAAAGAAATCCCGGTAGCGTTGCGCTATGCTCTGGAATTTTTTCTGTTCCTGTGCCTCCTGAGCCGTCGATTTCACGACCTCGATACCCGTCACGGTCTCGGTCAACACGGCATTCATTTTGCCGAATTGATCGCGCAGCTGGTCGGATACCGGTTGTAACTGCCGTGAGTAGTACCGCAGCGCTATTACGAAGACTACTAGATAGAGTAGGGGCGCCACCAGCAATTGCAGCTTGAGCAGCCCGATCACGATGAGCGTAATAATCAAGCTTGTAAATGAATCCACAATGCCATCGCAGCCAGGGACAATCATATCGCTCAACTGGCCCATATCATTGGCTGCGCGTGCCATGATATCACCGACACGCTGGCGATTATGAAAGGTCTGGCTCTTGCCTAACAAGCTCAGGTAGAGCTCGTCGCGTGCATCGGCTGCCAGGTGTTTGCCCAATACCTCGCTTGAGAGTCGCGCTGTCAGATCGACCACGCCGCCACAGAATACCACTGCTAGAATGGCCAGCGCGATGCGCGGTAGTTGTCCTATTCCACCTCCCGAGGTAACAACGTTGAAGGCCTCGCCTGTCAGTGAAGGTACTAATACATAAAGCGTATTGGTAATGATTGAGGCTAGCATAAAGCTGACAATAAAGCGTTTATAGCGTAATACATGTGAGATGATCCATCGTCTGGGGCCACTACGGTTATACTGGTGCTCATTATCAATGGTAAATTCTCTTTTGGACAAAGTGCATACCTCCGACAGGTCTCTTAAAACCTGTCTGCTTAAACCTTTAACTCTTCTTTACTATAGATAAGCACAATCATTCTACCACGCAGATCCTGACATCTACTGTCAGCATTTATACAGATTTTTTGTAGGGGCTTCTGGACGAACATCGTACTGTTGGGTCAATGAAAGTTGTTTAAAACGGCTTCTTCATATTTTGCTTGTGTGTTTACATCTCTATCTAAAACATCATGTTGTTTGCAAGAACCTGAAAAGATTACTGCCCTCTTGCATAACACCTCATACCTCTATATAATACTTGCATCTCACGCATAGGAGGGGCATGAGTATGGCTCATCGACATTACCTCAACCTGCTTAAAAAAGGTCCACTGGTATGGAATATCTGGCGCGAGAAGCACGCAAACATTCAACCTGACCTGAGATCAACACGGCTCATTGGACTACACCTCGTCGGCGTTAACTTCGTTGGCATAAATTTGTGCGGAGCCGACCTGAGCGGGGCGAATCTTAGGGGCGCTCGGCTCAAAGGCGCTAATCTGGCAGGCGCAAATCTGAGCATGGTGAACTGTAGTGACGCGGACCTGCGTGCAGCAAACCTCAATAACGCCATCTTCAACGGTGTGAATTTCCACGGTGCAAACCTCAGTGATCTTGTTCTGGACGAAGCCTATCTCTATCAAGTTGACTTTAGTACAGCGCAGCTGAAAGGTACCAGCTTGCGCGCAGCCCGGCTCAGCCGCGCAACTCTCATTCAGGCAGTTCTCGTGCTCGCTGATTTAAGCTCGGCCGACCTCGGCGGTGCCTCCTTTCATGGCGCTAATCTCTCAGGAGCAAATTTCAGCGCGGCGAACCTGAGTGGAGCGGACTTGCGCGAGGCTCTCCTCAACGATGCTAATCTCAACAGGGCCAACCTGCAATCTGTCAATCTCAGTGGTGTGCACCTGGTTGGTGCGCAACTGGTTGACACTGTGCTCATTGGCGCTCATCTGGGTCAAGCCAACCTGGCAGAAGCATATTTGAGCGGCGCAAACTTCACACGTGCCGACCTGCATGATACTAATCTTGGTAAAGCCGACCTGCGCGGTGCATGTTTCAACGAAGCAGATCTTAGTGGAGCAGATCTTAGTCTGGCAGATCTGACAGCAGCCGACTTCACTTCAGCCAATCTGAGTGGTATCAAGCTGGTGGGCGCTGATCTTAGCCATGCCAATTTAAATGGCGCCAATCTTAGCCACGCCGACCTGCGTCAGGTGAACCTTACATGCGCCGATCTCACAGGCGCGCGTCTGGAGGCAGTCAACCTCGCTGGTGCGAGATTTAGCTGCGTCAACCTCAGTAACTCCTATCTACAAGATCTGGATCTCAGCGGCATTAACTTGAGTGGAGCAAATCTCGCTGGCTCGAACCTCGAGGGAACCAATCTTCGTGCGGCTATCTTGACCGGGGCCTCTCTATATGCCGCGTGTTTGCGTAGCGTCGTCTTCAGTGGTGCGAACCTGAGTGGTACCGATCTTCGCGGCGCAGATCTAAACGCAGCCGATTTCACAGCAGTCAATCTGAGTGGCGCGAATCTCAAAGGCCTGGAACTAAGTGATACAACTCTCAGCCGAGCCAATCTACATGAAGCGAATCTGCATGGTGCGCGACTTATCCACGCCGACCTGAGTGGCGCTAATCTCAGTGGCGCTGACCTCAGCCTGGCCATGATTAGCAGATCAAACTTGAGTGGCGCTGATCTCTACAGGGCCCAGCTTAACGGCGCCGACTTCCACGAGACTGATCTCAGTAATGCCGACTTGCGCGGAGCCAGTTTGATTGGAGCAAACCTCAACGGCGCTAAACTCATCAACGCGCGCCTTGAAGGCGCATTGCTTGAAGAAACATATCTCACTGGTAATACCGACCGCTTGCCTCAGGTACGTAGCGGCTGATAGATTACATAGCCGTTGCTTAACAACATGAGACGTGCTGATCTGGCATATGGTTCGGTTGCGCCATGATATCTACAAATGTCTATGCCGACAATGCTTTCAAATTTTGCTGCTTTTTCAGTCAATATGTTGTATACTTGACATATCGCAAATAGTATTCCATGCGAGAACTGAGAGGTAGAATTATGGCAGAGACACGTCAAGAATTTCCGCTAGAGCAACAACTGCGCAAAGATATTCAGGAGGCGCAGCGCTCGCGTGACCAACTGAAGTTGGACACCCTGCGCATGGTCCTTGGCGCCATTCATAACCTTGAGGTAGCACGTACCGACCGCAAAAACTCGGAGTATGGACAGCCGCTGACTGAGGGCGATTGTCTGCGGGTATTGGAGCAGGAAGTCAAGAAGCGCCAGCAGGCTATTCCCCTCTATAAACAGGGAGGCCGTCCGGAATTAGCTGAAAAAGAACAGCGCGAGATGGATATCCTTCAGACCTACTTGCAGGGTTCGCAACTAAGCGATGACGAACTGCGTACCATTGTCGCCAGGCTAATCGAGGCCAATGGTAAAGAGTTCAAGCGCGTCATGCCACAGGCAGCCAGGGAAACCAGGGGCCGCGCTCCAGGTGCCCGCGTACAGCAAATCGTCAAAGAAATGACCCAGTAGCTAGCGTGAGTGTGAGCCAGCAGGCCACCTTACCACTTCCTATGCCCCGTTGTCATTCAGGATGTTCAGTTTTCATCCAGTGTCATTTAGTGATGTAGGCTGTACCGCCGCGCCAGCTCAACCTACATCACTAAATGTTTGTGAAGCGCCGCAGGCGCTTCGTCTATGGTATAGAGCCAGGGATGGTGCAGCCCAGAGCCGCATCATCCCTGGCTCTATACCATAGGGGAGCCACCGGAGGTGGTGAGAAGACCTGAATAGTCATCATTCAAACGGAAAAGATGTGCAATCTCATCTTGTTAAGTTGCTTGACAAAGACTAATATACCCTCGTACGATATGATATCGAATATGTGTTCTGATGTGTTTTTGTAGCCTATGGAAAGGGCAAGCACCGTCACGGTCAGCGACCCCACGGAGAAATCTGGGGGCTTGCGCAAGTAAGCCTCGATGCTGACCAGTTCCCAGACGTTCTGTCTGGCAGCCGTTGCACAGGAGTGTCCAAGTTCAGACCTTGTGGTGGCATCTCAGCCGCAAGCTCTCTAATTGCTCTGTTAAACAGGTTCATGGGGTGTCAAAGCCAGTGCAAAGCAAAAAAGACAAACTGCTCATTGAGGATTTCTTAAAAGAGAAGCCAGATGTGCTCAAAAGAATCCTTGCCCAGGCAAATGCACCGTTGAAGGATACGGCGGCAGTCAATGTGACGAGGTGGAAGCTGTATCATTGCTTGCAAACACTCGGGTTATCCGTCGAGGTGGCAACGGGCGGGAGGACAAAGTATAACCGTTCAGTACGGCATATTCCCAAAACCCATTGGTTAGATGCCTCTTGCATTGGGGAAAGTACTCCCGATGAGCTGCATTGGCAAGATATTCGTCCCTTGCTTATTAGAGCAGCGGGAAGGCATAATCGGCAAATGTGCCGAACAAACGAGCATGGTTTTCCAGATAAAGCTGCCAAAGCAACCAGTAGTGTGGGCGGGTTTCGTACAGGGGATATGGTTCGTGCTCTCGTGCCTTCGGGCAAAAAGGCAGGAACCTACATCGGACGCATCGCCATCCGAGTCACTGGTTGGTGCAATATCAAAACGAAACAGGGAACTATTCAGGGCGTTCATTATCGCGATTGTCGTTCGCTTTCTCATGGTGATGGGTATAGTTACTCGAAAGGAGAAACGGCGTTTCCTCCCCAGAGCTGAAGCAAGGGGTCTCCACGCCGTCGTTTGATGAAAATCTATAATACTCTGACTCGACGTATAGAAGAGATCATACCAATAGACGCGGGCAAGATCAAAATGTATTCATGCGGCCCAACTGTCTACCGCTATATCCACATTGGCAACTTACGCACATTTACTATGGCCGACTGGTTGCGTCGTATATTTGAGTATCGTGGTTTTGAGGTCCTACACGTCAAAAACATTACTGATGTAGGTCACATGCGCCAGGAGATGGTCGATCGTGGTGAGGATAAAATGATGGCCCAGGCACGCAAAGAGGGCAAAACATCGCTGCAGATCGCTCAATTTTACACTGATGCCTTTCATCAAGACGAGGCCAGGCTCAATATTCTGCCCGCTCATGTTTTCCCACGCGCGACCCAGCACATTCCGGAGATGATTGCCATCATTCAAGGACTGCTGGCCAAAGGGATTGCCTACGAAGTTAATGGCTACATCTACTTTGACATCAAGCGTTTCCCCGACTATGGCAAGCTCTCTGGTAATCAGCTTGAGAACATGCTGGCGGGCGTACGTGAAGGTGTAGATACTGACCGCCATAATCCAGAGGATTTTCCCCTCTGGAAAGTTGCAGAGCCTGGGCGCGAAATGGCCTGGGATAGCCCTTGGGGCCGTGGTTTTCCTGGCTGGCACATTGAATGCAGTGCAATGTCCATTAAGTATCTTGGTGAGCGTTTTGATCTGCATACCGGTGGGGTTGATAATATTTTCCCCCATCATGAAGACGAGATTGCCCAGAGCGAGGGCTTCACGGGCCAGCCATTCGTCAATTACTGGGTGCACGCTCAGCACCTGCTGGCAGATGGGCAGAAGATGGCGAAATCGACAGGCAATGCTTACACTTGTTCAGAGATCGAGGCTCGTGGCTTTGCTCCCCTCGCCTTGCGCTACTTCTACACGACCGCCCTCTACCGCAGCCGTTTAAACTTCACCTTCCGCGCCCTGCAAGCAGCTCAGACCTCTCTCGAGCGTTTACAGGACCTGGCCTACCACCTGTACATACACGCGGATAAAGCGTACGTTCTGGCTGATGAACCGCTCGGCGCAAATGCCTGGCGTGATGCCTTCCTGGCTGAGGTCGAGCAAGACTTGAATATGCCGCGCGCTATGGCCTGTATCTGGTCGATGCTGCGTTCCAATGCCTATGATCCGACGACGAAGGTGCGCATGCTGCTCGATGCCGATCGCATCCTGGGCTTTGGCCTCAAGAGTTATCTACAAAGTGACGAGCCACGCAAAAAGTACGATCCTAAGACCTACCTGGTCGCGGTGCCAGCGGATGTTGCGGCCCAGGTGCGTGAGCGTGCCATTTTGCGCGCTGATCACCAGTACGCGTCAGCCGACTCCATTCGTCAGCAACTACATACTGATGGCTATGCCCTTAGAGATACACCCCAGGGCTCCCTGGTTCTGTCGCGGCGACCAGAGGATGAGTTCACTGTCATATCCAGTTCGACGGATGTTCCCGATCAGACGCTTGCGCCCGATTTGTATGAATTTTCGCTGAACCTGCTCGCGCACAATAGTCAGGCAGACCTCGAACGCTGTATCCAGAGCATTTGCCGCTGTGCAGGCTCTCATCATGTAGAATTGGTCATTGTTGATAATGGTTCCACCGATGAGAGTCTGGCTTATCTCCGGCAACTGGCTCGCCATGGCAATCTGGTGACAGCACAGGGACAGCCAATCGGTTTGCAGGTACTCTTCGCCGACCACAACATGGGCTTTGCCGCTGGTCGTAATGCCACCATGCGCGCCAGCCGTGGACATTATGTGATTCTGCTTGATACCTCTATCGAGCTTCAAGGGGATATCTGGCAGCCCTTGATAGACGCTCTTGCTGACCACAATATCGGCCTGGTCGGCCCCTATGGACTGGTTACGACTGATTTACGCGAGTTCCAGGAGGATGCCGGTCCAGATGTTGATGCTATTGAAGGCTACCTGATGGCTTTCCGCCGCGAACTACTGCGCGAGGTTGGCTGGATTGACGGGAAGTTCCGCTTCTATCGCCTGATGGATATTTACCTCAGCTTCTTTTTCAAGACAGCAGGCTATCGCGCCGTAACAACACCCCTTGTGGCCGAGCGCATTGAGAAGCATCCCCACCTTGAATGGTACAGTTTGAGTGAAGACGAGCGTACGACTAAGAGTAAGAAGAACTATGATATCTTCCGCGACCGCTGGCATCATGGCGAAAGCTTGCTGGTAGCCAACTATAATCCCGGCAACGCCTGGCGCGGCCACGATCATCCCTATCATGTCGGGGGCGATCATACCCATGCGCCAGAAGAATTGCCGCCCGATGGTGTTATGCATTCACACGAACACCGTCACTGGCCCGACCATTCGCATACTCATCCACACTCCCATGCTCTGAGTAATCAGCAATAGGTCGAGACCTATCTTGTCAATCCCCAGCGCTCGCGTACGCTGCGTTCAAGGGGGGCAAAGATCAGAAGATCGATCGCCACGCCAATGGCGATGATCAAGAGCATCACCGACATGACCTGCGCCACGTCGTTCAGATCACGCCCTGTTTGCAGCAGATTGCCCAGGCTGAGTGAGAAGAAGATCAACTCGCCAGCCATTAACGAACGCCAGGCAAATGTCCAGCCTTGTTTCAAGCCATTGAGGATAGCCGGTAGCGCCGATGGCAGAATTACCTGTGAATAGAGAGCGATACCTCGTGCACCCATATTGCGGGCGGCCTTAAGATAGATAGGCGATGTATTTTTGACTCCCGCGTCCACACCTAGCGTGATCGAGAAAAGTGCGCCCATCACGACTACAAAGATGATGGCCTGTTCCGACAAACCCAGCCAAAGAATAGCTAGCGGCAGCCAGCATACGCTGGGCAGCGCCTGCAAACCCAGGATCAAGGATCCCAGCGTTTCTTCGATGATACGAATACGCCCTATCAGTAGCCCGAGCACCAAACCAAGTACCAGCGAGATGCCATAGCCGATAGCCAGCCGTTGCAGACTCACCAGCGCCGCCTGGAGGTAGAGCCCTCCGGCAAAACCTGTGACTAGCGAATTGAGTACTGCCAGAGGTCCAGGCAGCACATAATCAGGCCAGATGCCACTGCGGGAAATCAACTCCCACAGGGCAACTAGGGCGGTGTAGAAGATGATGCGCCTCGACCAGGAAGTGAGTGTTGTCCTGCTCACGCGCGCTGTCGATATACTTACTGCTTTAGCCATCTTCGTTCTCCCGTTCATGCTCTCCAATGGCGTCCTTGAGCACCGCGAGAATTTCTGCTGCCTCATCCACCAATGTATGATCTTCTAATGATCGTGGGCGTGGCAGGTCGATACGCGACTCGTGTACAATACGTCCTGGTCGCGGTGAGAAGACCAGGACGCGATCGCCCAGCGCCACTGCTTCTCGTACATTATGCGTTACAAACACCACCGTTTTGCGTGTGCTTGCCCAGATCGCTTCCAGTTCAGCATGCAAGCGGTCACGTGTCAGTGCATCTAACGCGCCAAATGGCTCGTCCATCAGTAATATGGCCGGATTAATTGCCAGGGCGCGTGCGATTGCCACGCGTTGACGCATGCCTCCCGAGAGCTGATGCACATAGCTACGCTCAAAGCCCTTCAAATGCACAAGCTCAAGAAAGCGGCGCGCACTTGCGCGCCGCTCCTTGGCAGGTGTACCGATCTGACGCAAACCAAACTCGACATTGTGCTGAACATCTAACCACGGGAAAAGGGCTGCTTCTTGAAACAGGAGCACACGATCGGTGCCCGGACCTTGCACTGGCTTATCGTTGGCCCAGACGCTGCCTGTGCTGGCGGGCTCCAGGCCTGCAATAATGTTGAGCAGAGTGGATTTGCCACAGCCGCTCGGACCGAGCAAACATACAAACTCGCCTGCTTCTACTTCAAGGTTCACCGGTCGTAGGGCCTCAACGCTTCCTTTGCGTCCAGGAAACGTTTTGCTCACACCATCTATCCGTAGCGGAATACCTCCTGGTACTCCTTTATCGCTTACCGTCTCAGCTTTGGTCTCGCCCAGAATTGACTGAAGATACATCTGTTTTTCCTCTCGTAGCAAACTCTTTATGGCCCTGCGACTGTAGCCAAACCTTTGCTGCTGAGTACCTGGTTAAGCGGTCCCAGGTCGTAAATACCGCTCAAGTTAGGCTTGCTCGTACCCAGGAAACCCAGAGCGTATGCCCTATCAGCTGATGTCATTAGTGAACTGGCCAGTGGATCATAGGTGATATCAAGCTTAGTAAAAGCATCAGTGATCTCTTTGCTGGAAAGTGACTTTCCGGTGATGCGCTTGATCTCACTGTTGACGATATTCTTGGCGCTGTCGGGATTGCTGCTGATGTATTGAACGGTCGCTATATGCGCGCTCAGGAACTTGTTTACCAGGTCGGGATACTGGTCAAGGAACTGCTTGCGTACAATGACGTTGGTAGTCACAAATCTTCCATCCGGCCACTGCGTGCGCTCATCGAGGAAGAGCTGCCCTTTGCCTTCGTCGAGCAGGCGTGTGCCCCATGGCTCAGCTACCCACGCACCATCGATGCTGCCCTCTTTGAAGAGGGTGAGAATGTTGGCGGGATCGGTGGGTACAATCTGTACATTGCCGCCCTTGTCGGTTGTTTTCAGACCATGCTGTTGGAGGTAGTAGCGCAGCGCGACATCCTGTGTGCCACCAAGCTGTGGGGTGGCTAGCTTCTTGCCTGCCAGGTCTGCCGCACTCTTAATGTTAGCCCCAGGTCTGACCACGAATAATGCGCCACCGCTGGATGAACCGGCGATAATACGCAAGGCTTCGCCATGGCTCTTGACATAACCGTTGATGGCCGGGTTAGGACCGACATATCCAATATCGATCTGATTAGCAAATAGCGCCTCAACCAGTGCCGGCCCGGCGCTAAAAGTCTTGATCTCTAGCTTGGCATGCGCGCCAAGTGCGTTTTGGAACGTGCCCCTTGCCACGCCTACGATTGCCACTGCGTGCGTCAGGTTGGGGAAATAACCCAGGTGTACAGTTACAGGTGCATTGCTACTGCCGGATGTCGATGGGGTAGAACCACATGCACCCAGAGCTATCGCAAAAAGCATTACAAGCAATCCGATGCGTAAGCTTTGTGGAAACACTCTTTTCATCGCGAACCTCTCCTTCTCTTCTTCATAGCTGACATAGATAAAGGTCAAACGGCGATCACTACAGTGCCTGTACAAACGTTTCATCTTTCTCATCAATTGCCAGGTGGGCCTCCCATAACAGGGCATTGCCTCCAAACTCGCGGATCTCCTCCGCCAGCAACTGAAATTGCTCCAGGGCTTCGGGCGTCTTTGGCAAAACCCATACCGCGCCATGTACAAGGTTCGCCCCCAGGCGCTTCAACTTGCGCCAGATATAGACGCGGTGAGAACTCGGCTCTCGCGGAACCTTATAAAGTAGCAATAACCATAATTGCAACAAAAATACCTCCGTTAGCAAATAGCAGCCTTGAGTATGACATGATGAGCATACATAAGTATGTCTGCTCGTTAACCATTCCTCTTGCTATAACCTCTATCACTCCAACCTCTACTTTACTTTGCAAAACATAACATATTGAAACCATTCTTTCAAGTTATTTAATTCATTATTTTTTATTATAAAAGAATGGTATAAAACGCCGCGGCAATCATTCTGGTTTGTTATTATTAACATTCTAAATGGTTATAGAAACAATTCGCGTTGATATGAGCATGTTTTACGTCAAGCCTTGTATAAGTGTAATTATTCTAGTAGTCTCGCCACCTCCGGTGGCTTCCTCTGTGGGAATGCTGCGGGTGGTGCAGCCACAGGCTGCACCACCCGCAGCATTCCCACAACCTCGCGCAGCGCCGCAGGCGCTGAGGAGTCAAGCCAGCAGAGGACCTGAAGAGTCACATATAAATCTTATATAATGAAGCGTGTTCCACTTGTCTAAAGACGGCTGTTTTCGTTAAGCTATGCCTAAGCAAGTATATTTTGATCTTCACTACATTGAAGGAATATATGCAGAGTCAACAATCAGAAGTAACAGGTCTCATTGGTGTCGATATAGGTGGTACATTTACAGATATCGTGGTCTATATACCACCACAAGCATCGACCACCGCTTCAGGACAACTACATGTCTATAAAGTACCCAGTACGCCCTCTGACCCAGCAGAGGGGCTTCTACGAGGTATACAGGCGCTTCATGCTGAACACAGCGGCGTCATCGTTCATGGTTCTACCGTTGCTACTAACGCGCTGCTGGAGCGTAAAGGAGCGTGTGCCGCTCTCATTACCACCCAGGGCTTTGCCGATGTACTGGAGATTGGTCGCCAGCACCGCCCGGCTCTTTACGATCTCATGCAACAGCGTCCGCCTGTGCTCATTCCTCGCGAACGCCGCCTGGAACTTTCCGAGCGCCTTGATTTTTACGGGGACGTGCTAGAGGCTCCTTCCCCGGAAGCTATTGAGATGCTGCTGCGCCAACTTGCTGATTGTCATCCTGAGAGCATTGCCATTTCTCTGCTCTACGCCTTTCGCAATCCCATCCATGAACATGCCCTGGCGACTCTATTGCGTGAGCGTCTGCCCGGCACATATCTCTCACTATCAAGTGAACTATTGCCACAGTTTCGCGAATATGAACGCACCAGTACGGTAGCCGTCAATGCCTATGTGCAGCCATTAATGGCCCGCTATCTCAACAATCTACAAGAGCGCATCGACAGCCCCTTACGTATTATGCAATCCTCTGGCGGCAGCATTTCCGCTGCGATGGCAGCACATGAGCCGGTGCGTACCGTCTTAAGCGGCCCTGCTGGTGGCGTTATCGGAGCCTTTCATGTTGCCCACCAGGCTGGTCATGACCACATCATCACTCTGGATATGGGTGGTACATCCACCGATGTGGCTCTCTGCGCAGGCATAATCCCCGAAACCAGCGAAGCGGTTGTAGCTGGTTGTCCTGTAGGTGTGCCAACCGTAGCTATCCATACGGTTGGAGCCGGTGGCGGTTCTATTGTACACCTGGACGAAGGGCATGCACTCACCGTTGGTCCCGCCTCCGCGGGTGCCGTGCCCGGTCCTGCCTGTTATGGTCAGGGAGATCTGCTTACCGTCACCGACGCCAACCTGGTCTTAGGTCGTATTGATCCTGCCTACTTTCTGGGTGGCACATTTACGCTCTATCCCGAACGTGCGCTGGAGCGTATGTCGAACCTTGCCCAACGTATGGGCACTTCCGTCCAGGAGGCGGCTCTCGGTATTATTCGTGTAGTCAATGCTAGCATGGAACGTGCCTTGCGCACGGTCTCCCTGGAGCAGGGTCACGACCCCCGGCTTTTTACCCTGCTGCCCTTTGGTGGCGCTGGCCCCTTGCATGCCTGTGAGCTGGCGGAAGCATTGCATATTCCTGCCGTCTTCATCCCGCGCTATCCGGGCGTGTTATCGGCACTGGGTATGGTGCTTGCTCCCATCGTCAAGGACTATGTGCAGACGGTGATGCTTGATGCCAGTTCTACCACAGACTCAGAATTGGATGCCGCCTTCGCTCCCCTGGTTACTCGCGCTTATGCCGAGCTAGAGAGTGAAATACAGGCTATAGCTGCTCAGCCTGTTCCTGCTATCACTCTGCAGCATTTATATGATCTACGCTATGTTGGTCAGGCATATGAACTGACGATCCCTGATGCCGGGAGCCTGGCGCAAACACTGGAACGCTTTCATGCGCTCCATGCGCAGCGTTTCGGTCATAGCCACCCCGATCAGCCTGTGCAAATTGTAGCTGTGCGCATCAAAGCTCTTGTACAGCCACCTCAACCCGAGTTGCCAGTTATGCCTTTGCAAGACTCTTCGGCTCAGCATGCCTGCATCGGTGAACGAGCCATGATCTTTGCCTCAGGAGAACAACAGGCGCGTATCTACGATCGTACCCTCCTACTCCACGGTAACCACATTGTAGGGCCCGCCCTCATCGTACAGAGCGATAGCACCTTTCTCCTTCCCCCTTCCTGGGAAGGCGTAGTGGATGCCTGGGGCAATATCGAAGCCACTCTACGCAGTGCCGCTGAGACACCATCTGGTCTGGCTGAACAAAGTGGCAAAACCTCCTCGCCGGACCCCGTTTCCCTTGAAATATTTAAACACCTGCTTGCCTCTGCCGCCGAGGAAATGGGCGTGACGCTTGGGCGTACAGCCTATTCGCCCAACATCAAGGAGCGCAAAGATTATTCCTGCGCCTGTTTCGATGCACAGGGACGCTTGATTGCCCAGGCAGAACATATTCCTGTGCACCTGGGGGCTATGCCCGCCTCAGTGCAGGCGGCCATCCAGTGCTTTGGGGATTTTGCCCCGGGTGATCTCGTCATCCTCAATGATCCCTACCTTGGCGGGAGTCACCTACCAGATATCACACTTGTAGCTCCAGTCTTTATAGAGACTGACCCCGATGGGCAGGCAGGCCAGCTCTTTGGCTTCGTTGCCAGTCGAGCTCATCACGCTGATATCGGCGGTATGTCGCCCGGTTCAATGCCCATGTCGCGCGAGCTCTATCAGGAGGGAGTCATTATCCCCCCGCTCAAACTGGCCCGACGCGGCGTGATCAATGAGGACCTGTTAGAACTGTTCTACCGTAATGTGCGCACTCCCTGGGAGCGACGTGGCGATATGGATGCGCAGATAGCGGCCGCCCGTGTTGGCGAACGTCGCTTGCATGAAATTATTGCCCGCTACGGTTCCCACACAGTGCAGGCACATATCGATGCTTTATGTACGTATTCAGCTCACATGACAGGCGCTGCCCTTGCTCAGTTGCCAAATAGTTCCGTAGAGTTTACTGATTACCTGGATGACGATGGCTGGGGTGTTGCATCTTTACCGATCACTGTGCGTATACATATAGAGAGCGGCAGGATGTCAGTCGATTTTTCTGGTAGTGCGCCCCAGAGCGCAGGCTGTGTAAATGCTGTTTTAGCCGTTACGCATTCAGCCGTGTTCTACGTTGTACGCTGCCTGATCGGTGAACAGATCCCGGTAAATCATGGATGTATGCAGCCCGTACACATCTATGTGCCTCCAGGGACACTGCTCAATCCATCTGCGCCTGCCGCCGTAGCGGCTGGTAACGTTGAGACTTCGCAGCGCGTGGTCGATGTGCTCTTTGGTGCTCTGGCCCAGCTTGCACCAGATAAAATACCGGCCGCCTCGCAGGGAACAATGAACAACCTGACCTTTGGCGGCTATAGCCCTGATCAGGGCAAAGTCTTTGCCTACTATGAAACGATGGGAGGCGGTATGGGAGCGCGTCCAGGAGCTGATGGGCTGTCAGGTGTACATGTACATATGAGCAATACTCGTAATACGCCTATCGAAGCCCTGGAAATGGAGCTCCCGCTTCGCGTACGCCGCTATGCCTTGCGCCCGGCTTCTGGCGGTGCTGGCCGTTATCGGGGAGGTGATGGTCTGCAGCGTGAATTGGTTTTTCTCGCACCTGCGACTGTCACATTGCTCACCGATCGTCGTAAACGGAGTCCCTATGGACTTCACGGAGGGCAGCCAGGCGCCCCTGGTATTAATATGCTTGAGCGTGCTGATCTCGTGACCGAGCTTCCTGGCAAGACTACGTTAAATGTACAGGAAGGTGATGTATTGATCATCTGTACACCTGGAGGTGGCGGTTTCTTACCTGAGGAGGAATAAAACTATGTCAGCATCAGCGATAGAGTTGCCTTTGTTTCCGTTAAATGTAGTACTTTTTCCAGGCGTGGTGCTGCCATTACATGTCTTTGAGCCGCGCTATCGTCAGATGATTGTAGATTGTCAAGCAGAGCAGCTTCCCTTCGGTATTGTACTTGCCCAACCAGGAAGCGAGCCGTTACAGGAAATACCATATTCAGTTGGCACTATGGTAGAGATACGCGACTTACATTCTCTGGAAGACGGTCGCTATGTGCTGATGGCTATGGGTATAAAACGCTTTCGCATTCTTAGCCATCATCGGCAGAAACCATACCTTTCTGGCCTGGTCGAGGCATATCATGATAACACTACCCCTGGCTATGAGCTTGATATGCATTTCAGGTATGCTCAGGAACTTTTTACCACCTACCTGGAACTGTTATTGCAAGCGGCCAAAGAAGAGGAGCAGGATATTAGCTCGTGTCTGCCGGAGACGCCAGAAAATCTCTCCTACTTTATAGCCTATTTTCTTGAGATTCAGGATGAGCAGAAACAACGTTTCCTGGAACTTACCTCGACAACCCAACGTTTACGCGAGGAAATAGCTATTTTGCGGCGGGAGGTCCCATTTATGCGTCAAATGCTGGCAAAACCGCCAGATGATGACCGCAGCAGGCTGAATTAAATATGATGCGCGGGTTTAGTTATGTTCTTTGTCTGTAACTCTTCAGGTCCCCTCTTGGCTTAACTCCTCAACGCCTGCGACCACCCTGCCCGGAGCACCCTCTCCGGGGGCTCG
>JACZCU010119001.1_pt1 | contig 24295 bp, 20 predicted proteins | sample 8641851 | NCBI WGS metagenome assembly JACZCU01 (sample SAMN15324605, study PRJNA640507) | soil metagenome | isolation source: monocropping sugarcane control | place: China: Luxin town, Laibin City, Guangxi Province | collected 2019-07-25 | depth 10cm m | reverse complement strand
CAAAACCAGGGGGGGGGGGGGCCGTCAGCCCCCGGGGTGTGGCGGAGCGGGGGGGGGGGCGAAGACACCCCCGCTCCACTTATCTCCTCAACACCTGAATCGACGAGTCGTTCGTCGCGTTATCCACCGTCGTCGCGTAGATGATCGCCGCGCCGGATGCGATGCGAATCTCGATCATCTCGTTCGCCTGCAGCGTCGTTCCCGCGAATGCATCACCGCTCTGCTGCTGAAACGCATTTGCGCCGAACGCAACATCGCGGATGGCGCGTTGCGCGCCGCCTGGCGTGCGAATCGTGAGCTCGAGCGACGTGCCGGTATCGAGCGCGCGCACGCCGACATTGAATCGATAGCGCACGAGATCGCGCGGCACGATCAGCGCGCCGGCATCGCCGCGCGACAACACATCGCCGATCGGAATCGCCGGAACACTCACGCCGGTCGTGCCGGAGTCCTGATCGTCGTACGCACGCGCGACGATCGTCGGCACACCGCCGGAGTCCGCGAGGATGTCGAGTGACGCGAGACCGGTGGAGTTGAGATCCGCGACGACGTCGGAGAACGAAAGCGTGGTGTGCGCCGGCAGCTCGTAGCGCAGCGAGATCACCGCGGGCCGCAGCACGAGCCAGCCGGCCTTCGTCGTCTCGCCCGGATTCCCGAGTTGCAACTCCGTCTTGAAATTCGAGCCCGCCGCGCCGTGCGTCGAACCGACCACCGGCAGAATCACGTCGGGTGGTTTCGGTGACAGCTGCGCGAACACCGGAATCGAGAGCAGCAAACAGGCGGCGAGTCTCATAGGATGTCGCGCGTATGCTACGCGTTCTCCTCGCACTCACACTCGCTCTGCCGCTCGCGGCGCAGAAAAAAGAGCTCGCCCTCGACGCCATCTACGATCCCGATCACAAAGTCGCGCTCAGCGGCGCCGTGCAGTCGGGCTTCGAATGGATCGACGATGACTCGTTCGTCTGGCCGGCGAAAAACGAGAACGGCGATTTCGTCGAATGGCGCGTGTACGACGCGCGCACCGGCAACACGCGCAAGCTCGCGCTCGAAAGTGAAGACGCGACGTTCGATGCGAAACACAGCGCCGCCGTCGTGGCAGGCGAAGACCTGACCTTCTTCTCGCTTGCCGACGGCAAATCGAAAACGCTCACGACCACCGCGGGCGAAGAAGAACTCGCGACGTTCAGTCCAGATGGCAAACGCGTCGCATTCGTGCGCAATAACGATCTTCACGTCGTCGATCTCGACAGCAACGAGAAGCGTCTCACCAGCAATGGCTCGCCGGAGTTGCTCAACGGAAAACTCGACTGGGTGTATCAGGAAGAGATCTACGGCCGCGGCACGTGGAAATCGTTTTGGTGGAGCCCCGATTCGTCGCGCATCGCATTCCTGCAACTCGATGAGAAGGATGTGCCGAAGTACACGATCGTCGATGAGATGACGACGCATCCTGAGCTCAACGTCTATCCGTATCCGAAAGCCGGCGATCCGAATCCGCGCGTGAAGTTGTTCGTCGTCAGCGTCGCCGACGGCGCGATCAAAGAGATCGACATCTCGCGCTACAAAGACGTCCAGCCGCTGATCGTCAACGTGACGTGGAACAAAGACGCGGTCGTGTTTCAGGTGCAAAACCGCGAGCAGTCGTGGCTCGATCTCGTCAGCGCGAATGTGACGACGGGCGAGAGCCGCGTGCTGATTCACGAGACCACGAAGGCCTGGGTCGATCCGCTCGCGAATCCGGTTTTCCTCGCTGACGGCACGTTTCTCTGGCAGTCGGAGCGCAGCGGATTCCGTCACGTCTATCAGTACAAAGCGGACGGCACGCTGCTGCGCCAGATCACAAAGGGCGAATGGGAAGTGCGCGAGCTGCACGGCGCGGACAAGCAGTATCTGTACTTCTCCGGCACCGAGCGCAGTGTGTTAGGTCAAGATGTTTACCGGGTTAGGCTGGACGGCAGCGGCCTGCAGCGCTTGTCCGGTCCGGAAGGAACGCACATCGCGACGTTCAATCCGTCGATGACGCGCTACATCGACAAGTGGAGCGACGTCGATACGCCGGATCAGATCCGACTGCATGCGAACGACGGCAAGGTCGTGCGTGTGGTCGATGAGAATCGCGCGGCGCTGGCGTCGCAGTACAACCTGCCGAAGATCGAGTTTCTGCAGGTCAAAACGCGCGACGGCTTCCCGATGGAAGCGATGATGATTCGTCCGACGAACTTCGATCCGTCGAAGAAGTATCCGGTCTATCAGCACGTCTACGCAGGACCGCACGCGCAGCAGGTGCGCAACGTGTGGGGCATTCCGCGCACGCTGTTTCTGCGCTACGTCGCGCAGCAGGGCGTGATCGTGTGGGTCGTCGACAATCGCACCGCGAGCGGCAAAGGCGCGGTGTCGGCGTGGCCGATGTACAAGAACTTCGGCGAGCTCGAACTGCAGGATCTCGAAGACGCGCTCACGTGGCTGAAGCAGCAGCCGTACATCGACGGTTCGCGCACGCTCATGACCGGCTGGAGCGGCGGCGGGTTCATGACGCTGTACGCGCTGACGCACAGCAAGTCATGGTCATCGGGCATCGCGGGCGGCTCGGTCGTCGACTGGCATTTGTACGACTCGGTCTTCACGGAGCGTTTCATGCTCGAGCCGCGCAACAACGAAGAGGGATATCGCAAGTCGGCGCCGCTGCTCGAGGCGAAGAATCTTCACGGCAACCTGCTGCTGTTGCACGGCACGACGGACGACAACGTGCACACGCAGAACACGCTGCAGTTCGCGTACGAGTTGCAGAAGCAGGGTCGTCTGTTCGAGATGATGCTGCTGCCGCGCTCGAAGCATTCGGTGACGAAGCGCAGTCTGTACTTCATGCAGAAAGATGTGATGGAGTTCGTGAAACGACAGTTCGGCTTGCAATGACGTCACTGGCGTGTCGTTCGCAGTAGAAACGAGGCATGAGCAAGCAGAATCCGAATCAGGACTACTACAAAATCGGCGGACGCTCGCAGAGCGACGGCCCCGACAAAAATCACGCGAACGTGAATCACGACAAGGAACAGTTCGGCAACGCGGACGCGCATGCGAAGAACGCAACGCATCCCGCCGTGATGCGCGCGAAAAAGAAATAGATGACGTTGCTCTCGGACGATCTCGAAATCGAAACACAGCGTGCGCCGGGACTCTCCCGGCGCGCGCTGGCCATGCCTGCATCTCCGATTCGCAAGCTCGCGCCACTCGCGGACGCCGCGAAGGCTCGCGGGACGCGCGTGTTGCATCTCAACATCGGCCAGCCCGACATCGAAACGCCGGCGTGCATGCTGGACCGGCTCAAGCAACTCGATGCGAAGGTGCTGGAGTATTCGCCGTCGACCGGCACGCCGGAGTTCCTGCGCTCACTGCGTTCGTACTACGAGCGCCGCCTCGGCATCACGCTCGCGACGAATCAGATTCTCGCGACGACAGGCGGCAGTGAAGCGCTGCTCTTCGCGTTGATGGCGGTCGCGAATGAAGGCGACGACGTGCTCGTCATCGAGCCGTTCTACGCGAATTACAAAGCGTTCGCGACGATGGCCGGCGTGAATCTCGTGCCGGTCGTGAGCCGCGGTCGCGACGGGTTTCATCTGCCGCCGCAGCACATCATCGAGAGCGCGGTCACGCCGCGCACACGCGCGTTGATGATTTGCAATCCGAACAATCCGACGGGGACGGTTTACTCGCGCGAAGAGCTCGATCGTCTGGCGGCGTTCTGCCGCGCGCACGGAATCTTTCTCATCAGCGATGAGGTGTATCGCGAGTTCGTGTACGACGGACGCGAGGCGATCAGCGCGCTCGCGCTGAACGACATGGACGATCTCGTGATCGTCGTCGACAGTCTCTCGAAGCGCTACAGCGCATGCGGGATCCGGCTCGGCGCGCTGGTTACGCGCAACGCGGATGTGTGGGATGCGTGTCTGCGCATGGCGCAGGGACGCTTGTCGCCGCCGGGCGTGGCGCAGTTCATCGCCGTCGGTGCCGAGTCCCTCGGCGACGAGTACATGACCGCGATCGTCGATGAATATCGCGCGCGCCGCGATGTGCTGTACGAAGGACTGACATCGATTCCGGGCGTCGAGTTGTGGCAACCGGAGGGTGCGTTCTACTGCATGCCGAAGCTGCCGGTGGCGAACGCGGAGCACTTCGCATCTTGGCTGCTCTCGGACTTCGAGCATGAAGGCGAAACGGTGATGGTCGCACCCGCGGCGGGGTTTTACGCATCGCCGCTGGGAAAGAGCGAAGTGCGCGTCGCGTACGTGCTCAAGCAGGATGATTTGCGACGCGCGGTGAACGTGTTGCGTGCGGCGTTGGAACGCTATCGTGGAGCGGGGGGGTCTTAGCCCCCCCACTTGTCGACCCTCCGGCGGGCTAAGAGCCCGCCGCTCCACGGCTACCGTTTCATCGCTTCGCTCACGATCCGCTCGATCACGTCGCGATACGAAATCCCACTCTCCTTCGCCGCCATCGCGAACTCGGCGGCGGGATCGAGCCACGGATTCGGATTGGCCTCGATCACATACACGCGACCGTTTTGCGCGAGACGCAAATCGATGCGGCCGTAGTCGCGCAGCTTCAGTGCGCGATACGCCGTCAGCGCGGTTTGTTGAATCAGTTCCACGACATCGTCCGCGAGATCGCGCGCCGGTGCGGACTTCGTGACTTTGTATGCTTCGGTCGTGACGTCGAACTTCACTTCGTAGCCCGCGATCTTCGGCATGTCGTCGGGAAGTTTTGAGAGATCGAGCTCGACGAGTGGGAGTGCTTCGGCTTTGTCATTGCCGAGGATGGCGGCGTAGATCTCGCGGCCTTCGATGTACTCCTCGATCAGTGCTGCCGATTCGAATTCCTCCTGCACGTACGCGATGCGCTCGAGCAGCTCCTTCACCGTCGACACCACCGACGCCGCATCGATTCCTTTCGATGCATCCTCCGCTGCCGGTTTCACGATCACGGGAAAGCGAATGTCCTGCGCGTGCTCCACGCGTCCGTGATGCACCACCGCGGAGTAGGGTGTGTAGAGATCGTGATAGCGAATGATTTTCTTGGCGATGCTCTTGTCCATCGCCAGAAACGATCCCTGCGGGCCCGCGCCGGTGTAACGCTTGCCGATGAGATCGAGATACGCCGCGAAGTGCATCTCCATCGTGTCGTTACCCGCGTACGACTCGACGAGGTTGAAGCAGAGATCGAAGTCCGCGCGCGCGAGCTTCGTGAGCGTCTGCGTGCGGCCATCGATCGGAAACTGCACCGGCTCGTGGCCGAGGTCTTTCAGCGCATCGCCGATTGCTTCGATGTCGGTCTTCTTCTTTTTCGTTTTCTTTTTCTTCGACTTCGATGCGACTTCGGCCTCGATGTTCGCGCCGGGATACGCCTCGTACCCTTCCCACACGTTGTACAGAATCGCGACCTTCATCGCGGCCTCCGATGTCTCAGTCGCTGTTTGCCGGTGAGGAACGTCATCGCCAGCGCGGTGATGTAGACCGTGAGCTCGATCATCTGCTGGCGCGTGCGATCTCGCGTCGCGAAAAGTTGCAGCTCGCGCAAACGCGATTCGATCTCCAGCACCAGCGCGCGCACGAGCGTCCGCCGCACACCAGTCCAGTAGTTGACCTTATCGATGATGGTGCGCCGATGCTCCGCGAGCAGCTCGGCCGCGGGTCGCGTGTCTTCACCGGCCGGTTCGAAGATGTCGGAGAGATCGGTATCGAGCGCGAGTCCTTCGATCATCGACGACTCATCGATCGAGAACTCGCGATAGAACTCTTCGACGGTTTGATGCATCTCGTCGACGGTGATGTCGGTCTCGCCGTGCGGCTTCTTCGGCTCGAGGCTCGCGAGCTCGCGCACGATGTTGTCGACGTACTCGAGCTTGCGCATCGCGCCCCAGCCCGCGTAACGACGGCGCCAACTTGATTGCGGATCGAGCCACACCGCGAATGTCTCGGCGAAATCTTCGTCGGGATGTTTCTGCGCGTACCAGCCGGGGATATAGCGCACGAAATCGCGAGAGAAGGGGATGAATGGATAGTCGTCGCGATACGGACGACGCACCGAGCCGAAGAGCTCCTGATAATCGGCGCGACGCCAGAGCTCGTATGCGTGACTGAACGCGTGTCCCGCTTCGTGGCGCAGATACATCAGGATCTCGCGCTCGCCTTCGACATCGTTCAACGCATCTTCGATTGTGGCCACGCGCTGATCGCCGAGGTAAAACGGAATGCCGATCACCGGCTCGCCGCTGGGTGATCCCCATTCATCGGAGAGATAGCAGCGCGGCTTGAATTGCCGCAGGCCTTTTGCTTCGAGCTCGTCATAAAGACGACGCACTAACTCCGCAACGAGTGAAGACTCGAGCGAGAGTCCGAGCTCACGAATCGGCACGGACAAAAGTTGACGCGCCTCGGGCGGCGCATGTTCGAAGTGCACATGGGCTCGGTGAGCAAGGGGCGCGCCTGCGGGCGCAAGCGCCCTCGCGTCATCGCGAGATTTCCGTCCCTAAATCCCAACGCACACGCCGGAACGTGCCATTGGTCGTGAGATATGCGTAGTGCATCGGCGGGACGATAGCTCCTTCGCCGCCGCGTTCTTCCACAATGATATCTTGCCGGCCGTCGTGATTCAGGTCGATTACTCCGATTGCTGTCGAAGCGGCTACGATCCCAAGAACGGGTTTCACTTCGCCGCGCACTACTTCATAGACCGCTACCTCGTACGTGCTGGCGCCCGCGGTCCATTGGGTGACGAGGAGTTCCTCTTCTCCTGACTCAAGAAAAAGCGCGGACCTGAAGTTACCCGTCGGTGCTCGCCTGAACTCGTGTTGTGCACCACGGATCGTCATCGACTGCAGTTCCACACCACCAACGATCTCATTTTCAATCACACAGGCGTAGTTTCGATCACCGTCCGTCCAATTGAACGTGGCGTACGGGGGCCGCTGCGTGTCGCATCCAAACAGACAGAGGAGGATCGCTAAACCGATACAGACGGGACTACCTGCCCCTGTTGTTTGGGTTGCATTCATCACAGCAACCTCCCTTCGCGAAACAGAGCCCGCAATCGTTGACCTTGTTCTTATACCTGTCGGCCTCAGGACCTCGTCCGCGCCCTCCCGGCCCTTGATTATACATTCCGACCACGCTGAATGGGTTGGGGCTGTAGTATTTGCGAAGCCAGCACAAGTAGCGCGTAGCGCACTGGATTGCTTCAGAAGGATCAATCAATTTGTTGTAGTCGCACTTTGCCTGCTTGGCAGTGTCTCTTGTTATCTGCGTGAGTCCTAGGGCCGATGACGTTGCTGCCTTGTCGAGCGGGTTGCCGCTGCTCTCGGTCAGAACGAGGCACAGTATGGTCGTCGTTGGGAAAGCGCTGCACTGGTTGTTATCATTGATGAGCTGTTTCAGTCGATCACACGGGATGGCGGTCGTCCCCGACGGGTCTAGATAGGAAATGGGGTTGTTTTGGGCATATGGGTAACGCCATAGCGAGGCGGCGTCAACTCGGGCCGCATAGCTCGGTGCAGGATCTTCACTGATAAACCGTCCTTCGTTAGGCTCATAGTACCTGGCACGATAGTACAAGCCTGGAGGCCCGGGCTCCCGTCCGGTATAGCCGAAACTCGGGGCAGCACCGGCGCTGTCGCCCCATGCGTCGTAGGCGCGGCCCTGGCTGATGTTGCCGGATTCGTCGACGGCGGCAACGACGGAACCCAGGCCGTCTGTGACGTAGTAGGTTTTTTCGCCAAGACGATCCATTTTTACGAGCGGTTCATCGATACCGGCGCCGAAGAGGAAGTCGTTCAGCTTGAAATACGTGGTGTCGCGCTCGCGCGCCACGTCCTGGCCGTGGTACGTGTATGTGTAGGTTGCGGCGGCGATACGGCGATCCATCCAGTCATATGCGAACGACGTGGATACGTACTGTGACAAGTGATTGCCGATGTCCCATGTGGCGTTATTGCTGCGGTTGCCATTCGCATCGTAGGTGTATGTGGTCGGATTCCCGGTGACAGTCTTTAAACGAGCGGAGTTGTTTGGGTTACCGGCGTATTTGTAGTACTCATATGTCGCTACCGATGTCGACTGCGTCTGTGCGGTAAGTCGATTGCCAATGGCGTCATAGGTCCATTGGGCCCATTTCGCGTTCGGCTGGTCAACGCGCAGGAGCTGATAGTTGTCGTCGTACCGGTAAGTAGTCTGTCCCTCGACCTGATTTGCGTCGTCGTGTGCGTCGACGGTTACACGGTAGCGCTGGCCAAGCCGCGTCCATGTGGAATCGATCACGTTGTAATCATAGTCGTAGGTGTACTTTGCGACGGTGCCGAGCGTCGGATGAGTGTTGTTTAGTTCGGTGAGCCGGCCCTGGCGATCGTAGGTATAAACACGCTCGAGCCCATTCGCGAACTCGATCGTGTCGTACTGGTCACGAAGGTTATAAGTGAATCGAGCCTCCCACGAGGTGTTGTCATACGACACCGTGCGCAGGCGAAACATCGAGTCGTAGCCATAATAGACCGTGGTTACACGATCCGTGTTTCCTGCCGGAGGTGTGATGGTGTAGCTATGAATTAGACTCGTCGTCGCATTCGCGTACGCGTAGACTAGTTTGACGTCGCCAAGATAACCCTCACTCGAAATGCGGGCTGAAGCGTCGTAGGTGTACTCATACGTGCGGGGAGGATAGACGAGTTGATCGAAGACGCTGACCATACGGTCGCCGTCGTAGTTATAGTAGATTCCTTTGTAGGTACCGTTGGGCCAGAGGCTCAGATCCGGATAATAAGCCGCCTTCATCCGCCCGTAAGAGTCGTACAGATATTTCCGCTTGTTGCCGCGCCGGTCTGTTACGGTTTCGAGGCGACCTCTGGTCGAGCGCTCGTATGATTCGACTGCTCCGTCGGGGGATGTGGCTGATTGAGGCTGCCGGCTGCTGTTATACGTGTATGTAGTGACGTTACCGTTTGCGTCTGTTACCGATTTAAGCAAACCGATCTCGTAGGCGTACGTGGTTGCATGACTTAGCGGGTCGATCGTTTTGCTGAGCTGGCCGAGAGCATCGTAGCCGTTCTTCGTGAGCTTTCCGTTAGGGTCGGTGACGTGCACGAACACCAGCCCAGTGGCTACGTCATAGTTGTCGTACGTATAGGTGGTTGTGAAGTCCAGTGCAGAAGTAGTCGTCGGTTTCGGCAGCGTAATGGTGAGGAGGCGATCGAGTGGGTCGTATGAGTACGACGTAACCGCAGTCGTAGGGTCCGTAATAGACGTAACTCGGCCCAGACTGTCGTGACCGTAATACGTATAAATCGTCGATCGGCCCACGCGCGTCAGATTGCCGGCGGCATCATACTGGTAAGAAATTGTTGGGGAATCAGGGACATCCGTCACGGACGTCACTCGTCCATGGGTGTCGTAAACCCACGTGCCAATCTTGTCTTCAGTAACACCGTCAGGGCGAATTCTGTAAGCATTCTTCAATGCGCCTGGCGCCGGATCGCCTGACTGGTAATACTCATACCGGTACCCGGTCCATTTCGCGGGCAGGCTCGATTTTCGAGAAGCGATCTTGTCCGGGAAAGCCGGATCGTACGTGTTGGTCCACACGACTGCCGGTGTCGCACCGCTGTAGATGGTTTCCTGATAAATCCTGCCGAAGGAGTCGTAAGAGTACTGAGTCTTGTTGCCGTCATCGTCGTATTGGGCAACGATGTTCCCCGACCCGTCGTAATCGGTATTGTCATTGACTACGAGGCCGGTGGCGGCAATGTATTTGTACGTCGTGCTTCCGAGGGAATGCTGTTTGATCGTGAGTGAAATGTACTCCGGCGCAATTCCCTCAGGCATGTATGTGTAGGTGTATTTCTCGCCGGTGGCGCCGGCCGTACCAAACGCGCCGTCTGTATAGGAGTGCACGCGATCCGCACTGTCCCAGGTGATGTCGCTGATGACCCGGTTCCACCGATCGGCTACTCGGCTGAGCAACGGCGAAAACCGTCCCGAAACATAGGTGTAGTTGATGCTTTGCTGCCCAGCTGGAGTCGCGGCATCGGCGACGGACTCGAGCTGTCCGTTGACGGCGTATGTATATCGAACGGTACGACCGGCAGAATCAGTGACCGAACCGATGCGACCGGAGGGATTCCAGGTTACATCCACATAACGGCCCGAGCCTGACCCATCTGCCACGCGCTGGATTCGTCCATTGACATCGTAGGTGTAATTCGTGACGTTGCCGAACTCGTCGCTGATCGATGCCATTCCGCCGTCAGCCCGAAACTGCAGTACCGTTCTGCTGTTTTGAATGGTGAGCGTGAAACTTCCGTCGGGGTTCTGTACGAGCAGATCTCGACGGCCTAGAGGAGGCGTGAAGATCGGATTAGACGAAGACGTGCGCGTGAAGTTGTAAAGCGCACCGTGCGGCATGACCACGGACGCGACATTCGAATTCGTGCTTGGTCCAACGGCGTACACAGAGTTGAAGATGCGGGGCGTCAAGCTGCTGTTCCAACCGATTCCCATCGGCCCGTCGACGACGCGGCTGCTGTCATAGTGACGAGTCACATTGATCTGCGGTCCGACTGTGCGAATCGAGAGGTCGGCTTCGTCACGCACATAGGTCCCCGCACCGACGTACACCGGTGATTTCGTGCACTTATTGCACTCTTTTGGCTCACACGCGGGGCAGGGCGGATCTTGTGGCGGCGGCTGCGCAGGCGGCTTTGGCGGAACGCAGACTGTCTGGGCTGATAGTGACGGCGCGGCGAAAACTGCCGCCAGAAAGATGATCAGGAGAAGACGTTTCATCGAGTAGCCCTCTAATACCGAACGACCATGACAGGTCGGATTGTGACGGACGATCCTGTTGAGTCCGTGACTGTCAGCGTAACGACGTATTTGCCAGGTGCGACACGCTCTCCGTTGTCGGCTCGCCCGTCCCAACTCAAGGTCAACACATTCGAAGCCTGGGCCGTAGTGCTGAGCGTCCTTAGCGTCATGCCATATTCGCTATTGAGGAAGGCTGCAGTCAGACTCACCGGCCGGTTCGCATAGCGCGTCACCTGGACAGTGATCGATTGGCCGCTCGAGGGCGAAGGCACAGCGCCAGGACTGAACATTGGAGGATCAATGGTCACAGACGTGATTGTCGGTGCCGTTCCATACACGAGCGTGAGATTTTCAGGAACGGCTTGGAACATGCGGATAATCGTCATGTTTGGACGGCCACCGAGCCACGTGCCGTTTCCGCCAAAGCCATACCAAGACAATTCCTGCAGACCGCCAATGCGCAGTTCATTGAGGAAGCAGTTACTGTCGCAAGTGCTCGACGTCTCGTTCTCGAAAGTCGCTTTCGCGACGACGAGCGCCGGTACTGTGCCGGTACAACCGGTGTCCGGATGCCCTGATCCGACACACCACGCGATGCGGAGAGGTTTGCCCGCGTAAGGATCGAACGCGAAGTTGGCGGACGAATCGTCACAATTGCGCCATAAGGCGCCGTCCCAGCATTTGGGATATTCGTACTGCGTGTCTGGCGGTCCGGCTGAAGGCGCCGTCGAACGATCCCAGATATAACTGTAAGGTCCTGCCGTGAGCGTCACGTAGTATTGATACGCGCCGTCGCCTGCCAGTCCTCCTTGCGCGTCGAGCCCATCCCATACGTCGTTGTATGTGCCCGCGGTGCGTTGGCCATCGAATAGCGTTCGGAAAGGAACGCCATTCCTTTTTAATTCGATCTTTTCGTTCATCGTGAACGGAACTATCGACGTGTAGGTGACGGTAGCCCCGGCCGAGACGTTCGCCTGCGCTACAGAGCGCGATGCCGAGAAGTGTCCGACCGTCACGGGAACCGTATCCGTTGCTGTGTTGCCGGCGCTATCAGTCGCTCGGAATTTGAGAACGTAGCTGCCGTTGGGCAGAGTCGCCGCCTGCCAGGTCGCGAGCGCCCCTGAAATAGGCCCTGTTCCTGTTGCGATAGAGACGTCCGGCAGAGAATTTCCGGTTTGATCGAGGGACCAGTTCTCCAGTGCCACTGCGTCGGCAGCATTTCCGCTCACGTTCGCGGTGCCGGCTCCGTTCGTGTAGACGTTGGAGATTACGGTGTTATCAGCTGGTGCTGTGATCGATGCTGTCGGTGCCGTGAGATCGAGATAGGTAGTCGCCTGTGCGATGGGAACGTTGATCGAATCAAGATCGATGAGTTCGAAAATGTATGTACCTTCGGGCTGAAGCGTTCCCACTCCGTCCCGTCCGTCCCACACCCACGACACACTCTGTCCTGTTCCAGTTGCGCTGCGAACCAGCGTGGCGTTCGTCCTACGGACATCCACGCGCCATCGAAAGTCCTGCCTGTTCGAGAAGAGGACTACTGCGGAACTAAAACTAGTGGTGTCTTTGACGCCGTCAGCGTTCGGACTGAAGAAAGGATTGGAGATGAATGCGGCCGCGTAGACGTATTCGGGATATGTGCGGGTCAAGTTGCGCATTTGTTGTAGATGCGCGCGTAGCACTGGAAGGCCTGGTTCGACGCCGTCGACATAGTTCGGCAGGTAGCCAGCAGTAAACCCCAAATTCGAAAGAGCGGTGTTGAAGTTGGTGCGAAGGTTCAACACGTCCTCATCGGCGACCACGGAGTTTGTAGTCAACGTGGGATTCGTCCAGGTCGCCGTTCCTCCGGATGCGTTGATGGCAGAGGTGACGACCGTGCGCAGATCCTGCATGTGTTGCAGGCGAATCAGGTCATTGCTGGTTAGTGGATCGTTGGTGTGAGTGTGGGTGGAGAAAAGAACGGGGTTCGTCGTTTCGAGGATATTTTGCGCCGCATCGCGCACAATGACGCGGTAAACATATGTCGTATTCGCGCTCAATCCGTTCTGGGTCCACCCGACCGGAGGGGCGCTCGCATGCACCTGCAACGTCCAGGGCCCATTGTTGACCTTGCGTTCGTAGTCATACCAGGTGCCGCCACTTAAGGACGAAAAAAAATAAAGACTCGCTGACGAATTCGCAGGCGTATAGATGCCGTGCAGTGTGGCTCCGCTGGCCGAGAACGCCGCCAGCGATAAAATTGTGCAGATGAACAAGCGCCGGATCATCGCGCAGGCTCCTCTTTCGCGGGACCGTCGGGCCGATCGGCTAACACCGGAATCGTATTGGCCGCTACGGAGCCGTAGTCACTACGCCAATTGAGGGAGATCAGACGGATTCCGTCCGCCTTGGGAAGAGCGATTTCGACTTCGGCCGGTGTCGCTGCTGGGCGGCGACTGCGTTTTAGGAGTGTGGCATCAGCGAATTGATACAGTTCACCGGGCTGTAAAGAAAAGTTGTGTGCCGACGGTCCAACGAGGCGAACGCGGACGCGAAGCGTTCGACCAGCTACTCTCCACGCGCCATCTTTTTGAGACCATGAAGCGTTGAGCGGTTCGATTACAAGCGCGGGAGAAACGTCGTCGAGGACGGATAATCCGCTGTGATGTGCATGCGACGCGTGCGGCCGCTGCGTAAATAGTGAGACACCACCTCTCTGCAATGCTGCCTCGGCGAACGTCAGACCATTGTTTCCGTATGCAATGACCGAATTCTCCGGTAACGGTGTAGCAGCGATCGCAAGGACGAAGTCACGCATGTCGGCAATGTTGATACGACCGCTTTCGTCGAGCCCGTTCCACGCGTCCACAATCTTTCCCGCAGTACGCGGCTCGCGGTTCACAATCGTTTTCATGACGGGACCGACCATCTCTCCGGTCTTCTCGTTCTTCCGAGCCACACCCGCCTGCATGTGTACGCGAGACGGAACCGCTAGCGAATACGCGACGGATGCGGTTTTCGCGGCGTAATAGTCGGCCGTCACTGCCGTAATCGATGTCGGTTGATCGGCAGGAAAGTAGATTTCGTGCTCGTTTCCGTCTGTCCAGGCGATCCGAAACGAGTAGGCCTCGTTGGGAACAACACTGCCACGTTCGTCACGGCCATCCCAACTGTACGTGTTCACACCTATCGCTGACGCGTGATCATGGGCGATCGCTCGCACCGCGTAGCCGTCACGGTCTACGACCTGCACCGTTAGCTTACCCGGCTTGGCGAGTGTGAAATTGATGCTCACCGATTCGCCTAAAGTTGGGTTAATGCTCGTCGGATTCACAGAGACGGAGCGGATCACGGTCTCCGCCCCAAACATCGACGACACTGTCAGGAATAAGAACGCGACATAGGCGAGGATAGGTTTCATGATGACTCTCCGACACGCCCGGCGCTTTTGCGCGGCGCATGTCGATTACGGGTACGCAGACCGGTGGACGACGAAACGAATCTCAAAGCAGCGTGTCATTGGATCGGAAGGCTGTCAATGTGGATGTGACGAAATGCCGAACGACGTCGAGTGTGAAGCGGCGTTCTCCTCGTACAATCCATCCCATGCGTTACTGGCTCATGAAAGTTGAACCCGAGGCGTACACGATCGATCGTTTGGAGAAGGATGGGACTACGTCGTGGGAAGGGGTTCGCAACTACCAGGCGCGCAACTTCATCCGCGATGAGATGAAAGCCGGCGATGCCGTGCTCTTCTACGCATCGAATGCCGATCCTTCCGGCGTCGTCGGGCTCGCGAAGATTCATCGCGAGGGATATCCCGACAAGTTCGCGCAGAAGAAAGGTCACGAATACTTCGATCCGAAAGCGACGCCGGAGAATCCGATCTGGTACATGGTCGACATCGCGTTCGTCGAGAAGTTCCCGCACGTCGTCTCGCTCGAAACGTTGAAGAACACGCCGGGACTCGAGGAGATGGTCGTGACGAAGAAAGGCTCGCGTCTGTCGATTCAACCTGTGACGAAGAGTGAGTACGACATCGTCGTGAAACTCGGCCGCAAGAAAAAATGAGGATGGAGATTCATCGCGGCGACATCACGAAGCTGGCGGTCGATGCGATCGTCAACGCCGCGAACTCCTCACTCCTCGGCGGCGGCGGTGTCGACGGCGCGATTCATCGCGCGGCCGGACCAGAGCTCGTGCACGAATGTCGTCTCATCGGCGGCTGTCCTACTGGCGAAGCGCGCATCACGCGCGGCTATCGTCTGCCCGCGCGTCACGTCATTCACACCGTTGGTCCCGTGTGGCGCGGCGGTACGAATCGCGAGCCCGAGTTGCTCGCGTCGTGTTATCGCAACAGCCTGCAACTCGCGATCGACAACGGCATTCGCACAATTGCGTTTCCGGCGATCAGTTGCGGGATCTACGGCTATCCGATCGACGACGCGACCAACATCGCCGTACGTGAGGTTCAGAATTTTCTGAACGTACACGAGGAGATCGAGCGCGTGCTCTTCGTTTGTTTCGGAGACGAGGTCTGCCGCGCGTACGAGCGCGCGCTGGCTGGCGCGCCGTTTGCGGGCTGACTCGGCGACATGGTTCGACCAAGTTGTCCCGCTCTCGTCATTCACGAGGATGACGAGTTTCGCAAGAAGCTGATCGCCGCGCTCGATCAAAACAATTTCACCGTGACGTTCGAGATGGATGGCGATGCGGCCGTCGATCTTCTTCGCTCACGCCGCTTTCAAGTCGTGCTCCTCGGTGTGAATCTCGCGGCCGGTACCGGTTTGCGAGCGCTCGAACATTTGCGTGACACGCAAGGTGGCCCCGGCTGCGGCGTGATCATCCTCGGCGATCCCGATCCGCGCATTCGCACGTTTGCGCCGTGGGCCGATGAGACGCTGCTCAAGCCGGTGGATGCACAGTACGTCGCGACGCGTGCGTTGTCGTACTGCAATTGCGCGGCGTAGCGTTCGCCGCGGTTTTCTTCCACCTCTCCGGCGCGTCCAATGAAGCGTGAGAAAGGTTGTCATCGCGCTGTCGTTGCTGTTGTTCGCGTGTCATCGCGCGACGCCGCCGCGTGCGATGACGGCGCGTTCCGCGGATCTCAGCATCACCGTCGATGACACGCTGCGCGCGGTCGATCACGTGACGAAAGAGACCGAGGCCGTGGGTGGATACGTGGCGTCGTCGCAGATCTGGCGCGAAGGCGAGCAGTTGCATGCGCAGGTGACGTTACGCGTGCCGCCGGACAAGCTCACGTCGACGCTGTCTTACTTTCGCGGCATGGCCACGAGAGTCGAACGCGAATCGATTCAGCCGAGCGCGGTATCCTCGCCGAAGCATGAACGAGCTTGCGGCGTACTTTGATCGGATTCGCGCGCGTACGATGCGCGTCGTTGCATGCGTTCCGCCGGATCGCATCGACTGGACGTATCGCGAAGGAAAGTTCACGTTCGGCGATTTGATGCGACATCTCGCCGCGAGCGAACGATGGATGTTTGCGGAGAACGCGGCGCTGCGGCCGAGCCGGTATCCGGGACATGGCCGCGAGCTCGCCGATGGCTACGACGCGATCGTCGCGTACATGAAGCGCATGCATGCGGAGTCGATGGAGATCTTCGCGAACGCGGATCTCGATGCGCCCACGATGACGCCGGGCGGCGCGGAGTTAGCGGTAGGGAAGTGGATGCGCGCGATGATCGAGCACGAGTGTCATCATCGCGGGCAGTTGTACCTGTACTGCGGAATGCTCGGCATCGAGACGCCGCCGATTTTCGGATTGACGGAAGAGCAGGTGAAGGAGCGAAGCCGTGGAGCGGCGGGCTCTTAGCCCGCCGAGTCGTTTAGAGCCCGAGTCGTTGATTACCGGCGGGCTGAGAGCCCGCCGCTCCACTTATCGAATCGCGCGTTTTTTGGCGAGGCCGGCTTTCAACGTGATGGTCGTGGTCTGGCCACCGTTCTTCGGAATCGTGAGCACCGTTCCGCGCGGCGTGCGCGACAGGGATGCTTCATCCGAATACCACGCGCCTGGCAGTGTGATCGTGAACGATCCGCTGTTGCCTGCGTTCGGATCCGCGGCCGAGACGGTCATCGTGCGAGCGACGGTGTTCTGCGTGACGTACACGACGGCCGCCGTGCTCGACGAGATGCCTTCGATCGCGCCCGCGCGCCAGAACGTGATGCCGAGGTTGCCGTTGCGGATGTCGCGGACGGCGGAGACCGAATCGTTGTTCGCGAGAATCGCGAGCGGACGCGAAGCGGCCCACGATGCCATCTGCGATTGCGTCACGTTCGGCACGATCACGTACTCGGCCGTTGCGTTCATCGGCGATGTGCCGTGATCGAGCCACATCGTCACGATCGGCTTCGACACTTCCGTCGTATCGCTCGATGCGCCGAGCGACGCCCATGCACCGCTGCGAGTTTCACGCGACGTCTTCAGCTCGACCGGCGTCGGAAACCAGTAGCCGACGTTTTCGAGAAAGGCCCAGTCGTTCTTCTGCACGAGCTGCGAGCTCGCATTCACGAGCGGCCACTGATTGACGATCGTCTCGACGCGATTGCCGCTCGGCGAAAGGATGCTGTTCGTGAGGAACACGATCGCATCGTCGAAGAAGAACCACGACTTCTTTGCCGCGAGCATTGAACCGAGCGGCGCGAGCTCCATCGCGGAGACGCCGTTCTGTCCATCGCCCGTGCCGCCCGCGAACGAGCGCGTGCCGTAGCCGTACGTGTTGCTCGCCGTATCTGCTTTCTGTTCGACCGTGATGCCCGGAAGCCGCGTCCAATCGAACGCGGGCCAGATGTCGCGGCCGAAGTATTCATCGCCGCGCAGTACGAGATAGAAGCGGCCATCGCTCTGTCGCGAGCCTTTGATGTTTTCGTCGTTCGTGTCCTCGCCGGACTTCGTGCGAGTCGAGAACATTTTGATCGACGCGAACCAGCCGTTGCGGCGATGGATCGTGTAGTCGCTCGTGAAGTAGTGACGATGACCCGACGGCCACGCCGCGGGATAGTTTGCGGTCTCGATCTGCGCCGCGAGTCCGGCGAGCTCGGTGTTCATCGTGCCGCGCCACGTCTGCATGACCTTCGCCGCGGCGGCGCGAATCTCGGTTTGACGCGCGCTCGGAAACTGCGAAGCCTGCAGCAGCGCCGCCATGCCGTTGAATCCCGACGTCGACGGACGCGCGACTTCGCGACTGATCACCGAGACGTCGAAGTACATGTGATACAGCGACCATGCGATGCCGTCCGCGATGTAGTCGGAAAACGATGCGAGCGAATCAGTTGGGAGCCCATACATTGTGTTGCGCGTGATGAGCTCGTACTTCGCGACGTCGTTCGCGAACGAGCCGCCGTAGCCGCCGGTGTAAAGCTGCGCGCCATGCTGATGGAACGAACGATCCCGCTTGATGCCTTCGGCCGTCGTGACGCGAGTGACGCTCGCCATCGCATCGCGCACCGCGCCTAACATCGCGCTGTCGTCGCGGAGGAGCGCGAGGCAGAGATGCGTGAACGAAGACCAGACGAGATTCTCGCCGGTTGGTGTCGGTCCGACGATGCCTCTCGATGTCGGAGAACTGCCGATGCGTAATGCGATGGCGTTGACGAGGTCGTTGTAGACCGTCGCATCCATCTCGTTGCGCATCAGCACGAGCGTAGGTCCGAGGTCGAGGGGGATGCCCATCGTCCAGAACCACCAGTTGCCGTTCGGGAGTTTCGTGACGCCGTAGAAGTTGCGCGTGTACGCGAGCGTCGCGTTGAGTTGCACGAGCAGTTGTGGATTGCGATAGAACGCCTGCCCCGATGTCTGATACGCCTTCGCCATGACGATCATGCGACGCGTGTGCGACCACGGCCCCCAGTCGCCGGCGGGCGCGGTGATGTAGTCGATGTCGCTCCAACTGCCATCGTCGCGAAGGAAGCCGGGCGCGGTGATGGCGCGCGTTTCTCCTTCGAGCGCGGCGAGCGCATCGCTCATGCGCTGCGAGGAGCGATCGGAGTTGGCGGCGGTGGTGTACGAGAGGAACTGCTGTCGAACGACGTCGATGTCTGCAGCGGCGGCGGAAGACGCGGCGAACGCCACGAAGAAAATCGCGAGCAGTTTTTTCATGGTTGCAGTGGACGAAAAATTAAAAAGGACGGCGTACGCCGTCCTTTTTTCCGTGAGTGATTGTAGATGTGGGTGTCGGGATCGATCAGACCGTGGTGACGTTGCTGGCCTGGAGTCCTTTCGGACCCTGGATCAGATCGAACTCGACCTGAGCGCCTTCCGGCAGCGAACGGAAACCTTTGGACTGGATCGCGGAGAAGTGAACGAAAACGTCCTCGCCGCTTTCCGTCGTGATGAAGCCAAAACCCTTTGCATCATTGAACCACTTGACTTTACCAGTGCTACGCATACCTCGAGGTCTCTCCTTCTTCTAGCTGCCCCGAGCTTCTCGTCAAGCCACAACCGCTCTTTCCAAAGTTGCACGGAGATCACGCGTAGTGACCGCAACAGAAGCTGACAATAAGTAAATTTCAACCGGATGGGTTTCGCTTGTGGATGAGGTCGTCGCGGAAACGAGCGATGAGAGATGAAAGTGAGTGATGAGTGATGAGTGATGAGTGATGAACCGCGCCGGCAAGCAATCACGCGTTGCGGCATGACGTCATGACGACAGACGCGATGCTCGCCACTGCAGTTCATCATTCATCACTCATCACTCATCTCTCATCTCTCGCTGTAACCAAACGTTCTCCTTCCGCGTCACACGCAACCAAAGGAGGTGCCCCATGTTCCTCCCCCTGGTTCTGACGGTATTGGCCGCGGTGAATGCGCCGCGCGAGTGGCGCGACAGCATTCGTGATGTGTACATCGACGGCAAACTCGAACGGTCGGCGCAGACGCTCGTCACCTCATCGCCGCGCATGATCGCGGTCGTTTGTGGCGATGAGGTTTTCCTGCTCGATCCGGAGAAGAACGAAGTCGCGCGGGTGCCGAAGTCGGACTTCACGTTTGCGCGCGATCGTGTGAGCGCGACGACGTCGCCGGATCTTGCGCCTGCGCCCGCGGGATCGCTGCTCGCGCCGAACGACGACACGATGATCGCGAGCGTCGGCGGAAAGAACGTCGTGATCTCTTCGCATCAGAGTCACGCCGGACCGATGACGGTCGAGGAGTTGTGGGCTACGGTTCCAACGTGGCGTGCGATCGCGGAAACGTACGAGCCTGACGACAAGCTCGTTGCGCGATTGAAATCCATCAACGCCCCGATGCATCTGCAAGTCGTGATGGCCACGTGGTGCGGCGATAGTCGTCAACACGTGCCGCGACTGTTGAAATCGATCGAGAAGGCGGCGAATCCGAACATCACCGTCGATCTCATCGGCGTCGGTCCTGACTTCGTCACGCCGATGGAAACGATCGCGGGCAAAGACATCACGAACGTGCCGACGGTGATCGTCGAGCGCGACGGCAAAGAGCTCGGACGATTCGTCGAGACGCCGGCGAACGGCACGATCGAAGACGATGTGTGCGATATCGAAGCCGGAACGCCGAAGCCGCATCCGAGTCGTTACGAGCGCGGCCCGTTGCTCACTTCGGGCACATACGAGTGGCGCAATGCACGGCGTCGCATCGAAGGCACGGAGACATTCGAAATCTACGAACGTCCCGGCGGCGGATCGATCGCGCACAGCGTGCTCACGAAGATCGACGGTGCGGTGATCGAGACGTGGGCGTCGATCGATCACGATCGCAAGCCGCGCTTCGTCGAGGTCACGCATCGCGATGGACTCGCAACGCGCACGCGATTCCGTCGCAGCGGTGATGAGTGGTCTGCAACGTCGCGAGGAACGAGCGGCGGGATCATTGATCAAACCGCGCGCGGGCCGCGGGCGTTCGTCGCACCGGCGACGATCACGTACGCGTGGGCGCGTGGCGCGAGCGAGGCGTACGTCGTGCCGGAGCGCGGCGTCGGTGCGACGGCAGCGCTGCACGTGAACGTTGCGGAAGGGGATGTGCCGAAGTGGGTGAAGTTCGAAGACGGAAGCGTGCGAAAACTCAAGCGGCCGTGAAGTACACGCTCTGCTCTTTGCCGCATCGATTGCACTGACGCGTCGCAATCATCATCTCGCGCTCGGCGTACAACGCACGTTGCACGTCGGGCGCGGAGGTGAGCGTCGCGCCGCACGCGCATGCGAGCTCGGCGAGATGCGTGTCGATCTCGTCTTCGCGCGCGATCGACAACGCCGACGCGGGCGATTCACCCGGCGCGAATGCGAATCGCAATGCGGGTGCGGAGTCGCGATGTTTGCCGATCGCGAGTGCCACACACGTCGCGACGAACACGGCCACGACCGCGAGTCCGACGCCCCAGGCGGGCAATGAAGTGTCCGATGCGGTCTCGCGCGGTTTCTGCGCACCTTCCGGCGCGAAATGAAATCCGATCGTGCTCCACACTTCGCTGAGTTTCGTCAGATGATCCGGAACATCTTTCGCGTCGACCGCATCGCGCAATGCTTTGAGCGTCTGTCGAATCGTGACGGTGTCGCCATTCGAATCGATGACCGCTTCGAAGCGAAACGCGGGCGTCTCCGTCACCGAGCTCGACTCCTCCACATTCGCATCCTCGGGGAACTTGAACGTCACCACCTGCTGCACGTTCAGCGGATACGGGAACGCCAGCGGCATCGAGCGAATCATCGTGTCGGGACGTGAGAGATACGACTCGATCGTGCGCGGATACCACGACCAGTCGCCATTCTTCCAAAGCTCCGGAATGCGATACCGCTCCGTCACGACGATCACGTTGCGCACGCGATCGTCGACGACATTCGGCGCGCCGATCGCTTCGATCTTCGGTTGATCGATGGCCAGCGCGTTGATGCGTTCCTGCGCGTAGTCTTCGATCGACATCGTCGCCAGCTCCGCGCGTTGCGCATCGGCGTCGGAGCCGCTCCACGTCGTCTTCACCGCGAGCTCGACCGGCTTCGTGTAATCGCTCGTCGTATACGTTTGTTCGACAAGAATCGAACCTTTGTCGTTCGTCACGACCTTCGTGAGCGCGTTCGTCTCGGGACGAACGATCAGCGCGCGTTCATCGCTCGGCGTTTCGATCGTTGCGAGCGATCCGCCCTGATCGGCGATCGTGCCGTCGATCCAGTACGTCTTGCCGCCATCGATCACTTGCGTGATGACGTGATCGAACAGAAACGGCGAGGGGAGTTTCTCGTCGAGGCGACGTTGCAGTCGCGTGTTGACGAGCGCGGGATACGCTTCGACGCCGAGCTCGCGCAGCAGCGAGACGAGCAGCAGCGTCTTGTCCTTGCAATCGCCCCAGCGCTGCTCGAGCGTTTCCCACGGCTGATGCGGCTCGTGTGAATTGCGGCCCATCTCGATGCCGAGGTAACGGACATCGTCCTGAACGAACCGGATGGCGGCGGTGATTCGTGCATCGCGCGTTTTGTTCTCGCTTGCGATCTTCGCCGCCAGCGCCTTCACGTCGCGCTGTGAACGATCATCGACCTTGAACATCGCGACCGCCCACGACGCCACTTCCTGCCACGACGCGAACTCGCTGACCTGCACTTCGCGCCACGGCTCGTACCACGACGGCAGCGCGTCTTCGATATCGATCGCCGGAATCTCGTGGTGCTCCCACACGAGCTCCTGCGCATTGGTCAACATGTTGATCGTAGGATCTTCGCCGCGCCATTGCAGCGGACGTCCGAGCGGCCACAACAAACGATGGCGCAGACGCTTCGTTGGCACCGCGGTGCTGAGGTCGTACTCGTCGTTGTAGCGCCCGTGCAGAATCGGATTGCCGCCCGCGATTGACCATGAGTAATCGATCACATCGCCGGGCCGCACATCCTTGAGAAACAGCAGCGCGGTGCGCTCACCATCGTAGATGCGATTCTCGGTGTCATCTTCTTTATCGATGACGCGAATCTCATCCGGTTCGAGTGCGTCGATGCGCTGCCTGCCGCGCACGATCGTCACGTCATGAACGGTCAGTCGCTCGAACGTGGGATCGAAATCGAGCTCAATCTCCGATGCGTTCTGCACGCCGCTCGGCGAGAGCACTTTGCGCACGGTGCGATGAAAGCGCGTTTCGTTTGCATCGCCCGCTTTTGTTTGATGATCGCGAAGAATGTCGTAGATGCCCCAGCGCACGTTTTGCCGCGGAACTTCGATCGCGGTGTCGGCATCGAGCGTCTGCACCCACGCGGGCGCAGGACGGAAATCGACTTCACCCGCATACGCGGGGAGAGCGAGTGCTACGAAAAAAAGGAGTGCGGACCGCACGCGCGTCGCATTGTAAACGAGTTATTTGCGTTTGGCCGCCCAACTGCAAATCGGGCATTCCGCAATGACGTGGTTGCGAGCCGGACAGTATTCGCGACCAAAGTAGATGATCTGCAGATGGCGGCGCGACCATTCTTCGCGCGGAAACACCTTCTTCAGATCGCGCTCTGTTTGTTCGACGCTTTTGCCGTTCGACAAACGCCAGCGATGCGCGAGCCGGTGAATGTGCGTGTCGACGGCGAACGCCGGCTCGCCGAAGGCCTGCGACATCACGACGCTCGCGGTCTTGTGGCCGACGCCCGGTAATGTTTCGAGCTCTTCGAGCGATCGCGGCACGTCGCCGCCGTATTCATCGATGAGCGTTTGCGCGAGTTTCTTCACGTTCTTCGCTTTCGACGGAGCGAGGCCGCAACTGCGAATCGCGCCGAGGATTTGCGATTCGGTGAGTTGCGCCATGTCGTGCGGATTCGATGCGAGCTTGAACAGCGCGGGCGTGACTTTGTTCACCTGCGCGTCGGTCGTTTGCGCGGAGAGCAACACGGCGATGAGCAGCGTGAATGGATCCTGATGCTGGAGCGGAATCGGCGGCTCGGGATAGAGCTCGTCGAGAATGACGCCGATCTTTTGTGCGCGTTCCTTTCGCGTCAACGCGCATCCTCCAGTTCACGCCAGCGCAACACAAATTCAGGCAGCGCGGGTGAAGGGATGTCGCCTTCTTTCGTCAACTTGTTGACCTCCGACGGCGGGATGTTGCCGTCTTTGCCGCGAATGAGCAGACGCATGATGCCGATCGCGCAGAGCGCACCTTCGCGCTCGATGATGTGCTCCATGTAGTACCACTTGTCATCCCAGCCGAGGACGCGCGTCTTCACATCGAAACGTTCGAAGGGAAGGAGTGAGCGGCGATAGCGCATCACACAACCGCCCATGATCGGCCGCCATCCGCGTTTGATGATGTTCGAGAAGATGCGCATGCGTCCCATGAACTCGATGCGCGCGATGTCCATGAAGCTGACGTAACGGCCGCTGTTGAGATGAATGTTGAGATCGCAATCCCACGGCATCACGGTGAACCGCACGACGGACGTATCGAACGCCGCAACGCGCGAGCGAAACCGGCTCACGAACATGATGAGGAGAAAGCGGAAGAGAAGGAGCACGAGTGAATGGTAGT
>JACZCU010148556.1_pt1 | contig 24307 bp, 23 predicted proteins | sample 8641851 | NCBI WGS metagenome assembly JACZCU01 (sample SAMN15324605, study PRJNA640507) | soil metagenome | isolation source: monocropping sugarcane control | place: China: Luxin town, Laibin City, Guangxi Province | collected 2019-07-25 | depth 10cm m | reverse complement strand
TTTGTCAAGAGTTTATAGAAACTGAGTGGAAATTGAAGCATACGACGAGTAACGCGGTAGAAGCAGGAGACTGCGGCAGCATTTCACATTAGTAAATATGGAAATCCCAGCATAGGCCTCCAATCAAGATTTGATTGGGATCGCTCCAGCTCCTCCAGTGCTGCATACGTGAGTGAATACGGCGTATTGACATATCTACAGCAACAATCATACAATCAATCTTGCCTACCATATTAGACGATATTTAAGTGATATTCTCTGTCAACCGCTGTTATTATGTGAAAGACATGGGCGTCCATATGGCCAACTCATCAAAATACCCATCAGACAGATCACAGAGCCAGGAGAAAAGCATGGCAGATGAGGCACAGCGACGCAGGCAGCAACATATTCTATCCTTGCAAACGACCCGGTTGACTGAAGCTCCCAGCATGGGTGAAATTCTCCTGCCGTTTCTCTTTGCCGCTATGGAGACGTGTTGGATAGACGCTATTTTCGTGGGACTGGCGAGTATTGGTCTCTTTGCTTCGCACGATCCGATCATGCCGCTCTGGGCGCCATTTGTCATCATTATTGGTTCGCAATGGATCTTGAGTCGTCTGGAGTTGCATGATGCTCGTTCTGCTAGCGAAGCTGAGGCAGACGAAAGGGATGAAGTTGAGAACACGCAAGGCACCATACCTGGTGCGTCTATCTTTATTGCTTTTGTCAGTGTCGTCACGCTCTTTGTTATCTGGATCAGTGTCTATGCACAACAAGCCTTTTTCTTAGATCCCCGCTGGCTGTTATCGCTGTTGAATGACGTTCTCCTGCTCAATCTGCACGCCTATCATATCTTCTTTATTATCGGCATTATAGCTTACTTGTGTTGGCGTGGTGTGCGTCTTTTGCACCGCGAATACGATCCCTCACAGGTCTTTAACACGCTGCGCCTGGGTGTGTGCATCATCATCGGCATCATTCTACTGCGTGCAGGACAACCCAGCACGGCCGTTGCCTTCAATGACGATGTTACCTTGTTGCTCATCATGCCCATTTTCTTGTTCCTGTCGCTTGCCGCTCATGCGCTGGCACGCGTCACATTTGTACGGCATATGCATGCTCTCGGCACTGAGGAAGATGTCTCACCTCATGAACGAGCTATTCTTGTGACCATAGGCGGCGTGGGCATTGTCCTGCTCATTACGGCCTGGATCGTCGATGTGCTGGCTAGTCCGGCCATCCTGACGGATATGCAGCAAATGTTTAATGTGCTGGGCCAGGTTTACGACTGGTTTATAAATATCGTGGTCATAGTCTGCGTTTTTCTGGCGGCGCCCCTTTTCTGGCTCTTTGAATGGTGGACGACGCTTTTCCCGCCCAAATTGCCTCCCACTGCTACAGGCAAGACCAGGTCACGGCTTCTCAATCATGTACCTCCTCATACGCAGCAAATCGCAGCTATCGTACCCTTCGTGAAGATACTTTTGCCCATTCTGCTGGTCGTCTTTGCCGTATTAATTGTACGCTGGATCGTGCGGCGCAGGCGGCGTGTGCGTTTAGCGACAAACCGGCGAGAAGTGGAGCTACATGAAAGCCTGTGGTCGTGGCAGCTCTTCTGGACCCAGTTTAAGGCCCTGCTGCTCGCCCTCTTCAGGCGTTTCCGGCCTCGCCCTGCTTCCCAGGAAGAGCAGGCTCTAGTAGAGGCTATCCAGGGCGAGCCTGGCGTGCGCAATATTCGCGAGATATACCGTGCCCTCTTAAGACGTGCTGCTGCACGCGGTTACCCGCGCAAAAAAAATGAGACACCTTATGAGTTCGAGCAGCGGTTGGATGAGCAAACGCCCCTGGCTCAACCACACATCGCGGTAGTCACCGAGGCATATACTGCTATTCGCTACGGCGGCACGGTACCAGACAAGGCAGAGGTCGCGCGTGTACGCCAGGAATGGATACAACTGGAGCAAAAATGGCGCGAAGCCAGAATGTAGGGGTCATTACGCTATTTCGGGGTGCAATTCGCCGCTGACGACCTGGTAGATGTGGGCCTTGGTAAGTATCTCTTCAGGGAAGCTTGCCAGGTCGGTGGCGGTCAAAAGCACCTGTTCGTGGCGCAATACTTCGTGCAGCAGGTGACCACGGCGCTGCATATCGAGCTCGCTGAAGACATCGTCCAGGAGCAGCACCGGTTCATCGCCGGTGCTGGTGCGCATGTAGGCCAGTTCCGCCAGCTTGGCAGCTAGCGCTGTAGTGCGCTGCTGGCCTCGTGAACCATAGGTCAACATATTGATGCCATTGACCAGGAACTCCAGGTCATCGCGATGCGGCCCCAGCAGGCAGACCCCCTGTTGCAGTTCTTTTCTTCGTGCCTCGCGCAGTTGGATACGATAGTGCTCGAGAGCCTCCACCTGGTTCCAGGATGGATCGACCTTGAACGAGGGACGATAGACAATCTGCAAGTGTTCGCGGCCACCACTGAGCGTCTCCTGCAAGGTAGTAGTCTGCTCGTTGAGAGAGGAAAGCATGCGCTGTCGCTCGAAGATGATCTTACTTGCCAGCGCCGTCAACCTCTCGTCCAGGTAATCCAGCATACGCGGGTCTTCCTGGTTGTCGCGAATGCGCTTGAGCAGAGCGGAACGCTGGGTCACAATTTTGCGGTATTGGATCAGGGCCTGACAGTAAGGCGGCTGCAATTGGCAGAGGGCGCGATCAAGAAAGCGCCGCCGCTCTTCAGGAGAGCCATCGACCAGGTGCAGGTCGGTAGGCGCAAAGAGCACAACCTTCATCTGGCCGATCAGGTCGATCACCTTGCGCGGTATGCTGTTGACCTTGACACGCTTGCGTTGTGTAGTGGCAGGCAGCTCAACCTGGCGCGAGGTTTGCTGAGGGTGCGTCTCGATGTTGGGAGGAGTAGGATCAAAGATAACCATTTCAACCTGTATGTCGTCTTCGCGCCGTTGAATAGTGGCTGTCAGGCGGGCAATATGATCAGGCGCATACCAATCCACCACTTCACGATCAGAACTTGCATGAAAGGAGTTGCCAGTCGCCAGCATACCCACGGCTTCAAGCAAGTTTGTCTTGCCCTGAGCATTTTCTCCATAGAAAAGGAAGAGGCCCCGTCCCAGGGAAAGATCAAGATGCTTGTAGTTGCGAAATTCATTTAGTGAGAGGTGAGAAAGGTACATGTTATTTCTACGTGTCATGGGCGCCTGGTGAGCGTGTACCATCACCAGGCGCCCATGACACATGTTTCCAGGTGAGATTAGCGATTGGTATGCATAGGCATAATCACATAGGTGTAATCAGCGGGACCTACCGGCTTAATTACACCGGGTTTGGTGGGTGAGATGATCTCGATAGCCACCTCGGGTGTTCCTATGACCGAGAGGACATCCACGAGATACTTCACATTAAATATGATCTGCTGTTCAGGACCATCAACCGCGGCATTGAGGATGCCTACATTATCGCCCAGATCCTCAGCCGTGGCCTCAACCGTGACTGAACCCGGCTCCAAACCACTGTTATCGCCCCCTTGAATTTTGACGCGGGTAATATTGGAGCTATCGCGGGCGAACAAAGCAGCAGACTTGACGCGAGCGGTGAAGGCCTTCGTTTCTACAACCGCACGCGTAGTATGCTCTTTAGGGATAATCTGGCGGAAGTTGGGGAAATTGCCTTCGATCAAGCGCGATACCAGGTCGATCTGTTCCGTATGGAAGAGCACCTGGCTGCGATTGGGCGTGACAATCATCTGCACTGCCCCTTCAGAGGGCAGAATGCGTGCAAGCTCGTTCAACGTGTGGGCGGGTATAAGAATATCGCCATGGGTAGAGTCATCGCCAGGGAGCGCGGCGGTTCGTACAGCCAGGCGGAAGGAATCAGCCGCGGCAAAGGTCAGCTTTTCGTTGCTCACCTGCACCAGCACACCCGTGAAGACCGGGCGCGACTCGTCTTCAGATGCTGCAATAGCGACCTCATCTATCATCTCCTTGAGCATGGCGGCATCTACGATGATGGGAGGTTCGCCGTCTTCACTATTGGGAATCAGAGGGAATTCAGAGGCATCCATACCCTTGATATTCGCGCTAATGCCCTCGCCTTTGATGTTGGCTTTGTTCGTGTCTTCAGGCACATTGATATCCACCGCGGCTTGCGGCAGGCTATTGACAAAGTCTGTAAGCAGTTTAGCGGGGACTGTTGTCGTTCCTTCTTCATGAATCTGTGCATCTACCCAGCAGTTAATACCGATCTCCAGGTTTGTCGCAGAAAGTTTTAAACGACCATGTTCGGTCGCGAGCAAAATATTGGCAAGAATGGGGAGTGTGCTACGATTTGAGACGGCATGGCTGACAATTGAAAGTCCACGGCTCAAATCTTGTTGTTTACAAGTGATTTTCACGGCTGTTCTTCCTCCAAAACACGACCAAAACGCATAAAAATGTCTCGGTTAGTATACTCTATTCTCTTATAGAGAACAAGGCGTAGCGTACAAATTCGTCATACTGTGGCTGCGTACGGTACAATTGGCTTTCTTTTCTCTATAACTTATTCTATTCATGCAGCCAAGAAGCGGACATATTGGATTACTTTGATTGACAAATAAGTCCTATACGTTACTTTAGCCGGTCATAATCCGTCCTGTACAAACATGCGGCGTATATCTTGTAGAACAACAATGTAAGGAAGAGTTTGTGGTACATAGTGATCAGTTAGAAGTTTCTGAACCAGTAGAATTTGAATTAAGTGTGTCTTCTCAGGTAACAACCCCTTTAGCAGCAGTGACAAATGATAGCCAGCAAGTTCGGCGTCTACCGAGCTATCGTCCTACCCCCTGGAAATTTGTGAATGTCCTGCTAGATATTGTAGATAAGCTAACGGGTGGTCGTGCGGGTTTGTTTCAACGCTTCTTCACCTTTGTTTTTATTGGTGGGGCGGCGGCCGTAGTTAATCTGCTAGTCTTCTACGTGGTTTTCTACCGCATTGACCCGCAAAATAGAGCAGTTGCGCACAATGTGCTTGCGTCAGTTCTTGCCAGTGAAATATCGATTATGGCCAACTTTATCCCTAACGATTATTTCACCTTCAGTCATCTGCCCGGACATGATCGATCATGGCTCGCTCGTTGTGCGCGCTTCCACCTTACCGCCATCGTCGGAAGCATCCTTACGTTTCTGATCGAGTTTGGCTTAACCTACATAGGGCATGTACCAGCCGTGCTTGCGCAGGCAACAGCTTTGATTCTCGTCCTTATTTACAATTTCTCATTTCACCACATTTTTACCTATGGCCGTGTAAAAACCGCAGCCAAGCCCGCATAATATTGTAGTGGATACAAGACGCACAGGACCAGGGGTGTCACCCCTGGTCCTGTGCGTCTTGTATCTTTAATATTTTCTCATTGTCCTCGCCAAGCAGTGGGGGTGCCTTGTACAGGCGTGTGGGCGTCTCAGAGAGATGTATAGGCGATCCTGAGAGTTTAATCGGGCCCGCGGTGGGGTGCTCACACTCCCAGATGAAGTCGCGAGCGCGCAGTTGCTCATCTTTATACACCTGGCCGACGGTATTGATAGGCCCGCAGGGTATACCCGCTGCTCGCAGCTTCTCCAGCCACTCTTCTGTCTCGCGCTCGAGGAACACTTCCTGTAAGCTGGGTATAAGCTCGTCACGGTTGCGCACACGTAGGGGATTGGTGGCGAAACGCGGATCTGTGGCTAGCTCCTCGCGTCCCAGCAAGCGACAGAACGACTGGTAGAGGCGGTCATTGCCGCATGAGACAACGATGTAGCCATTCTTAGTGCGAAAGGCCTGGTAGGGCACTATGTTGGGGTGACCGTTGCCCAAACGAGGAGCCTCTTCACCCGAGATAAGATGATTAGCTGAAACGTTGCCTAGTAGGGAAACGGCGGCTTCAAAGAGCGAGATATCAATGTGTTGACCTTTGCCCGTGTTTTTGCGTACGTAGAGGGCAGCCAGGATAGACATGCAGGCGAACATACCGGCGGAGTTATCGGCTACCGGTGAACCGACGCGCTGTGGTTCACCGTCAATCTCGCCGGTTACCGACATGATGCCTGACTCAGCCTGGGCTACAAAGTCATAGCCGGGACGCGCAGCATAAGGGCCGTCCTGCCCATAGCCACTGATAGAACAGTAAATTAAGCCAGGATTGATGGCGCGCAGGGCCTCATAGCCTAAGCCCTGCCGCTCAAGCGTACCAGGACGAAAATTCTCAACCAGTACTGTGGCTGTGCTGATAAGTTCAAGCAGGCGCTGCTTCTGGGCCGAATCGTTGAAATCGATGGTGATACTATACTTGTTGCGGTTCAGCCCCAGATAGTAGGCACTCTCACCGGCAATATAGGGAGGCCCAAAATGGCGCGTGTCGTCTCCCTTGCCCGGCTGCTCTACTTTAATGACGGTAGCGCCCATATCTCCCAGCATCATGGTACAATATGGTCCGGCAAAAACACGCGAAAGATCAATGACGATAACGTCGGATAAAGCGGCGTCCATGCGTCCTCCTACTAACTAATGCCTACTTCTAGCTTGTTCCGTGATCAGTTTTCGTATCTGTTCAACGGATGCCTCCAGGTCTACACCCATATAAATGCCAGGTACCTGTGAGATGAGATGAGTATAGTGTACAAAAACTTGACCGCCAAAAGCAAACAATGGGCGAGGCTCTGGCATACTTTCTATCTGCCGTCCCAGGTCGATCAGAGCAGCCAGGTATGCTGATATGGTTAAAGAGGTGCAGACGAGGGCAGGTGTCAGTTGTTTGATGGTATGGAGCAGGCCAGTTATCTCAATACTCTGTCCCAGGTAAATTACACGCACAGCCGCGCGGCGCAGGAAGAGCGCCAGCATAAGGGGAGCCAATTCATGTGGCTCGCCTGGAGCACAGCAGACGATCACCAGGGGACCGCGCTGAGGATAAGGTGTCACGTGCAAAAGATTGTCCAACAAACCGCGAAAGAAGCAACTGGCGAAATGTTCTACCGAAACAGTAATCTTGCCCTCTTCCCATTGGTTGCCAATCTGCCACAAGGTTGGCACAATCAGTTCGATACACACAAGCTCGACGGGATAAATCGCCAGCATCGCTGCCATAAGCATGTTGGCTGTGTTCTCATCAAGACGCGCGAAAGCTTCAAGTAAACGTTCGCGGGTAGTCCGCATGTTGTAAACAAGGTGCTGGTTGTTCAGTGTATGCTCGCCAGTTTCCTGAAGCCAACCCTCTATCGTGGGTTGTGCGGACCAGATGGTAGCAGGCGTAGGCTCATTATCGATCTGGAACTGTCTCTCTTCTGGTGCTTCTGGTAAGGTCACATGGAAAACAGGGGCATTTGCCTCGAAAGATTTTTGTGCCTCTTGCAAATGCCGGTACTCATCGTGCATATGACGTAAGAGGGCTATGGCATGGCTAATCGACATGCCACTATCAACTCGTTCCTTGAGCCAACGAATCGTGGCAATATCGCGCTCAGAGTACAGGCGGTAGTCATTATTTGCGCGTTCTGGAGAGAGAATAGCATAACGGCGCTCCCATGCTCGCAACGTTGGTGCAGATACCCCGGTCTGCTGCACCACGGCTTTGGTGTTAAATAAAGGGGTTTCCGCGTAGCGCTCCAGGTCGGGCCATTGGTTATACCCCTCTCTTATAGTCATACAATCAACTCTCTTCTCCAGAGCAACACCCGTCTGGCAAGTCAGCGTATCACAACACTGTTTTTTCAGCATGGTAAGCTTCGTCTCTACCATGCTTCCCTGACTAGCATATTGAGCTTTGATGGTTACTTACATAACATAAAGATTGGCTGTTGCTTGATATGCTGCCAACTATATCATAGCCTTCCAGAGGCTGTCTATACTTTGTACAGCCTACACTGGACTAATCAACCTGGTCAGGACTGTACCTTACCCTGCAAGAGATAAGATGCTTGCTGAGTGGTAACATGTTGCCACTAGAAAGGAACCAGACTTGCATATACCTTACCCTGCAAGAGATAAGATGCTTGTACAACCCAAAGTGGGTATGATTACAGGTTTTGTGCATGTCCTCACACAAATTGCTTGTATCACTAAGAAGGGTAAAAGAGAAGGGGGAGTGGTCATCGCAGAGCAAGGTTTTGAATACGCTATTCAAATGTAATATCTGCTAATGAGATGCGTGCTTTAGGGAGAACTGAATCTGCTGCATGCCTGCTGTTTGTGCGGTGCAAGGAAGGGTAAAGCGAAAACAACTGCCTTGTCCAGGAATACCAACGCTCTCTACCCAGATACGTCCTCCCATAGCTTTCACGAATTGCTTGCTGATGTAGAGTCCAAGGCCCGTTCCTCGCACAGGTCCTGACACATCACGCTGCAGACGCACAAATTTCTCGAAAAGCAAAGGGATCTCGTCGGATGTGAACCCAGGTCCAGTGTCCTGGACACAGATACATACATAAGAAGGGGCATCTGTCGTGCGGCCCTCAGCATCACTTAGAAAAGCCCGTACTGTCACTGGACTCTGTGGAGGGGAGTACTTGAAAGCATTTGAGAAGAGATTGCGTAATATCTGGCCCACTTGCTGTTGATCAGCCCGTACAGCTAACTCTGCGGGAATATCCAGGTGCAGGGGATGTTGCTCCTGGTTCCACGTGTCTACATGCGCAACGACTTCACGCACCACATCAGCGATAAACAAATCCTCTACATGGGGAGGCTGCACATCATTGCTAATTTGCATTGTCTCAAGAATGTTGCTAACGAGGAGTTGGAGTTCATCACATCCTTTGAGCGCGTTTTGCAGGAAGGTGGCCTGTTGAGTGGGATTCAGGCGTTCACGATGTCCCTCGAGCAGCTCAATATATCCGCGTACCTGTGTCAAAGGTGTACGTAGCTCATGGCTTACATTGACCAGGAACTGGTCTTTGAGGTAATTCAAGCGCTTCTCGCGCTGGTATGTAATGGCCATCTGCTGTTCCGCCTGCTGCGCTTGCTGACGAGCATTATTCGACAATTCTAATGCATAACGTAAGAAGCCAATAGAAAAGGCTTCAATCAATGACGCGAGGACACCACAGATAAAGGTTATTGTCAGTGGAAATGACCACAGGAGTCTATGCGTCATACTGGTATTGATGATGATAAGCATCAAAAATATGCAACTAATAGCTATAATCGCCTCGCGTGGCTTAAACATCCACGCTGCGAGCGCCACGGGTATAGCGAAGATGGGTGTGAGGCCACGGCTGTTGGTGACTATCATACCAAGCACCATAAATGCTCCACAGAGCAGGAAGCTGAGAGCGAAGATACTTATGCGCACTTTGTAGGATAATTGAGGCATAATATTCAGGAAACGTAGAAACGCGGGTGATTGGCGCAAGTCTCTTGCTCCTTTCAAGGCAAAAGAACATCATCTTGTTCTTTCTTTTATCGTCTCAATGCCAGCAAAGTTGATGGGTATAAATAACCACTGGATAATCGCTTCAGCTTATTACACAATTCTATCATGCATGTACTCAAATGGATAGGCCCGGTACCTTTTGGCAGGGCTATTAAAAGTCGCTTTTTCCTGCCCACCCACCCTCTTTTCTGTATGAGAGGCGGGTGGGCAGATGTCACATGCGGAACGGGACTTTTACATGGCCTGACTGGACGGTTCAAAAACTTGACAAGCCTGTAAAACATTGCTATGATGACAAGGCTATTATGCACACAAGGGTGCATCTGGCGCTTTGTGTGTTCAAAATCCCTCATGCTTCAAGCAAAGCGAGGATACCCGCTCCACATATTTGCTACGGCTCACGAGGCACCTGCTTTGATGCCTGCCGCTGAAGCGCGGATGACGCATTGAGAATTGCAATGCATTGCAATCTAGGGAACGGAACTGTACAGGGAAGGCCTCCACCAACGCCTCCTACGTATCCGCCTAGAGTCTGTGTGGGGAAGGAAAAAGGAGAACAACAACATGTTTGCAGTAATTAAAAGTGGTGGACGACAATACAAGGTCTCTGTAGGCCAGCAGCTCGAAGTCAATCGCCTACCCGTCGAGGATGGGGCACAGGTAAAGTTTGAAGAGGTCCTGCTTATCTCCGATGCTGATACATCGATGGTGGGCGCACCTTTCGTAGACAATGCCATGGTGCTTGCGACTGCTGTCAGGCAAGACCGCGGCGAGAAATTGGTGGTCTTCAGGTACAAAGCTAAGAAGCGTTTTCGCCATCGCCGTGGACATCGCCAGGAACTCACCGTCCTGAGCATCGACGATATTATCGCTAATGGTAAGAGCCTGATCACTGGCGAGGCGCCACAAGCCAAAGAGCAAGAGACGCCAGCAGAGGACGAGTTGGTTACTCCAGCGACGTCTACCGAAACTCAAGCACCTGAAAGTGAAGCAACTACTGCTGAGAGAAAGACGACACGCCGTCGCCGTACAGCAAGGGTTGAGGATACAGAAAGCAACACAGAGGAAAAATAAGCTATGGCACATAAAAAAGGTGTGGGTAGTTCCCGCAATGGTCGGGATAGTAACCCTAAAATGCTAGGCGTAAAACGCTTTGATGGGCAATTGGTTACCGCCGGTAGTATTATTGTTCGTCAGCGCGGCACAAAAATTCGACCGGGCGATCATATCGGTGTAGGTCGCGACCACACCCTGTTCGCCCTGATCGATGGCTATGTCAAATTTGGTCACGACTCGCGTGAGCGGCGCAAGGTGAGCATCTATACGGAGTTCCCTGGCCGCCCCTCAATCGCTGAGATTCTTGCGGCTGAGACGACTGAAGCTAGCGCCGTAGAAGCCTAAAAGCACTTGCATACATAAAGCGGAGTTCCTGGTCAGATAGGGAACTCCGCTTTATGTATTGCTTATACTCTATATGAGATATACTAAATAAAGAGTATTCTGGGTGACCCTCGCGGTCGCCGGGTTATAGGGAAAGGACGACCCACCCATGCGAGCAATTATAAGTGTCGCCAACCGTGAAGGTTTGCTGGAGTTAGCGCGGGAGCTACAACAACATGGCGTATCTCTATTTGCAACCAGTGGCACCCTGCACGCCTTGAAGCATGCGAAAATCCATGCAGAGTCTGTCAGCACACTAACCCAGTTTCCAGAAATACTGGGTGGGCGCGTCAAGACCTTGCACCCGGCTATTTTAGGCGGTATTTTGGCCCGTCGAGATATCCCTGAGCATAGCGATGAACTGGAAGCCCATCATATTTCGCCCATCGACATTGTCATTGTCAATCTGTATCCCTTTGCAGAGACAATTGCTCGCCCAAACACAACCCTGACAGAGGCACAGGAGCAGATTGACATCGGTGGCGTAACGCTTATCCGGGCTGCGGCCAAGAACTTCCAGGACGTAATCGTGCTGGTACGCCCGCAGGATTATGCTCCCACCATGCAGGAATGGAGCGAGTTGGGTGAAGTCAGCCAGGAGACTCGACGCCGCCTCGCCACTATTGCCTTTCAACACACCGCCCTTTATGATACAGCTATTGCTGAATACCTGCGCATGCCGGTTATAGATTACTTCCCCGATGAAATGACCCTGCCCTTAAAGCGCGTGCAAGCGCTACGCTATGGAGAGAATCCTCACCAACGAGCGGCATTTTACCGTTGGCCAGAAACCTCATCCACTTCTGGCGTACCTACTGTAGCCGGAGCTGAGGCACTGCATGGCAAAGAGCTCTCTTTCAACAACCTGCTTGATCTCAATGTAGCCCTGGCGGCAGTTGGCAGTTTCACAGCGCCCACCGTAGCCATTATCAAACACACCAACCCCTGTGGACTGGCCTGCGGCGATACTCTACTCGAGGCGTATAAAAAGGCCCACGCTGGTGATCCTATCTCAGCCTTTGGTGGCATCATCGGCAGCAATCGCCGTGTTGATTTAGCGACCGCTCAAGAAATTAGCCAGTTGTTCTACGAGGCCATCATCGCCCCCGGTTTCTCTCCTGAAGCCCTTGATCTGCTGCGCGAGAAAAAGAATTTACGCCTGCTAGCTACACATTATCCTATCGAGCCCAAAGCTGGCAGCACCAATAGCCTGGCTACAGGGCGCCCCGATGTGCGCAGTGTTAGTGGCGGCCTCCTCTTACAGACACCCGATATTGCGGGTGACCAGATGCCAGAATACTCAGTCGTCACCGAACGTGAACCAACCCTGGAAGAGGTCACGGACCTCATGTTTGCCTGGAAGGTTGTGCAGCATGTCAAGTCCAATGCCATTGTGCTGGCTCACAAACTCGCCGTTGTTGGCGTCGGTGCCGGTCAAATGAATCGCGTTGCCAGCGTACAACTGGCTGTTGAAAAGGCTGCTGAACGTGCGCGCGGCGCGGTCCTGGCCTCGGATGCTTTCTTCCCCTTCGCTGATGGCGTCGAAGCAGCCGTCAAAGCAGGTGTGACAGCTATTATCCAACCGGGCGGCTCGCTGCGCGACGAAGAGTCTATTCGCATGGCCAATCGCTACGCCGCAGCCATGATCTTCACAGGAAAGCGCCATTTTAGACATTAGAGAAACTTATATAGAGCATAAAGAAACTGGGCACCCGCTAAGCCGGGTGCCCAGTTTCTTTATGCTCTATATAAGCGCTTAAACAAACTCATCTGAGAAGAAGTGTACCCACAGCACCACAACGCCCAGGCCAGCGATCAGGGCGAAGAAACCCATAGCGCCACCTGGCCAGACGGCAAGTTGCTCCGTGGAGAGACCAGGAGGCGGATTGAACGGGTAGAAAACGATCAAAGCAAGCCATGCGAGAGTTAAGGAGGTTGTCAGGCTAAGCTTGGTTGTCGTAGGACTTGGACGGTTGAAAATATGATAAAGGACAATGATGAGCAAACCGATCAACACCACAACTAATTTAAAGTTTGCATTGATACCGCCACCAAATTGAATCTCAAGGGTCGGCTTGATAAATAAAAAGCAGCAGATCCAGAGTAGGGTAAGGACAGCTCCCCCTAAGACTGTTCTAAACTGCACTGTACTTCCATTATTCACGACACAAAGCTCCTTTCGAGGAGTACACAAAACCAATAATTATATATAGGCGAACCCTGCAGTTGCCCAGTTAACTTCTCTGACATTATTGTAGTCGTTACACTGTAATAAATCAACCTCAGGGCGGCTTTCTCATGGGACAATTAAAAAACTTTTGCGGAAGTATCTTATCAGAACTCCTCAGGTCTCCTCGCCACCTGCGGTAGCTCCCCCCCCATTGATGAGTTTTATGAGTGCAGCAGATTGGACGGCCGCAGGTCGTCCAATCTGCTGCACTCATAAAACTCATCAGTGTTCGCGCGAGTGGAGACCCCTGGCTTCAGCCACGGGGAGGAAACTGCGCGTTCTCCTTTCCGTTTTTTCGTTGTACAATAAGAAGAGATAGAGAGAACCAGCCCACAAGCTAAGGCACTCTTGCCCTGCAAGAGAAACTGTTTCGCATGGTGGAGCATTCCACATCGCTTAGACTGGTTCCATGTACAGATCGGCATGAGAACGAACGTTCTGTCTGCTAGCACAACCTGTAGACTCCTTTCTGTATAGGGCGCTTGGGATACGTCCCAAGGGGCAGCGGTTGTCTGCCTTGTCAGCCGTCCCAACGTCAGAGAGGACGCGCCTCTCTGGTAATGTAGCAGCCCCTGTACCGTTGAACCGAAAGGGCTAGTTACAAGCCCCTGACTTGAGTCATGGGGCCTGCTGACTATGACTCGGCATAGGCACGTGCAAAACGTGCTGCCCATTGTGCGTTATTGAGCAGTAAGGCTTTGTTTGCCTCGACACTCTCGCCCGCGGTCACCTTAGCGACATGTGCAAGCAGAAACGGTGTGGTAGCCGATCCTTTAATGCCCTGCTCGCGTGCCAGGCGTAACGCTTCTTCGGTAGCAGCTTCCAGGGATCCCTGGTCCATAGCGTACGCGGACGGTATGGGGCAACCCACGACTATGCCTTGTAGCCCACATGCCCACTGGACGCGAGCAATGGATGCCAGCGTATGCGTATCATCAACGCGCTGCGGCAGAAGGTAGCCACTCTGGCGTACATAAAAGGCGGGGAACTCGTCTGTCTGCCAACCAATCACAGGTACGCCCTGTGTTTCTAGATATTCCAGGGTCAAATTCAGGTCAAGAATTGATTTCGCGCCCGCACAGACCACCAGCACAGGTGTGCGGCTCAATTCCGTCAGATCTGCTGAGATATCCATACTGGTCTCAGCACCGCGATGCACCCCACCAATGCCACCCGTGGCAAAGAAGTGAATGCCGGCCATACTGGCGCACAGTATCGTGCCTGCCACAGTCGTCGCGCCTAGTTGGCCGGTTGCCAGCGTAATAGCGAGGTCGCGTCGGCTCACCTTGCGTACGTCTTCTGCCGTGCCCAGGCGCGTTATCTCGTCCAATGTCAGACCAACTTTGATCTGCCCGGCAAAAATACCGATCGTCGCCGGTATTGCTCCTTCAGCGCGAATAGCCGCCTCCATTGCCCGGGCAACCTCAATATTGGCAGGGTAGGGCAGGCCATGGGCAATGACTGTTGATTCAAGGGCAACAACGGGCCTTTGCTCTGCTAAAGCTGTTTGAACTTCCTCAGAGGGCGTAATATATGTTGATAGTTCTTGCATTACTCTTCCACATGGGTTCAAAATATAGCTCCGCCACCTGCGGCGCGGCCTTTAGTGGATGTGTTGTAGGAGCAAGTGGCCCTGGGGGCCACACCCTCCTACAACACTTCTTTCCTTTGATAGATCCAACTTGAGATTAGCGTTTTCGCTTGAAAATGTCAATGTGCCCTGCCTTAAAAAGGCAATATTTGCAACTGGTCGGTAGGGCATGATATATTAGCCTTTGGGCTCAACATATTGGAAGGGAACAGATTTGGTGGGGCACTATACCATAGTAGTAGTGTTAGTAGTAGCGTTGAGTGATGATGGGCGAGTATAAACATAGTTGTTGATACGAGTTGTACAAGCACATTCAATTCAGGAGAATAGAAGATATGAAATTGACAGGGAAATTACTTACAACCGGGTTAGTGGTTGGTGGCGTCCTGGGCACGCTCACGGTTGCAAACAAACTTACGGAGTTGATGGCCGGTGAACTCAATACGGTATTGGTAGGCGAGGAGCGGCGCTATCCCTGGAAATATGGGGATATGTTTTACGAGGTCAAAGGCGATAAAAATGCTAAACCGCTCCTGCTCATTCATAGTTTTGGTCCCGGTGCCTCTTCATATGAGTGGCGCAAGAATATTGATGCTCTCGCCAACCAGTTTCGCGTCTATGCTGTTGATCTGCTGGGCTTTGGTCTCTCCGATCGGCCGGCCATTGATTACACTCCCGAAACATTTACAGATCTCATCAGCGACTTCATTAGAGAAGTCATTGGCAGGCCGACGATTGTTGTGGCCCATGGTATCACCTGCGCCTTTGTCATTGCTGACGCCTATCGCCATCCCCAACTATTTGAGCGCCTGGTACTGGTTACTCCTCCCCCCTTTATGTTACAGGAGAACGCTCCTACCCCACTGAATGCAGCCTGGAAATTCGGCTTGCGCTTACCGATTATCGGGCAATTTGTCTATAATCTACTTACATCGCGACGAGCTATTCGCGGCTACTATGATCGTCAGGGCTACCACAACCCCAGCCTGATCACCGATGACCTGGTCGAGTACATCTATACCAGTGCCCATCAGCCCAATAGTCGCTTCGCCATGACTTCCTTCCTCAGCAACTATTTGACCATGGACGTGAATGAGGCCCTGGCCCGTTTACAGATGCCAGTTGTGGCTATCTGGGGCCGCGAGGGTACACTGACACCTGCAGAGGCCAGCGATGCCTTTAAGCGCGTCAACAAAAATATTGACGTGCGTATCATCGACAAGAGCAGGATACAACCACAAGATGAGCAGGCCACAACCTTCAACAACCTGGTTAGCGAGTTCGCTGGCGCGCCCATCGCCCAATAAGAAATTTCTGTATGTTAGACAATAGAGAACAACCAGGGCCTGCGTCGCGACGTAGGCCCTGGTTGTTCTCTATTGTCTAACAAATACACCTAGTGCAGCCTGCCCAGCAGCGCCCGGGCGATTACAACGCGCTGGATCTGGTTGGTGCCCTCGAAAATCTGGGCCACTTTGACATCACGCATGTAGCGCTCTACCGGGTAGTCGCGCACATAGCCAGCGCCACCCAGAACCTGGACAGCATTCGTCGTCACCTCCATAGCAGTATCGGTAGCGAAACACTTAGCCATCGAGGCATGCATACCGGCATTCTGACCCTGATCCAGGCGGTAGGCTGCTTCATAGACGAGCAGGCGCGCGGCCTCGATCTTCATGGCCATGTCGGCCAACATAAATTGAATGCCTTGAAAAGCGCCGATAGGATGACCAAATTGCTCGCGTTCGCGCGCATAATTACAGGCTACCTCAAATGCTGCCTGGGCTACGCCAACAGCCACCGCGCCGATATTGACGCGACCTCCATCTAAGGAAGACAGGGCGATTTTGAAACCCTGACCCTCGTCGCTGAGCAGATTGTCGGATGACAGTTTGCAATCCTCAAAGATCAGTTCCCGGGTTGGCGACGAGTGCAGGCCCATCTTGCGCTCGGTCTTGCCAAACGAGAAGCCAGGTGTGTCTTTTTCAACCACAAAACAGGAAATACCCGCTGATCCCGAGCCAGCGGTAGTACGAGCCATGAGCAGGTACACGTCGGCCTCGCCCCCGTTCGTTACCCACATCTTAGTCCCATACAAGACATAGCAGTCATCCCGCTTTTCCGCCCGGCATTGCAGGCTGGCAGCGTCAGAGCCGGCGGCAGCCTCGCTGAGTGAAAAGGCGCCAAGCAGTTCGCCCGACGCCAGCCGGGTAACCCAGCGTTGCCGCTGCTCTTCGCTGCCAAAACGCGCAATCGAGCCCGTGACCATGTTATGCACCGAAAGACCTACCGAGGTTGCCATCTCACCTTTTGCCAGCTCCTCATAGACCAGCGCTCCTGAGAGGCGGCTCAAGGCGCTGCCGCCATACTTCTCAGGCGTCGTCATACCCATCAATCCCAGTTCAGCCATCCGTGAGTAGATTTCACGCGGAAAATGCTTGTGCTCATCCCAGGACTCAGCGTGGGGAATGATTTCTTGCTCAGTGAAGCGACGTACTATGTCGCGAATGTCTGATTGCTCTTCATCGAGATCAAATTTCACAGGCTTTCTCTCCTATCACAGCGTATTTGCTATCTAACGCTCTATCTTAAGCTCTCTATAGTGGTAGCATATCAGCATAGCTTTGCGCAAGGGAAAGGTATATATCTTGTCAAAGGAGATATGATAAAGGCATGCAAATACTCTACACGATTGGTCACTCAACAAGAACATTTGAGCAGTTTTTGGCCATGTTGCAGGCTCACAATATTCAGATGGTCGTTGATGTACGCACCATACCCAAGTCCAAACGCAATCCTCAGTTTGGGCAGGATGTTTTATCGACCGCATTAAAAGAGGCTGGTCTTGCATACATACACCTGGCGAAGTTAGGCGGCTTGCGCCATACGACCAAAGACTCGCCGAATACCGGCTGGCAGAATACATCGTTTCGCGGCTACGCCGACTACATGGCCACTCCTGCCTTCCAGGAAGGCCTGGCTGAATTAAAGGCCCTGGCTGAGAAGAAGAGGGTCGCTATTCTGTGTGCGGAGGCTGTGCCCTGGCGCTGCCATCGCTCGCTGGTTGCTGACGCCTTGACCATGCAGGGCTGGCAGGTCCTGCATATCCGGAGCCGGAAAACTGCCAGACCACATAAGCTGACCGCATTTCTGCAAGTGATCGACGGCAAGATCACTTACCCCGCACAGGAAGAAACGCAAGAAGCCTGATGGCAGGCCTCTGTGTTTGAAAAATACAACATTTCCACTCCACCGCTCGTAATTATATTAACAAGGATGCATTTGATCGTGTCGTACGCTACATCAGAAGTTCTTGAGAGTTTCCCCAGACCGAAACTTTTTCCCTGGCACCCTCTTTCACGCGTAGCCGTACCATAATTTTATCTGCATTTACTTGATTATATTAGACAGCTTCCCTATTCCAGGGCATACATTGATGTGCCCTGGAATATATACTTTATATGGACCTTGGAGACATATAGACATGAATAGTGACTTACAACGACTCATTCAGCAAATAGATGAAGAGTATGCAGCAGCGCAGAGAGGCTTAAACGGGCTATCTGTTACGGCCCGGCATGATTTCATTCAAGCGCACAATCGCAAAGCTGATATGTACTACAAAGAATTGGTTCGCGCTGTGGGCGAGGAAAAGGCTATAAGTATTCTTTACGAGCGGCAAGAGCTAGCCTTTAAGGATGAGCCACCAGAACGAGGGGAAGAGTAGGCAAACTGATGAGAGAAAATTCAGTGCATACAAATAAACCCTTCACGCGCTCTATAAGCGCGTGAAGGGCAATGGTAGAGTTGAAATGAGTGTCCATAGGCAGGCGGAAAACCTGCCTTTACATAGTTACTGCGAAGGTTGTATGCCAGTGGCCGCCAGGCCATTTAGCGTCAAGGGAGTAGCATCCGGCAGCGGGAAAATACAGGCTGACGTTCCATGCTGTTTTGTGGTCATAGGGGGTGGGACGAGCGCCGGGCTTCGCTATCGGGTGTCGGGTATCCAGCGTAATAGAGGTCAATTGCTGCCCAGATGGAACCAGGCTAAACAAGAAAGGCTTGCCGTTATCCTGGCTACCGCTCAAAGTGATAGGTCCGTCAAAGCGTTCATCTATTTCCACTTGCACAACGACTTGCCAGCCAATCGCGCTAGAAAAAGCATGTACGGGCACCGTATTTGGAAGAATATGCAATATAGCAAAGGGGCCGCCAAAGTCACTCACCCATACAGGAAAAGCGCCGATCCTGGCATTCTTTGTCGTCGCGCTTACCTGGCACAGTTGCATCTGGCCAGGCACATCTGAACCCGGTGGGTTACTGCCACTTTTTGCGTAAACAATGGCCCATCCCCCTGATGAAGACGTATCCATTCCTGTAAGGGCGCCATTTAAGGGCCCTACTAACTGCACAGGGGACGTCTTCGCGCTTGAAAAAATAGCTGGTGTAGGCACTGGCGTCGGGATTGGAAGCGCGTGTACCAGCAGCTTATAGGTCCAATCTCGCGCGCTCGGAAACTCCCCTAGGATGAGCGAAAGCAGCAATAACAACGTACAGCTTAGTATGACCAGTCGTCGCAGGCGTGTCTTGCGCGCAAAACTCTCTCTCCATGGCACAAGTGATCTTACTGGCGGAGCATGCTCATCAGGCGGCAGATCGGCTATCTCTAACTCAAAATTACTATTCTCATCGGTTTCTACAATTTGCTTGCTCGGCGCTTCTGTCATAAGCCAGCTACTCGCCTGCGCCGGTAGATGCGAAGCCGAAGTTGCGAACGTGCGCGAGAGGCTCTGTAATTTCGTCAACCAGAGCGCACTCCGCGCGACTATTTTCCCAGAAACAGTGGAAGTTTCATCCTCGGGTAGCTCGGCAAACTCTATCTCGAAATCGTCTTCTCGATCTTCATCCTCAATATGATGCATGGATGCCTCCATAGACGACGTAACAATCTTTGCTTCCGTTATCTCCGCTTATATAGTATATTATAAGCGAAAACCAACCGTTGCTGTCTGTTCGCGTCGCTGTGTTTCATCCTTATCCAATTTGCTATAGGCAGCTTCAAGTTGTTCCCAGGTCTCACGGCCTCCCAGGTGATAGACTGTCACACCTGCCAGGTGTGCCGGTGATGGCTTATCACCTACAAAGAGGATTGTCACGGCATGTCCTGACTGTTTTACACGCGCCAATGTTTCCAACAAGGGATCCGTTACGCTGCTGGTGATTATTACTACCGTGCCTCCGGCGGGTAGGCGACTCCGTTCAGCCTGCACCATCTCCTCAAGCGTGCTGCCAAAGTGGGAGTGGATGCGCGCTAACACTTCCATGATGCGTTTGCGCTGCTCTTCACTGGTCGCGGGTGGTAGGTGAATACGCCGCCGCTTTAATTGTGAAGCCACAATAGCCGCTAAATCATGTGCTCCTTGATCTTCCTGCTCGGCTGCATACTGCATCTGCTCTTCGGGCATAAACATCAGGGTATTCGCATACAAACCTACGGCATACCCCTCGTTAAGCGCCCAATCCGCGACTGAAGCCGCGGCGCAGATGCCCAGTTCTTGTATCTCCGGCTGCAGTCCATGGATGCTGTCAAATTGCCCGAGGACGTTCAGAAAAATGACCATCGTATAGGTCGTGGTCGCCTCATAAACTTTACTTTGCATCTGCATTGTGCGCGCGGTTGCCTTCCAATGTACACGCCGCAGGCTATCGCCATAGGCATAATCGCGTATGCCAATGGTTCTCGAGGGGTCCTCCAGCAGCCGACGTGGAGCACGGCGATCTCCGAAGGGATGGCGCGAGGGTAGACTAAAGCGCGTCAGTGGTACCACCAATGGGTAGACAAGCAGGTATTGCCAGTTCTCATAAGTTTTCTCGTTGCTCAGAAAACCAAACACGTCACCACTGCGCATAACTGTTGGGCCAAATTTGTGCACGCCGCGCGCATTGCACTGCACCGTGTAGCGCCTTGTCACTCGATCGTACCAGCGAGTACTAAACAGATTGTCCAGGATAGCTGTATCACCAAGCAGGCTTACATGCATGCGCCGACCAGACAGCGTCAGCGCACGTGGAATAGTATCGTCTACCTCTAACCATGGCAGCGGCAAGAGCTTGGCATTCTCGATCGAGATCGCAAGTGTTACCTCTTCGCCAAATAACACACGCTGTTCGCTGAACTGCCGCGAGTAGTGCAAGTAGTGCAGGCAATAAGTGGACCAGATATCTGTTGTAACCAGTACAATCAGCACGAGTAAGCCGATGACAATCAATAAGGGCTGCTGAAACGGTACGCTGGCCGCGACAATTGCCAGGCCAAGTAAATACCAACGTCTATTCATAACTCTACCGGTACTGGTACAGTATGCAATACGTCATCTACAATTTGTTCCATCAGCCGCCCATGCAGGCGTGATTGGCTGGTGGCAATCATGCGGTGCGCCAGTACAGCCTGTGCCATACGTTTAACATCATCCGGAATAGTATAATTGCGCCCGGCGATAGCTGCGTAGGCTTGCGCTGCCCGGTAGAGAGCCAGCGTACCGCGCGGACTCACCCCTAGCTCGATGCCGCTGTGCACGCGCGTGGCCCGCACCAGTTCAACGATATAGCTTTCAACACTCGGTTCGACACGCACATAACGGATCAATTTCTGTAACCCCTGCAAGCGCTCCGCGCTCAATACTGGCTGTAGCTCTTGCAGCGGCTGCCCTTCTTTAAAGCGTTGGAGAATGAGCCGTTCCTCACTCTGGGTAGGATAATCCAGCCGCAGGCGCATCAGAAAGCGGTCGAGCTGCGCCTCGGGTAAAGGAAAGGTTCCTTCCAGTTCCACAGGATTTTGTGTGGCAATGACGATAAAGGGACGTGGTAAGGCTATCGTCTCACGCTCGATACTCATCTGGCGTTCTTCCATCGCCTCTAACAGTGCTGACTGCGTGCGCGGAGTGGCGCGATTGATTTCGTCTGCTAACACAACCTGTGAGAGCAACGGCCCCGGCCGGAACTCAAATTCACCCTTTTTCTGATTGTAGAAAGTAATACCTGTAATATCTGAAGGAAGGAGGTCAGGGGTAAATTGGATACGCTGAAACGAACAACCCAGAGATTTTGCCAACGCTTTGGCCAGCGTCGTTTTGCCAATACCAGGCACATCTTCGAAGAGGACATGGCCCTCACAGAGTAACGCGACCATCAGCTGGTCGATCACCTCTTCTTTGCCTATGATCACACGTCCTGCGTTCTGGCGGATAGAGCGAGCGGCCTCTTGCACCTGGCGGATTTCATCTGTTTGTGTCATGATGTAATTATGTCATCCTCTTTGCCAGGCATATGCAGCAAGTGCCTGGTGTGTTTTTAGCACATATTTGTATCCTTCAATTATACGCCCAAAAGAAGAGAAATTTCACCTATGTGATGTGGTGGGGTGCACAGCCTGAGGCTGTGCAGCCCACCACATCACATCCTTCGGAACATGAGTTTTATGTGATGATGTGTGCTGTGCAGCCGCAGGCTGCACAGCACACATCATCACATAAAATGAGCCACCGGAGGTGGCGATATCCTCGAGAGGGAAGATTCGCCAGCAATATCCTTTATGATGAAAGGATGGAGAGCCTCAGAAATCGGATTTCTAACCGCCAATAGTACTGATCTGTACGGTGACAGGTTGCGACTGTACTTTCTGACCATTCTGGTCTTGCGCTATTGCTACTACGGTAGCCCGTGCTCCACTTACTCTATAGACCATCACCGTCCAGCTAAGCGTGGCATTGCCGCCGCCATCGCTTGTGGTGGGACCGGCAAAACTTTTGTAAGGAGCACCGTTATAGACCACGTACAGCGCCACCGTTACATTTGGTTGGCTGGTGCTTACTCCAACCATCACGGTATGATAATTTTGTACGCGCGCCGGTATACTGGTAATTTGTACTGTGAGTGTGTCGCTGCCAGGCGTTGGACTGTCCTGGACCGTAGCGGTAGATTGTAGGGAAGGTGTGCCATGAGCGGGCGGCTGACTGCTGGTTGTACTGCCTTTGCCTCCTCCGGGTGGCGCAAAGGTTGGGCGCAGATCCACTGTTCCTGTGGGTCCTGGGACCGCAGGCGTCTGCGAAAATGTGCTACTGTTCGCTGTCAGGAAGTTTGGGTTGCGTGACATCGCGTTTGCAAGGAGCGAAACAAATACGACTCCCGCAACCAGCACCATCGCCAGCGCAATTATCAATACCTTATATGCCGAGTCTTTATGCCAAAAATAACGTAACTTGGCCAGGGGATCCTGAGGAAGAACGGCATCACGGCGAATAAGGTCCTCAGGCCCATACCGCTTCGTCATATGCGATGGACTGCTTGCTTGTACAGGCGGATATTCCCCGGGAAGTGCTGGCAACACAAGCTTTTCTCGCTGATCAGGTAGCTCCTGCTTTGGTGTTTCAGGCTGATTTATCATCCGGCAATTTTCCTCCTTTGCTAATTTCCATCGATATATGTCAATGATGTTCAGTGTACGCTATTGTAGGTTGCTTGTACAGGTTTTTATACCAGAAGTGCTACCTGTACCTACTTTTATAAACGTCTTAATATGCTCTCTATTACCATAATAACAGATAGCCCTTCTAATGCCTTTGCCTGTATTATCTCTACAGATGACCCTAACGGCCGCCATATAGTCGGGTCACTTGGTCCGAACAGAACCACAGTGGGAATGCCAAGCAATGCTGCCAGGTGTGTAATGCCAGCATCATTGCCCAGGTAGCACTTGCATCCCTGCATCTGCTCTGCCACTTCCATTAATGGTTTGTCAACCAGCACCTTGAGCATTGCTGACTCAGGTGGTCTTGGCAGCAGCCTGGACAACTCGGCCCACCGCTCATGATCGGCTGGTCCTATCAACACTAGCACAGAGCAGTTGTATTGCCATAACTGCTGAATAGTATCCGCGAAGCAGGCGACAGGCCAGCATTTGTGCTTTCCTCCACTTCCCGGGTGTACGGCAACGCTGGGCCTATCTTCCTCTCTTACAGGGGTAGATGATGTAGCGGGACCCTCCTTTTTTCTCCATAGGGGCGGGAGAGGTTCTCTCAGGGATAGATTTTTTGGGGGAAGGTCCCTCGTCCCCGTAGGGGCGGGAGAGGTCGGGATGTGGAGTGGGTTCCCGCTCTTCCCATTCACCTCTCCCCCTCCCCCGATTTGGAAGAGTTTATCGATAGAGTCCAGGCCAATGCTCTGCGCCAGGTAATCTACTACATGGATGCGCTCCCCTGCAGGTGGTCGTCCAGGCGCTATCACTACGTCTTTGGCACCGGCCGCGTAGAGGTTGTGCTCTACTATCCCAGCAGGGTCACGCAGCCAGCAGATTGCCAGATCTATCTGATGCAACTGCTCGCGAAGCGCTGGCTGCTGAATACCTGTCGGCGCAAATAGTTCGCTCCACTGTAGCTGTCCATAGTCGGAGGTCTCCTCCGCCAGCCCAAACTCTACAGCTAGCGGCAACACCGCTGGATTGCTTACCAGCTTGATATGTGGATGATCATAGCGCTTGCGCAGAGCCTGGATGATGGGGAAAGTCAGCAGGGCATCTCCTATGGCGCCCGGGCGAATAATCAATATGCGCATAGATACAACTCAAAAAATTAGTGATTTGAATCACATGTATTTGGTCGGGTCAAGGCCC
>JACZCU010015328.1_pt1 | contig 24308 bp, 19 predicted proteins | sample 8641851 | NCBI WGS metagenome assembly JACZCU01 (sample SAMN15324605, study PRJNA640507) | soil metagenome | isolation source: monocropping sugarcane control | place: China: Luxin town, Laibin City, Guangxi Province | collected 2019-07-25 | depth 10cm m | reverse complement strand
TTCAGAATAATCATGTCATTCTGGGCCAGCAAGCGCTCAAAGTCGTTAATGGCTGCATACCGTTGCCGCCACACCGTTTCTGGCACCAGATCATGCACACGCACCACTAACACATCCTCATAATGGGAACGATTGAAAATGCTGATCATGCCTCTGCCTGGAACGACCCGATGGATCCGCCAGAGGAAATCACGCGCCCGTTCCCTGGACGTAGGTCCCTTAAACGAACGCACCTCGCATCCCAGCGGATTGACTTGCGCCATGACATGGCGAATCGTGCCATCTTTGCCGCTCGTATCCATCCCCTGTAGTACTATGAGCAGGCTGTGATGCTGCGCCGCCGCCAACAACTGCTGCAACTCGCCAAGTTCTTCGCTGAGCTTTTCTATCTCTGCTGATGCCAATGCGCGATCCGTGTACTTATCAACAAAGTCGGGATCGTAATCCTTCAACCTGACTTTGCTGCCTTCATCAACCTTCCATGCAAGTTGCATATTCTTTCTCCTTTCGAATTAATGAACCTGTCATTTGTTATTATACAATTTCAAGGGATGACTTCTCTCTTTCCAATACCTGATTTGGTAGACAAGAGTTTAAGGGAAAGCTAATCCGCCAAGAAAGATATGTCAGAGAAAAAAGCAGTAAAGCCTTGCATCCTGATCGCATACACCGCCAGCTTGATACGCTCCACGGATAGACCCATCAGACGAGCCGCTTCCTCGTTGCCCCCTATTGCCAGTACGTGGCGACCAAAACGGGTAAAGTTAAGCACAATCGAACCAATAGCGTATGCCAGGAACAAAAAGACCAGAAGAGGAATACCGAACAGAATACCCAGGCTGAGTCCAGCCCAATCTGACGTAGCATTCACACTAACCGTTGCATCCTTCGCAAGCACGAGTGCCATGCCGCGAGCAGCCAGCAGCATGGCAAGTGTGGCAAGGAACGGGGGAATGCGAAGCCAGGCAATAACCCAACCGTTAAAGAGTCCCACGATCAGACCTGTTAGAGCAGCAGCGCCAATCGCCGCTAACAGACCATAGGGACTTGCCAGAGCCGCCACCACGCTGCACAGGGCCGCTAGCGAACCGACCGAAAGGTCGATGCCGCCGGTCATCATCACAAACGTCATGCCCAGCGCGATCAGGCCAAAGGTTGTGTTATATGAGATCACGGTAAGAAAGTTATAGGTCGAAAAGAAGTTATCATAGCGCAACGCGCCAAAAACGTGATTTACCATATCGACGTTCCAGAGCAGTGTCCAAATAATTACTTCCAACATCGATTGCTGCACGAATAACACGCCTAACCGCCTCATACGATACGCCATAATCACGTGCAGCTTGTCTAAGCGGTTCGCCCTGGTCAGTACGATGGAGAACGGTAGGCCATTCAGCAACGGGGATTTTCCAGTGAGGGTCTGAACCTGGGTGGCGTTGTTCATACGAGGGTTCAACGGTCGGGTGTTTGTACACGAGAATAGCATCTCTACCTGGGAAAAGCTTTGCAAGGGGGATGAGGGAAAGGTGCGACCGATGGTTCGTAGCCCGTCGGTTCCGGTCAACTAGTAGTGCAATTTACTCTTCTTGAGTAAATTGCACTACTTTCTTTTAGAGCACCGATATAGTCGTTGTTCAGACAGATAACAGAGATGAGCATAACTCGATTCCTATTCCGACTTCACACACTTAGAATGACGAGGATTACCAATCACAGTTGCACTACGTCAAACGGTTCCAGGTTGACGACGATCGGTTCCTGTGAATTGCGGACGATTACCCATTGTGAAGGGGTGTCGGACGATGGGTTGATCTCCTGGTGCGGCACAAAAGGAGGCACATAGATGAAGTCGCCTGGCTCAACGTCTTCCTCGAATTGCATCCTCTCACCCCAACGCATCCTGGCACAGCCCGAGACAACATAGATGATGCTCTCGGTCGCTCCATGATGGTGAATGGCACCGGCAACATTGGGTGCAACGACCGCGACTCCTGCCCAGAGGCCCTGCGAACCTGCTAACTGTTTGGAAACGACCGCTACACGTTGCATCCCTGGTGTTTGGGGTGTGTTGGCGTCAAATTGCTGTGGCTTGATCACACGGATGTGTTGCCCTCTCGTTGCTTCTTGTTTGTTATTACTCACTTGACTTTCTCCTTGTTGATTCATTGCTGGATACGAGATGAGAATACGTTTTCGCTACGAGGACAAAATATATGCACTCCTTTCGTTAGCGGCACCTCACACGGTAGGGCTGTCGTCCTACCTTCTCTCGACGATCGCTGATGCGATAAACGCCGCATCTTCTCCAACGCCATATAACAGTGCTGACTTCCTCTTGTAGAGCCAGTGCAGCCCCAGGAAATACAGCCCAGGGAATGCAGTGACGCCTCGCTGGTGAACCGGATAGCCCGCCTGGTCAAAGACCGGGAGCTGCACCCAGTCGAAGTCGAGCTTGAAGCCACTCGCCCAAATGATTGTGCTGATGCCAGCCGATTGCAGGTCCAATGTCAGAATAGGTTTTGTAGACGTTGCACCATTGGATGGAGCTTCAGCAGTTGTCCTGTTCGCTTCCACCTCCATGCCGGTCTTCTTGATGTACTCGTCAATCCCTTGCGTGATTTGGGTAGCGTAGGCGTCTGCCCTGGCGAGGTTTTCCTCCAGGTCAGGGGCCAGGATGATCTGCTTGCCCTGGGCAGCTTGCACACGTCCCAGGAGAATCATCCCTTGTCTGACCAATTGACGCAGGTTGATGTCGTGCCCTCCATGATTGCCTGACACATGAGCATTACAGGCGAGTTTAGCAGTAGGGGACGGAAGCTGATCAACGGTTCTGTCGAAAAACCCTGTTCTCGTGTGCCACCAGGTGACATCCTTGCTACGGTAGCGGCGAGGAACTCTTCCACAGCTCGAAGTGGACAAGTAGACCTGCCGCCCGCTCTCGTACAGATCCTCGGCGATCTGGCAGCCTGACTGGCCTGTGCCTACGACCAGCACCGCTCCAGAAGGAAGCAGCTGCGGGTTACGGTACTCACTTGTGGGCAGCTGGCAGATGTCCGCGGAGAGAGCTTTACTGGCTACGGGAAGCTTCGGCTTTGGGTAAGCGCCCGTTGCCAGCACCACATTGCGAGCTTCGCATGTCATCTGCTCTGCCTCTACCAGGTAGCTCTCACCTCCTGGTTGCTGCCGGACAGAGGTGACTCGGACACCGAAGTGAAGCGGGGCGTGAAAGGACGCAGCGTACTGCTCCAGGTACATCACGATGTCCTCTCGTGGGAGGAAGCCATCTGGATCATCACCCTGGTACGGAAAGCCTGGAAGCTGAGTCATCCAGTTGGGCGTGTTTAGGGTGAACGAATCCCACCGCCCGCTCCGCCAGGTCTCACCCACCCGACCTTGTTCAAGCACGAGGTGTGTCCGGCCCCGCTGGGTTAAGTAGTAGCTGAGCGCAAGTCCGGCCTGCCCACCTCCGATGATCACGGTTTCGATGTGCTCGGTCATCTCTCTCCTTCTGCACTTCTGCTGCACGCCAACACTGCCTTTCTGATTCTCACCAGGATCAAAGGCCGTCAAGAAGAGTTACGTACGCACACGCCTCACGATTTGAGGCGCTGTCTTCGCGCGTTCCCGCCTATTGTACGACGACAGTGACCCGATGCCAGGCATTATTCACGTACCCTTTCCAATTCCAAACCCGCCTGACGTCTTCTGGCTGCATGCAGCCAGCCGAATCCCAGGCACGAACTATTAGCTCATGCGCGCCAGGAACCAGGGGCATCGTCACCTCCCAGAAGCACCAGGTCCAGGGCTGCGGTTGCTCTCGCAATGTGGCGTGTGTCCACGTTGCTCCCCCGTCACTTGACAGTCCCACCCGTTCGATGTGGTGACCCTCTGAAGCCGACGCGTAGCCCTGAATGCTGATCGGCCCTGCCTTGAGCAGCTCCCCTGCATAGGGACGGAAGATGACCGAATTCAAGGGCAACGGTCCCAGCATCTGCCCTTGCGTCCAATCGGCGTTCTCTCCTTGCAGAGGAGATGGAAACACTTTGTAGGCATGAGTCTGGTAGTAGTTGGTGGAGGGAGCGTCCTGGAGGACGATACTCGCCAGCCATTTCACGCTGCGTGCTCCGATATACCCTGGCACGAGGACACGCAAGGGGAACCCATGATGTGGTGACAACGGGTGTCCATTCATTTCGTACGCCAGGAGCACTTCCGCACTCATCGCCTTCTCGATGGGAATCGAGCCCCCAAAGGCAAAGCGCTCCCCACCTTTGTGCAGAGTATCCAGGCCCAGAAAAGCCACATGCAGCACCGACTCCCCGACGCCAGCCGCCCGCAACACCTCGCGCAGGGCGACGCCGCGCCAGACAGCATTGCCGATCGTCTCCGCCCCCCAGGGGATTTCTCCCGGAATAGCCCGAAAGGCAGCCAGTTCATCGCGCCGGTGGCCGGCACATTGCAGCGTCGCCATCATGGTCGAAGCAGGAAAGTGAGCGCGCAGTTCGTCAAGCGACAACGCTAACGGAACCTGCACCCGTCCTGTGACTGAAAGGCGATAGCGGTGCACGTCCACGTGAGGCATAGCACCATGATTGCGCACAAAGAAGCAGTCCTGCGGGGTGACGAAGGCCTGGCGAATGAGTTCCAGCGGAGCACCCACATTCAAGGGATCGGTTTGATGCACGCGCATCCCTGGATGCTGATCAAGACAGGTGTGTTTGCGCGATCCTTTGCCGGCTTCCATGAGCGGTCCTCCTTTCTGCTTGATGGTGTGTGTTCCTGCTCCTCAAAGAACAGGAACACACACCATGCGCTTCTGGGGGTGAGCGCGTTCCTGGCGAATGACGGAACGCTCGGCCCCTGCTCTACTTCTCGATGGGGACGCCGATCAGGCTGCCCCATTCGGTCCAGGAGCCATCATAGTTGCGCACGCGCGGATAGCCGAGCAAGTAGTGCAGCACGAACCAGGTATGACTGCTGCGCTCCCCAATGCGACAGTAGGCCACCACTTCTTTGTCGGGAGTGATGCCCTTCCCTTCATACAAGGCACGCAAGTCCTCCGCCGACCTGAAGGTGCCATCTTCACGCACGGCCAGCGACCAGGGAATATTGGCAGCCCCGGGAATGTGCCCACCCCGTTGCGCGCCCTCCTGGGGCAAGTTCGCTGGGGCGAGAAGCTCCCCGCTATACTCGCCAGGCGAGCGCACATCCACCAGGGCAAACCCATCCCTCCCGAGTGAGAGCAGTATCTGATCGCGGAACGCGCGGATGTCGCTGTGCGCCGCTTGCGCGTGATAGCTAGTGAGTGAGTAGGACGGGACGGCCGTCGTGAGCTCACGTTTGTCGGCCAGCCACTTCACCCGACCACCGTCGAGCAGGCGTACATCGCTGTGCCCGTAGTACTTGAGAATCCAGAGGGCCCAAGCCGCGAACCAGTTGTTGTTATCGCCATAGAGCACAATCGTTGTGTCGTTGCTCACTCCGGCACGGCTCAGCAGTGCTTCTAACTGCTCCTTGCTCACCGGTGCCCGCACTAACTGATCTTGCAATTCCTTTTGCCAGTTGAAGCCAACGGCGCCAGGAATATGCCCCTGCTCGTACGCGGTGGTATCCACGTCCACCTCAATCAACCGGATGGTGGGATCCGTAAGGTGAGACTGGACCCACTCCGCATCGACGAGCGCTTCGGGATGGGTATAGCCTTTGTTCTCAATCATATCAACCTCCTAACGTCAAGACATGTGTAACTTACGGTATGCTTCCAAAAAGTATCGCTGGCGTCTAGAACATATTAGCGTGAGCCCATGCGGATTCGATGCCGTGCGTCTTATCGGCAATGAGATCGCCAAACGCCATCGGTTTGCCCGCAGCCTTCCAGGCTTCCGTCCCACCCTGAACGTTCATCACCTGCTCGAAGCCGACCTGCCTTAAAAACTGCGCGGCCCGCAGTGCGCGAGCGTCGCTGCGGCAGATCAGGACCAGTGGCCAATCCCGCGGGAGCTCGTCTAGTCGTGAGGCCAGGTCGGCCTGTGGGAGATTGATCGCTCCGGGTACGTGTCCCTGCTCGTACTCCTCTGGCTCGCGTACGTCTAACACCATCGTCTCTGCGGAACGGGATTCCAGCATGTCGACATCGATCTCTTGGACGACAGGGACAGTGGTGAGCATCGCCCAGGGCATCTCGGCCACGCCGCGATTAGTCGCCTCGATGGCCGTCATGTTCAACGGACGGGCGGGCACCTCAGTGGTGATGGTGGCGAGAAAGGCCTCGCGGTCCAGACATGCCAGGGGATTATAGCGCCGCTCAAAGCCGATGGTCGTGCTGGGCCGCCCACACATCCCGCGGCCGCAGGATCCCTCAAAGTGACCGGGGAAGACGGCCACCCAGTCTGGCAGCCCCAGCAAGCGCCGCAGACTCTCGAACTGGGCCGCCGGATCGCCTCCCCCAAAGTCGGGTCGTCCCACGTCACCCACCAGCAGCGAATCCCCCGTCAGCACCATAGAAGGCTCAGGGCTGCGGGGAGGGTTGCTGATGAGGATCGAGAGCAATTCTGGGCGATGGCCAGGCGTATGCCACACGCGCAAGCGCAATGGCCCAAGCGCGAGTTCCTCTCCATCTCGCAGAGGACGGTAAGGGTAGGCCACCCGCGCCGACTCGTACAAGCACAAACTGGCCCCATGTGTGGCTACCAACTCCCGCGCACCGGAGAGGTGATCGGCATGCACGTGCGTCTCGATCACGTAGCGCAACTGAAAATCCCGCTCGTGGAGTAGAGCCTCGTATGGTTCCACATCAAGCGAAGGATCCACGATCGCCGCTTCGTGCGACTGACGAGATGCCACCACATAGGATGCACATCCGTACCGTTCGTCAAGAAGCTGTTTGAAGTACATAGGATAAACTCCTTTGTTCAACTCTCGTTGAGAGAGGACCAGGATACGTGTCTGTTTCTGTTCGATCTCGAGAGCCTCATCTCAGCCGCCCACACGATAAATCGGTGGGCTACAGATTGTAGAGTGCCGATTTTTTATCGAGCACGTCTTTTGAGTGAGGAGTGCCCTTGCACATCCCACAACAGTGGAGGCTCGGGGATTACTGCAATAAGTATGCTCGAAACGGGGCGGATTTCCATCGGTGAGAACACGGAGATGAGATGAGCACAGACCCTGAGATTGAGAGAGGGCAGACCATGAGGAACGCGGAGAAACACCGGAAGCTGACGTTTGTTCTTACTCTCCCACTTCTACGTATACGTACGACACCTCCTCAGAGGTACCTCGAAACCCGCGCCTGCAATAAGGCTTTCGCAGCTACTGTTACGCAGTCAGTAGGCTTGCACGGTAGTGCCTTACGAGCCATCTTTGACCAGCCCGACCTCGACAGCCCACACCGCGATCCGCGAGCGGGAAGGGACACCCAACTTCGATAAGATCGTACTCACATGCGTTTCGACCGTGCGGTGGCTCACCACTAGCGTATCGGCAATCTCACGGTTCGTCTTGCCCCGAGCGATGAGCACGGCCACCTCACGCTCACGTGTTGTCAGCCCGCCATAGGCTTGCCTGGCAGCGCGGCCTGGAGGAAGTGCATGCTTCTGGGGAAGCATCGTCGTTGCTTGTGAGAAGAAATGCGCGCGTAGACGTTCGTCTGGGACGTCGGCAGCCAGCTCCTCGATCAGCGCCCGTGCAGTGGCAAGTGCCTGTTCAGCCTCTTCCAGGCGCCCTTGAGCTTGATAGAGCTTCCCCAGGGTAACGCAAATACGCCATAGCAAGGGTCGCAGCCGCTGGGCCTGCGCAGCTTCTTGCGCGACCCGCAGCATCGTTTCGGCTTCCGCTATCCGGCCAAGCGCCGCCAGGGCTTCACCGCGCAGTTTCCACAGGCAGGGAATGACAGACTCGTCAGACAGATTAGAGGCACTTGCGATCAACCGCTCGGTGATGTCCAGCGCCGTGCCGGGGTCACTGCGAGCCAGGGCGAGGTCAGCGCGTGCCACCCAGACGAGCCGCTGCCCAATGGTTTGCATGGGAGCATCGCCTTCAAGAGCGGCAGTGAGAATCGCTTCGGCTGACACGTGGTCGTTTTGCAGCAGATACACAGGAGCAAGCAATCCTGCAACCTTGCGCATCCAGTTCCACGAGCCGACCTCGTGCGCCAGGGCGAGCGCCTGTTCAAGCTGTTGCTGCGCCTCTGGAAGCGCGAGGAGATCACAATAGAGCACTCCTACTTGCATGTGCGCGGCGGTGAGCCACTGGCGATGCTCGATCTGCTCGGCGAGGGCAAGACTCGCTTGCGCCACCTCCAAGGCCCGTGCGTACTCACCTCGTGGACCCAGGTAGTGTGCCAGGGCAAAGAGGGCGTAGGCCTCGGCAGAGCGTTGACCAATGTCGCGTGCCGTCTGGAGCGCCAGTTCGCCCCAGTGGAGGGAGTCGGCGAAACTGGTGGTGGCGGGCACCATTGTCTCGGTTTGATACCCTCCACCTTCGCCGAGCAGCATTAATGTCGCCAGGCTTGAGGCCAATCCTTGGCGGTCGTCGAGTTCCTGGAAGAGCGCGACCGCTTGCTGGTAAGAGGCGGACGCTTGCAGCAGATTGCCCCCAAGGTAATGCGTCATGCCCAGCAAGTCACAGGTTTGGGCGATCCCCCGTGCATCCTGTGCTTGCTGAAACAGGGTGAGCGCCTCCCGGTGGTAGTGCAGCGCGACGCTCGGCTCTTCGATATTTACATGCCAGTTGCCCAGGCGGTTGAGGCTGTGAGCCATGATCAGTGGATCGCCCATGTGACGGGCCAGCGCCAGTGCCTGCTGATAGGAGCTCCCTGTTTGGGTGTAATCGCGTTCTGCCCAGAGAGCGCCAAGGTCCATCAAGGCCTGCCATTCTGCATGGCGCTCTCCAGCTTCTCGGGCTCTCTGCAGGGTCGTCTCATAATCCAGACGCGCGTGCTCAAAGTCTCCCAGGGTTTCGTAGGCCCGTCCTCGGAGACGATAGAGCGAGGCCGGAGGGATGATCGATGCACGCTGTGCGGCATCCACTGCCCGCGTAAACTGTTCGATGGCAGCACGCGGCGCGTACATGCGTTGTGCCCTCTCCCCAGCCCGCTGTGCAAACGCTAGCGCCTTCTCAAAGACGCCCGCCTCAGAGAAATGGTAGGCCAGGTCTGCCAGGTGCGCCTCCAGCGTTGCCGCGTAGAGGCGTTCTATCGTTTCGGCCATCGTGTGGTGCAACGCCTTGCGCTCACGGACCAAGAGGTCTGCATACACCGCTTGTCGTATCAATGCATGACGAAAAGCAAATTGCTCCTCCGACTCTTCGACCACCAGCTGGGCGGCCATCAACTCCTTTAAGAGCTGGAGCAGGTGGTCCTCATCCTGCTTGGTCAACGCTTGCAGGAGGGCAAAATCAAAGCGGAGACCCGCGATTGCCGCCAGAATCAACACGCGCCGGGCTGACTTGCTCAGCTGGTCAGTCCGTTGCTGCACGGCGTCCTGCACGCTGCGCGGGATGTGCAACTCGCGCAGCTCCTTGCGCTGGAAACTTCCATTGGCGTAAAAAATCTCCCCTGACACCATCAGTGACGTGAGAATTTCTTCGACGAAGAAGGGATTGCCCTCCGTGAGTGTATACAGGGGGTCAGCAAGCTCTACATGAACTGAGCGCGGGAGAGCGAAGATGGCCTGAAGCATTGCCTCGACCTCCTCTCGTGTGAGGTGGGCGAGCAGGATCTCCTGGGCGAGCCGTTCCCGGTCCAGTTGCGCCAGGAAATGGCGCAGGCTGGCACACACCTCGTCACTGCGGTAGGTCAGCAGGAGGAGAAGCCGATGAGCGGCGCAGCGGCGGGCCAGGTAGTGCAGGAATTCCAGGCTCGTGTCGTCGCTCCAGTGCAGGTCTTCCAAAACGCACAGCACGGGGCGTTTTCCTGCCTGGCTGGTCAAGAAGTGGACCAGGGTCTCAAAGCGGCGACGCTTCTCCTGTTCGGGATCGAGCGGGATGAGCGAGGGCAGAGAGATTCCACCTGCAAGTACATAGCCGACATCAGGGAGCAAGGGAAGGAAGGTCTGTGCAATCCGCTCGACCTCGGGAGCAGGCTTTGCTTCTGAGTGACTGGAAAAGTGTGAGCGCAAGAGGTCCAGCAGAGGCGCATAGGGGATGGCGTGATCGGTTGGAAAGCAACTGCCCTGCATCAACAGAAAGTCGCGCGAGACAGCCTCGGTTTTGACCTCAGCGACCAGGCGCGATTTGCCGATCCCGGCCTCACCAGATAGCAAGACGACCTGCCCTCTGCCACTTTTTGCCTGATCGATCAGCGTCTGGAGCGTGGCGAGGTCGTTGACGCGGTCAATGAGGACCGGGCAGACCACTGATTTCTGAAATGGTTCCGTCATGCTGTTCGCTGCCTTCCGATGAAGTACTGGACCACACTGTACGGTGCTTCGTCAGCCTAACAGGTGACGATCAGATGTGGTTGTTCACCGTGGTGGAAGACCACAACCTGTATTATAGCATCTTCCCCTGGAGAAGTTCACTGGTATCCTGCACCTCTCGCAGTCGTATGGCATGATTTTCCTGTGAAGACCTTGCTATAGTCTGCCATTATACAGTTCAGAATGATGTAGCGTGAGAGGCCGGAAAACTCTTTTGCGTTTGCTGCGGGCTGTGCAGCCTGCAGTGGCACAGCCCGCAGCAAACAAAACGCTTGCGAAAATCTCAAAGCCTTCAAGGCACCGCAGCAGGATCATGAGGAGGCCGAGTTGCTCTATCAGCGTGCCCTGGCGCTGCGTCAACAGCAGTTGGGTCCGCAGCACCCCGCTGTCGCCGAAACCTTGCACGCCCTGGCATGTTTCCGGTAGGCTCAGCAACAGACAGCCGAGGCGCTTTCGCTCTATCGGCAAGCACTCACCATTCGCGAACAGACGTTTGGAGCGGACCACCCTAAGACGAGAGCAACGCGCACGGCCTACGCTTGCCTCCTGCGGGAGATGGAGCATGTGCAAGATGCGGTGGCAAGAGAAGGCCAGGTATTACAGACAAGAACAGGAGTGCCTTTCCCCGGGTGATCCTCCCACTCTCGGGCCCCGGCATGATCTCAGCAGCGATGCTCGCATTTATCTACTCATGGAACAACTTCATGTTCTCAATCGTGCTTGCTACTGAGCGAACAAAAACCTTACCGGTCGCTATCTACAACTTTATCTCCTATGCGCAGGTCGACTGGGGAGGACTGATGGCAGCTGCAGTGGTGATTACACTTCCCGTTTTAGTACTGGCACTGCCAACACAACGTTTTATCGTGCGTGGCCTGACGGCTGGCGCTCTCAAGGGATAATCCTGTACTGGCTACTACTAATCAGAAGGATGGAGCTTCACTATTGATTAATTTTTTATTTGAGCATCCCCACATTAAGCTTTGATTTTTTAATTCATTACATAGAATTCTGTCTATTTGCTAAAAATATGTAAAACACAGCTTATTAATGCAATTCGTGTTAAAATACCTTGACAAAAATGTTGCTTACTAATTATAATATGCTATGGATTTATACAGATTATCTTTACTCTTCTGAAAATGTCCTTTTTCATACCGGGTGGTGTACCACTTACATGACCGTCTATTCAGATAGCCTAGAAAGAGGGAGAAACAGGGCGGCCAGCCAAGGCAAGTTCGAGAGCAATCACCACTGGTCCACCTTGTTTGCCGCAAGCTTTCCGTCTTGGTTCCCGGGCGAAGCGATCCGAGGGCGGCTAATGGCTAGTATGACTGTCTGTTGCCAGGCAACTCTCCAACTGCTTGACCTGTCTGTCCAGCTGTTCTACCTGTTACAAACATTATTTATTAATTTCATCAATTTATAGCAATATGCACACTTTGTTTTGCGTAAAGTAGTTAGTATGAGAGGGGTGTTTTCGCGGAAGACGTGTAACACTGGCCGACGAGGCAGAGGAAGGATGACCAGATATGTGGCTCAATCTGTCAGTATCGCATGATAAACTACTGCTGTTTGTCCTGTGAGAACCAGTACTAGAGTGTCAAAGGTTCGACAAAAGACACTCCATGCATGTGGTCCATCACTTCCTCCTCTACCTTCATCTACCAGGACCATTTCATCGAAGGTACACCGAATTAATATGGAATAGGCGCACGCCTTTCCCACCTGACCAGTACTATGATAGTGACTCACAGTTAAGATGAAGTTCAATAGTTCTCAGGTTCAACTCAGCATCAGCACAGGATGATCTCAGTTTAGTCTTCTAGAATGAAGAAATGATTGTGGTGATTGGCCGTTGCCTTCAGGCTATGGTTGGGAGGGAAATTTCCGGCTCTGAGGGGAGGGAACGTCAGCAATGGCGTTCGCTTTCCCGACAGTGTCTGATTGTCAGTAAGGATAGGCATCATAAGCAAACTTCCTCGTCTGGAGTCAGTTTACCCTACTTTTGGCACTTAGGAAATGTCCTCATTACAGACAGACTGATGTAACCTACTGACGTATCTCTTCAAAGCAAGACGATGTCGTACACTTATAGTACATCATTAGATAGACTTCAGCTGAACTGTATAGTGTAGGGAGCCCATTTATGTCTTACCTATTTCTCGAACAAGAATCAAAGAGCAGGTTTCTGGAAACCGATGCTTCAACCTTGCCGATGAAATCTATTACAGTACTGATTGTGGATGATCATGCACTGATTCGCTCGGCAGTCAACCAAAGCCTGAACTCCCAGGGGGAGATCAGGCTTGTCGTCACGGCAAAGAACTATACCGAGGCCGAGGAGCAGGTGGCTAAGTTATTCCCTGATATCATCTTGCTGGATATGCACATTGCCCACAGCGATAGTATTGAGGAGATATGCCGTTTGAGAAAGCTTGCTCCCGCTTCGCGCATCATGGCACTCACTGATGAAGAGGACGAGCAAGAAGCGTTCGCAGCCATTATGGCTGGAGTACAGGGTTATCGTTCCAAACAAGATGTTGATCCCAGCGAAATAATGACAATGATCCACATGATCAGCCGCGGCGAATTTGTGCTATCCACGGCGCTGATGACGCGATTGATGCAGCATTTACGTGCTACGGCTATGCCACTCTGGGTATCCGAGAATAGTTCAGGCTCTCGTACGCTACCACGTAATACGGACCTCAATGGATTGTCTCAGTTGACAACACGACAACGGGAAATACTTCAGTTAATCTGCCGGGGATATCGTGATCGTGATATTGCTAAGGAACTGCACATCGCGGAGAAAACCGTGCAAAAGCATGTGATGAATATCCTGGACAAGCTAGGAGCTCAGAACCGCACGGAAGCAGCATATCTTCTCCACTGCCAGTCGGTTATTTGAAATACTACCTAATTTTGCCCAAAGAGTCAGGTGCAAATGACAAGAAAAGTGGGTAATTACGTAACTTGTCCAAAAAAGTCCAGGATATGTCAAAACAAACCCTGGTAGATAGACCCGGCTTGTGATACACTCACATCGAGAGCATCACCAACAAGCAGGAAGAGGCCAGTTGTCAGGTGCAAAAGCACCCTTATCTTCTATTTTTTTATAGAAGCGATCTAAAACTGTATCATCACAGGAAAGAAAATCGGTTCTAAGATCAAAGAAGCAAGAAAGGGTTGGTGAAGTAATTCCTAATCAAAGTTCGTCTAGCACAGAGCCACTCGGTTCTCTAACTGGCCTCGCCATGGATAAGTAGAGATGGATAGAAGAAGAGATGTGGGTGCACGATGAAGAGATACTACTCTAGGGTGTAGCCGAACAGGGCACCCACGAAGTTAACACCATACTAAGCCAGTTGTAACCGTTGCTTGTACAGTAATAAACAGGAGAGAACAAGTGCCTACTGCTTATCTACTTGGGAATAGTTTAGCGGTTCTTGTACTTTTCGTGATTGTTGTCGCCCTTGCTGTTTATCGAGTCAAGAGCTTACAACAGAGAAAAGCTCTTGAGCAACGACGAGAAAGAGGCTTGGCTGGACGCGCCCTCGTCCGGTATGTCCAATTGAATCGTCAATGCTCAGAAGCCATCGCCTATCAACGACTTGCCTTTTTTGTCAAACAACATCTTTCCTCAGATGACGCTAGCTCCATTGAACGGATGGCAGCCCATAATCGGCAACGCCTCTTACAGCTCGCTCAGGGCCTCTTAGTTCTTGATCCTAATGCGATCGACAAGATCTAGCTGCAAGGTGCGCCAGGACGCAGCGGACCAGCTAGATCTCTTCAGCGCGAACGTTCATCGCGCAACAGCTGAAGAACGGGCAGTAGGCGCGTCATGTCGCTCGTTGGGTCGCGAGCTTCGCTGGTTCTTGGATGAGACTCCCCTGAAAAAGGAATAAACAGATGGTCAAAGCATTTCCCCAAAAAGAGCATGAACCGCTAGCCGAAGCTCCAAGGTCACTTCGGAGAAGAAGAAAGCTCCTCAAAGAAAAATATGAGCGGACTATACTAGCCAATGATGACTACAACGACTTAACACGCAAGAAAGAACATTGGGGAGGTTTGTATGTCCAAAAAACCAAAGGCGAACTCCAAGGCAGTAGTATCCTTGTGCGAAATCACACGAGAAACGGTTGAGAGCATCCTCGAATTGGAGGTTGCGCCGAAGCAAGAAGAATTTGTTGCAACTAATGCTCAATCACTTGCCGAGGCCCTTTTTTCTCCTGAAGCATGGTATCGTGCCATTTACGCTGATGAAACACCCGTCGGCTTTGTGATGCTCTCTGTCGAACCAGAAGTGCCACGCTACTCCCTCTGGCGGTTCATGATTGGAGCTGAGTATCAGGGAAAAGGTTATGGGAAACGTGCGCTCGAACTGGTGATTGATCATGTCAGAACCATGCCAGGTGCAAAGGAACTCTTGCTCAGCTATGTACCAGGGAAAGGTAATCCGCGAAAGTTCTACCAAAAACATGGCTTTGAGGAAACAGGTGAAGTGGACGACGATGAAATCGTTATGCGTTTGCTTCTTTAAGCGATGGCTTGGCTCAGGCGATCTGATTCCTCGTCCCAACACCTGACACCAATTTCTGCCCCTTAGTAAGAAGGATGAGGCATCATAAGCTTTGGGCAGCGTATTGTCAGCCATAGGGAAGTTTATATTGCTATATCGAGGTTAGTACAAATAGGTACGTAATATTACTGCATTAACCCCCGCTTCTAAATGGGGAAATTCGCGTATGTAAGAGCAATATAGGGGGGAGTAGAATTACTCTGATAATTTACGTGTATTACTGTTAAATACCTAGCGAAAACTTTCGTGCTTTCACGCTTGTCCCTTCCAACTACTTCGGCTACACTGGACACTAGCATCATGTCACGTCAGTATTGTCTCACGTACAACTTGTCCCTTCCAACTACTTCGGCTATACTGGACACCGACTCTTGTGAGTGGTGCCACATATTACAAATACTTATTGCGATAAAATTGAGCATTTCTGAGTGCTGCTCGAGCTCCAGGAGAGAAACCTTGATATGAGTTCGGCCAGTTTTATCGCAACGAAAGCTGTAAAAAAACACAGGCTTTGGCAAGCGCTTCCTAAGATTAGCAACACGTGGTTAGTATAAGGAGATACGGTACTTGAATATCTACAATAAATTTAGCTGCTTCATTCTTGGGGAAGGAACTCTTCCCATTCGATGTGCTGAAATCCTACTCGAACGTGGACATACGATCTACGGCATGATCTCTTCCAACCCGACAGTGAAGAGCTGGGCACAAGAGAGAGAGATACCTCATAGTGATCTAAAGAATGAAGCTATCGTCACATTTTTAAGTCGACATACCTTCGATTATCTATTCAGTATCGTCAACACCTCTTTTATCTTACCTCGACAGATTTTAGCGTTACCACACCGATGTGCCATCAACTATCGCGATGCTCCACTCCCAAGATACGCAGGATTGTATGTAACGTCCTGGGCCATTCTGCAAGGCGAAAGGACACATGGGGTCACCTGGCATGCTATGACTGACCTTGTCGATGGGGGCGATATTTTTAAGCAAGTTCTCTTTGAGCTTACTGATGATGAGACGGCCTTTACTCTCAACGCAAAGTGCTATGATGCTGCGGTCGGTTCTTTCGCCGAACTGATCGACGATCTAACTTATGATCGTGTCTCAGCCAGGAAGCAAAATCTCAACGAGCGTAGCTTTTTCCCTCTCTCCAAGAGACCTCCCTCAGGATGTCTTCTCTCCTGGAATCGTTCTGCACGCGATATCGATGCTTTCGTTCGGGCCTTGGACTTTGGGCCCTACCCAAATCCAATGGGCCTTCCAAAGCTTGCTATAGGGAGGGACTTTATCATTGTCTCTGAAATTGAAGTTCTCAATTCGATGTCGACAGCCGCGCCCGGGACGGTGACGCACATCGATGCTAGTTGTGTCAGGGTTGCTACAAGAGACGATGAGATTGCCTTACGCAAGCTGCTGACCATTGATGGTCAGCCATTACCAATGGCTGATTTTGTGGCGAAGTTTGGATTGTATAAGGGATATCAGTTCAAGGAACTCGATCAGGAGGTAGCAGCTCGCATAACAGCATATAATGCTTCGATTTATCAGCATGAGGCATTTTGGACAAAGCAACTAGAAACGCTAGAGAACATTACCCTCCCATATGTGCATCAGAAAACATCGTACACACAAACTGCACAGCACTCGTATGTGTCGACGTCTATCCCCACGGAGATTCTAAGCGCTTTAAAAAATCGGTATGCGCCATGGCCTATCTGGGATGTTCTCCTAGCTGCATATGCAGCTTATCTGGCCCGTATTGGAGGCGTTTGGAGTTTTGATATCGGCTTCAGAGACATCGAACTGAAGAGCGATCTGGCGGGCTTAGAGGGCTTTTTCGCAGCGTATGTGCCTTTGCATATGATTATTGAGTACAAGCAGCGCTTTGAGGAAGTTTTTCATGCCGTGCAGGAGCAGATAAAGCTAGCAAAACAGAGGAAGACTTATGCACGAGATATCATGGCGCGGTATCCCATCCTTCGCTCGAAGGCAAACTCAGAAGGGGTACACTTACCATCGAACTGCGTAGAGCGGGTAGAGACGCTGCATGACTATAAGGCACCGCACGACAGTGAGCTTACCCTGGCCATCCGAGAAGATGGGGGAGAATGCCTATGGGCCTACAATACGGAGGTGCTCGACGAGGAAAGCGTTGTGCAGATGCAGCAAGGGTTTACTACTTTTCTGCAAGGTATTGTCTCCGATCCGCAGCAGCGCATCTCCGATCTACCGCTCTTGACGCAGAAGGAGCAGCAGCAGATGCTGGTTGAGTGGAATGCCACTCAGGCGGCCTACCCTAGCGATAAGTGCGTCCATCAGCTGTTTGAGGCCCAGGTGGAGCGTTCGCCCGATGCGCTGGCTGTGGTCTACGAGGATGAGCAGGTGACCTACCGGGAATTGAACCGCAGGGCCAATCAACTGGCACACTACCTCCAGAAGTTAGGTATCGGACCCGAGGTGCTGGTGGGCATTTGCGTGGAGCGATCCATAGACATGGTCGTAGGACTATTGGGGGTCCTCAAGGCGGGAGGTGCCTACGTCCCCCTCGACCCAACCTATCCAGCTGAGCGGCTCGCCTTCATACTGCAAGATGCTCAGGCACCGATGCTCCTCACTCAACGACGATTAGCGAGTGCACTTCCTGCTCAGGCAGTCAGGCCGGTCTACCTGGACTCGGACTGGGATATCATCGCCCAGGAATCTGAGGCCAATCCAGCCAACAGCGTTCAGCCGGCAAATCTTGCCTATGTGATATATACCTCTGGATCAACCGGGAAACCAAAAGGGGTCATGATCCCTCACCTGGGATTCGTAAATTACCTCAGTTGGTGTACGCAAGCGTATTGGGTGGCAGAGGGGCAAGGGACACTGGTTCACTCTCCACTTGGATTTGACCTGACGATTACCAGTCTGTTCTCACCTTTGCTCGTCGGACAAAAGGCGATTCTGCTGCCCGAAGACCAGGGAATCGAGATGCTGCAAACTGCGCTGCGTAACGGCAGGGATTTCACCCTGCTGAAGATTACCCCAGCCCACGTGAAGCTGCTCAGCCAGGAGTTATCGGCACAGGAGGTTGCAGGACGAGCTAGAGCGCTGATCATTGGCGGCGAGGCACTGTTGGGTGAGGATATTTCCTTCTGGCATACCTACGCACCTGGGACGAGACTAATCAACGAGTACGGACCGACGGAGACAGTGGTGGGGTGTTGCATCTATGAGGTGCCTGCTGAGGCCTCGCTTCCGGGTACTATTCCTATTGGTCGTCCCATTGCCAACACCCAGCTCTATCTGCTGGATAGCCACCTGCAGCCAGTACCGATCAATGTGCCAGGAGAGCTCTACATTGGAGGTGCTGGTGTGGCTCGCGGCTACCTGAATCGTCCTGAGTTGACCGCTGAGCGCTTCATCCCCGACCCCTTTAATCAACAGCCTGGTGCACGACTATACAAGACCGGAGACTTTGCTCGTTACCTGTCGGATGGCAACATTGAGTTTCTGGGCCGTCTTGACTATCAAGTGAAAATTCGCGGCTTCCGTATCGAACTGGGCGAGATCGAGACCGTGCTCGAACTCCATCCCGCCGTGCGGCAAGCGGTAGTAGTGGCCCGTGAAGATACGCCAGGAGATAAGCGCTTGGTGGCCTATGTGGTGCTCCATGAGAAGCAAACCGCCACTGTCGGTGACCTGAAAAGCTATGTGATGAAGAAAGTGCCGACCTACATGGTGCCATCAACTTTGGTGTTGCTGGAAACCCTCCCCTTGACGCCCAACGGCAAAGTGGATCGTCGAGGGTTGCCAGCACCCGAACATACGCGACCTGAACTAGGAGAGGCTTTTGTAGCAGCCCGCACTTCAATCGAAGAGGTGGTGACAGGAATCTGGTCTCAGGCCCTCGGTATCGAGCAGATTGGCATCCACGATGACTTCTTCGCATTGGGAGGAGATTCCCTGTTGGCTATTCTGGTGATTACGCGTCTTCGTAAGGTCTTGCAGGTACAACTGTCCCTGGCTCGCTTCTTGGAAGCTCGTACGATTGCCAAACTATCTAAGATAATCGAACAGGTTAAAGCTGTTGACGCTCAGCTTCAACTGCAAGGGAGCAAGGGGGCTAGAGCCGATCTCTCAAGAGGCGCTTCGTAGGAAGTTGTCTTCTATTCCACCAACACAGGATAACTTCGAGTATATCCTTTTTCATGCGCTGTGGTGCGCCTGCGGCGCATGATGTTTCACATTTGGTGAAGCGCATGTTGCAGAGCTACGAATACACTTCCAGAAATCGCTGTGAGAGCAGATGGACGTTTTCAATGCACCATGCTGATGAGTTGTTATCACCAAATGTGTGTAAGAACGATCTTGGCTCATGTCCAATTTTGGTGAACCAGTATATTGATGGGCTTTTCCGACTCACTCTTTGAGCACATGAGTGAAACATGGCCATTCTAATAAGCTCATCTATCACCAAAATTGGACATGAGGCTAGAGACTTCCTCTACGGTGTGCTAGGCAGGTAGCGCGGAGGACGACGAACCTTGGTTCCTTGCTCAAAAGCGTAGGCCAGCTTGATCAGTGTCGGCTCGCTAAAAGCACGTCCCATGAAGGTGATGCCGATAGGAAGGTTATACACGAAACCTGCGGGTACGTTAATAGCCGGATAGCCGGCAAGAGCAGCGGGTTGTGAACTCCCGCCCAGGGAATTATCTCCGTTGATCAGGTCAATGGGCCAGGCTGGACTCGCGGTGGGCATGACGAGGGCATCAAGCTGGTACTTATTCATGACAGCGTCGATGCCTTCTTGCCGCGAGAGGCGATGATCTTCCTCAAGCGCATTGAGATAGTCGGGATCGTTGAGCGAGGTAGTGGCTTGAGCCTGCAGGAAGAGCTCCTGACCGAAGTAGGGCATCTCCTGCTTAGCATGGGCGTTGTTGAAGGCGATCAGATCGGCTAGTGTGCGTATCGACGTGTGAGTCAGTTCCGACAGGTACTTGTTGACATCGTGTTTGAGCTCGAAGAGCACTACTGTAGTCTCTGAGTCGGATGAGTTCATTTGTTGCGCTGTCGGAATGTCTGCCGGGTCGATGATAATCGCGCCGAGTTCGCGCATGCGTTTGATGGCAGCATTGGCGATTGCGTCGGAGTAGGGGCTATAGCCGAAATAGACCTGGCGAGGGATACCGACACGTGCTCCGCGCAAGCCATGCGGGTCGAGGAACCGCCGGTAATCAGTGTAAAACTTACCTGCGCTTGCACTCGTTGCCGGATCGCGTGGGTCAACACCGGTAAGGGCGCCCAGGGCGGTAGCGGCATCGGCAACCGTACGACCGAAAGGACCCACCGTATCTTGACTATGCGCGCTAGGAATGACTCCTGCACGACTGGTGAGACCAACGGTCGGCTTAATGCCAACAACACAGTTCATGTGGGCTGGTTCGAGAATAGAACCGTCTGTCTCAGTCCCTATTGCTACTGCGCAGAGATTCGCCGCGACGGCGGAGGTAGAGCCTGAGCTTGAGCCGGCCGGTGAGCGATCAAGCACATAGGGATTGCGTCCCTGTCCGCCTCGACCACTCCACCCCATGGCGGAGAAGCTTGAGCGGTAGTCGGCCCACTCGCTGAGATTAGTTTTGCCGAGGATAACGGCTCCTGCCCTGCGCAATCCGCTGGCAATGTAGGCATCGCGTGGCACTCGTGACCCTAGCAGAGCGAGTGAGCCGGCCGTCGTCTGCATGCGATCGGCTGTAGCGATGTTATCCTTGAGCAAAATGGGGATGCCGTGCAATGGTCCTCGTGGCCCCTTCTTTTTGCGCTCCTGATCCAGTTCATCGGCAATCTTGAGCGCGTCGGGGTTGATCTCTAAAATAGTGTTGATGGCAGGGCCGCGCTTGTCAATGGCATCAATACATTGGATGTACATCTCCACAAGCCGGCGGGAGGTGAGTCGCCCCGCGGCCATCTCTGCTTGCAACTCGGCAATCGTGGCCTCTTCCAGTTGGGAGAATGGCCCCTGAACATCCTGGGCGCAAGCGGCCGTGCTAGCCACCACATCGGTCAGAGCTACTCCTGCTATCGCTAGCGCACTCTGGCGTAGAAAGGTCCTCCTGTCAACGTCTTGGAACGAAGACTGCTTGACGACTTTTTCGTCGCTCATGATTGCTCCTTTCCTTGTGGATTAAGAACGACGCTTACAACTATGGTAACTACTGATCTCGTGAGAAGCAACTAAAGCAAGTAGCCACATTGGCGAGAGCAACTCTTCCGGCGCTCTCCTTCTCCAAATCTCTATTTATGCATACCGCTTGCCTCTCTCTATTTCTCCATGGCTATAATCTAGAAAGGGCCGTCTCACATATGATCCACTACCACATCCCTCTGGCAACACAAGAAAGGACACGTGGTCTGGATAAGCACGTTTCGCATATTCGCGCAGGACATCGAGAAACGAACTGAGTGGGAGCATAAGGCACTCACATAGGGAAAGGGAGACAGCCACCTCTCGCTGTTCTCGTTCCCACTCGACTGGCCAGTGGAGTTGGACCACGGCTGCCAGTCTTGTGGGATACTTTGGGGGCAGGAATGGTGACACCATCCCCGCCTGGAGCCCATATTCCTTTTCTGGGTCGCAGTGCGCAGGGTTGATGGTCTGGTGTGATGCCTCCCGCCGCGAGAGACCCAAAGCAGAGGCCATGGCACGAATGGAACGCCGTCCCAGAGAAAAGTCTCCTATGCCACTCACCTGTAGCAGCAGCGGCCCGAGCTGGAGCGTGATGGTCTTTTGGACTATGCAGCCCGCTGGCAACAGCATTTGCGTCTCAGCTGCCGTCAGTGAGGGCTCGTGTATCAGCAATCGCTGGTAGCTGGTCGGTATCCTTGAGACAACCTCGTGCAGAAAAGCACGGTGTGAAGGAGTCATGCTCATCGCTCAGTTCTCCTGGCTGGGTCGGTCAGAGCTGTCTCATAGCTCTGTTGGCCTCCAAGTCTGTGCAGGGATGCGTCCAAACAGGCACTGGAAGGCAAATGTGCATCCATCTCACTCAGTATAGAGTCGCGCCCAACGGCTGCGCCGACCGCTTGTGCTTGAGGCATCAACCTCTCAAACTGTTGGAGGGTCAGAGACTGCGCACCATCTTTGAGCGCCTGGTCAGGATGAGGATGAACCTCGATGAGTAGGCCGTCGGTTCCAGCGGCAATAGAAGCGAGTGACACCGGTACGACCAGATCACGACGACCCGTTCCCTGGCTAGGATCCGAAATGATGGGCAGGTGCGTGCGCAGCAGATCAATCCCCTCCTGGGCAATACGATCGGTGATAAGTATCTTGATGGTTTCTGGCCCTGTAGCAATCGTCTCTTGCATCTCTAGCATGTCATTCCACTCCTCTTTGAACACACCTCTATACTAGTAGACTGTCAAGCCACAAAGGGTGCCACTACCTGTCTCCTCTCAATCTAACTTTGACAACCTGCTAGTAGTCAAACCAGCTTCATTTGTAAAGAGGGATGTAGGCACTTGAGCTTGAACGCAATAATGGTATGAAGTAGATCTGGGAAATCGGCTTTTATCGTGACTATCTTTTGTGTGGCTCTGCCGGCGCGTCTGATTCCAACAGAGCCAACTAGAAATGGATTATCTCACCCTTATAAGAGACCCACGAAGGCGCTCGGGCGTTGCCGCCGACGTGGAGGAAGCACGCCGGGGCAGCCGGCCTGTGCACCGTCAGCCTCCGACGGTCAGCGCGCCAGCTCACAGCGCCGCTCGGACCTGCCATCGACCAGCCTGGCCAGATCGGCCAGGAGCGGGTGACAGGTGACGTCCTTGAGGGACACCGCACGCTCCAGGAGGATCGCCAGCCGCACCGCCGACAGCGACGTGCCGCCCAGATCGAAGAAGTGGTCCCGCCGGCTGATTCCCTCCTGCGGGATGCCGAGCACCTTCGCCCATGCAGCCGCCAGCCGCTGTTCGGTCGGCGTACACGGCACCAGGTAGTCCTCCTCGACGACGTCGAGCTCTGCGGCCAGCGCCGAGAGCCGCTTCCTATCGATCTTGCTGTTGGCGGTCAGCGGCAGACTTTCCCGCCAGCGGAAGACCGATGGGACCATGTACTCGGGCAACGACTCACCCAGCCGGTCCCGCAGGACGCCGACCTCCAATGGCCGCTGCCCGCAGTAGAAGGCCACCAGGCGCTTGCTCTGGTCGGCCCGCTCGGCGACCACCACGGCCCCATCGCGGACACCAGGGACCCCCAACAGGGTGTTCTCGATCTCGCCGATCTCGATCCGGAAGCCAGAGATCTTGACCTGTCTATCCCGGCGGCCCAGGAACTCCAGCTTGCCCTCGGGCTGCCAGCGGCCGTAGTCGCCGCCCCGGTAGAGCCGCTGGCCCTCGCGGTGCGGATCGGCCATGAAGGCCAGCCGGGTGCGCTCCGGGTCGTTGATGTACCCGCGGCCGACGCAGACCCCGGAGTAGACGACCTCACCGGGGGCGCCGAGCGGCACAGGTGACAGGTGCTCGTCGACGACGTAGACGTGCACGTTGTTGACGGGGCGACCGAGCGGGACCCGTTCCCGGTCCGGCACCCGGTCCATGATCTCGTGGTTGGTGTCGTCTGAAGTCTCGGTCAGCCCGTACGCGTTGACCAGCTTGATCTCGGGCTCGGCCGCGAACCAGCGCTGCGTGAGCTCCTTCTTCAGCGCCTCGCCGGTGACCAACAAGCACCGCAGATCCGGCACCTCGCGGGGATGCTGCTCCAGATAGGACAGCACGACTTCGAGGTACGACGGCACGACCTGGAGCACGTTGACCCGGCCCTCGACGATCGTGTCGACGAAGCGCTCGACGTCCAGGATCACCTCCTGCTCGACCAGCAGGGTGCGCCCACCGACCAGCAGCGCCGAGACCAGTTGCCACATCGAGATGTCGAAGCACTGGGGCGCGGTCTGAGCCACCACCTGCCCCTGGCCGAGCTGCAGGTCGTCGATCTTGGCGTAGAGGTGGTTGAGCAGGCCGGCGTGCTCGCACATCGCCCCCTTGGGCTCACCGGTGGAGCCGGAGGTGAAGTAGATGTAGGCGAGCTGGTCCGCGGCGACGCTGACGCCGAGATCACCGTCGGCATGGTCCTCCTCGTAGGCCGCGTCCACGAAGAGCGTCTGGACGCCCGACAGCGAGGCGAGGGCCTGCTCGAGCGTGGTTGTGCTGCCGGGTTCGGTCAGTACGAGCTCGCACTGGGCACGGGAGAGCGTGGTCGCGATACGCTCGGCCGGGAAATGCGGCTCGATGGGCAGGTACACGCCCCCGGCCTTGAAGAC
>JACZCU010038067.1_pt1 | contig 24408 bp, 20 predicted proteins | sample 8641851 | NCBI WGS metagenome assembly JACZCU01 (sample SAMN15324605, study PRJNA640507) | soil metagenome | isolation source: monocropping sugarcane control | place: China: Luxin town, Laibin City, Guangxi Province | collected 2019-07-25 | depth 10cm m | reverse complement strand
TGACTCCTCTCTGAATGACTCCACATAACGAAGCGCTTTTCCAAGAGATACCTAGAAATGAACACTCGCACGAGAAACGATGCTTACAATAACGAAGGTACACAGCTCATCGGCTCAAAGTGCATTTGACAGAGCCAGGAAGCAAGGCTCTTTCTCATGAACAACCGACCGATCTTTTCGAGAATGAGGAGATACACAATATAGGCTTGTTACGCATAGTCCAGACGCTGCCGCTCATTCTCCTTATCTTTGTACTCCAATTATATACTATTATATGCTCTTGTATATACTCTTTCTCACCGTTGGTTTATTGCGAAAGTGGATTACGTTAAGATAATACCGCTGCCTCCTGTAAACACTCATTTGATAGTCAGCGGGAATATGTGCATGTTGCGAAACAGGAACAGGCTTAGTTAGCAGTGATACTTAACCTACATAGAAAACACCTGCTCCATTTATGTGGGCAGCAGGTGTTTGCATATCAGTATATAGAAACAGCTTAGAAACTAAGCATCCAGCGTAGTGATGTCTCCAACCGGCTCACCAAGGTCACGCGCACGTACGACACGGCGCATGATCTTACCAGAGCGGGTTTTGGGCAAACTGGGAGCAAACTCGAGTTCATCAGGGGTAGCTACTGGACCAATCACATGACGAACATGCTGCTTAAGTTCATTTGCCAGTGCTTCTGATGGTGTAAAGCCATTTTTAAGGATGACAAACACCTTAATGCGCTCGCCCTTAATCTCATCCGGCTTGCCAATAGCCGCAGCCTCCGCTACTGCTGGATGGCTGACCAGGCTTGACTCAATCTCCATAGAACCGAGACGGTGCCCACTGACCTTGATGACATCGTCCACGCGGCCCTGTACTCGTACGTAGCCCATATCATCTATGGTTGCAGCATCACCAGCAAAGTACACCCCCTCAATCGTCTCCCAATAAGTCTTGTAGCGGTCAGGATCGCCATAAATGGTACGCATTAAGCTGGGCCATGGGTGGCGGATAATCAAGAAACCGCCTTTACCTGGACCAACAGGGTGACCGTTTTTGTCAACTACATCCGCATTAACGGTTGGCAAAGGGCGGCTAGCACTGCCGGGTTTAAGTGGAAGAATAGGCGTTGGGCTGATCATAATGGAGCCCGTTTCAGTCTGCCACCACGTGTCCATAATGGGTAACTGGCCTCGCCCGATGTTCTTGCGGTACCATATCCAGGCTTCAGGGTTGATGGGTTCACCCACTGAACCAAGCAGGCGTAAGCTACTTAGATCATGCTTAGCGGGCCACTCATCTCCGAATCTCATCAGGCCACGAATGGCCGTTGGCGCCGTGTAGAGGATCGTAACTTTGTGCTTTGCGATGAGATTCCACCAGCGATCAGGACCAGGGTAACTGTTTGTACCTTCAAACAGAATACAGGTCGCGGCGTTCATAAGTGGACCATAAATGGTGTAACTATGGCCAGTTACCCAACCTACATCGGCTGTACACCAGAAAATGTCATCAGGTTTGATATCAAAGACAAACTTGGTGGTAGAATATACACCTACTGCATAGCCGGCCTGTACATGTAAGATACCCTTTGGCTTGCCCGTACTGCCACTTGTATAAAGGATATAGAGAGTATCCTCACTATCCATTACCTCACAGGGAACGACGGTTTCTTCAGGCACATCCTTTAGCAGCTCATCGAGGTATAGATCACGCCCTTCTTGCATCGGCACGTTGTGTCCTGTGCGCCGTACGACAACCGTCTTTTCGATCATAGGTGTCTCAGCAACAGCCTCATCCACGATCTGTTTAAGTTCAATAACCTTCCCGCCTCGATAGCCGCCATCAGCAGTAATCACTACTTTAGCGTTGCAGTCAATGATGCGGTCACGCAGAGAACTGGCAGCAAAGCCGCCAAATACTACTGTATGAATTGCGCCCAGACGAGCTACAGCTAGTGTTGCCGCCACCAGCTCAGGAATGAGAGGCATATAAATGGCGACGCGATCGCCCTTTTTGACTCCCAGGTTTTGCAATACCTTTGCCATGCGGTTCGTCAGCACGTATAGATCTTCATAGGTAAGCGTACGGGTTGAACCATCATCACCTTCCCAGTAGTAGGCGACTTTATTGCGCACGGGCGTGGACATATGCCTATCGAGGCAGTTGTAGACGATATTGAACTTACCGCCCACGAACCATTTGAAGAAGGGCTTTTCAGTCCATTCAAAGGTGGTTTGCCAAGGCTCATACCAGTGCAGTTCTTTGGCCTGGTCTTCCCAGTACTCGAATTGATTGGCCACCGACCACTTGAAAAAATCTTCGTAATTTTCGAAGCCCTTGGACTTCATGTAGGCAGTAATATTCGCGTTACGAACAAGCTCTTCGGGCGGTGGGAAAAGGCGTTCCTCAATAAGGACGCTATCAGTGTGTTCAAAGCTGAGGTTCGAACTCATAAACAGGTTATCCTCCATAAGAGACGAAAATAGGGGCAAATAACTAAAACTACCGAACTACAGGCGCAGCAGAACTTCACTTCTCGGCGCAGAAATCATCTCTGAAGATGCGCTATTATAGCACATCCTGCACAGCCTCCGAGATTCACAAACCTTCAGCCATTTACACTGAGTAAAGGAGGCTGCGGTAATGGCTTCCTTGCGCAAATTTAAGGTGCCTTACTGCGTATTATCCCTGCTCGTCTTTAGCGACTGAAGGCTTGTGAATGCGCCTTGTTACCCTTAAAGGATTAACTCAAAGGGAACGTTGGTAGTTGGAACACCGACCTGGACGAAGCAAGAATGCCGGCCAATGCTGTATACCAGGCAACAAGTGCAGTGAGAATCCCAAACCAGCCACCAGCTTGACCGAAGCCACTCCCTGCTCCCAATTCAGCTAAGGCCAGGAGAAGGAACGTGATGAACAAAAGACCAAAGACAGCGATGAGAGCAAAGTTGCTTCTTAGCGCACCCAGGAACATAAGGGCCGTAAAGATGGCCCATCCAAGTAAAAAGTAGCCAAATGCCGTGTGAAAAGCTGGCGTATCACCACCATATGCACCCAGAACATTAAATGCAGGGGTAAGAGTAACCCCAACTGCCAGCCAGAAACCGCCATAAGAACAGAAGGCCGTAGCCCCAAAAGTATTGCCAGCCTTAAACTCCTGTAGACCTGCAAGAAGCTGGACGAGACCACCATAGAAGAGAGCGAGACCGATGACAATTGAGCCGCCTTTGAAAAGGCCTGCATTCGCACTACTAAGGACGAATGTGGTAAGTGCAAAGGCACTCAGACCAAGAGGTGCAGGATTAGCAACGCTTGCTACTGCGGATCCAGAACGTTCTGTTGCAATTTGTGCCATCTAGGTTCCCACCTTTCATAAAAGACTAACAGAAATGTACTCATCCTGGTACAATACGGGTAAAAACGATGTTTAGACCCTATGAGTCTGTTTATCACAAGCCTCTATGCCTGCAGGGTTAGGTAGGATGTCATCCACAAACCGTTGTGGGTGGCTTCAAACTCGCCTTGGGCAGACGATACACGTTCTACGGAGAAACCAATGAATTAAACTAAGTAGCGGGGAATCTCCTTTCTATGCCTATAGCTTAAATGTACTCAATTACGAAGAAGATTAGTACTGCTCAGTAACTGAGCTTATTTAACATTATAGCATATAGATCACGGCCTGCAAGCTGATTATCTTAGAGTTTTGTAATTAAGGCAGATCCGGCTACTGCACTATTCTCATGGAAGCACTTTCGAGTACTGGAGCAAGCCGTACTGCATTGGAGAGTAGCCGGGCGATTCCACCAACAGCGACACATTTCTCAAATCCGGCCTGCTCGACTGTTGCGCCAACATAGATGGTGCCATCGAGCTTGGGAACAAGTTAGATGTCCTCGCCGAAGAGGATGTGCTGCAAGGGAGAGGTGCCATTCCAACTTCTTGCTTTCTGTTATCGAGGGCCTAGCGAGCTTAAAATAGCAGGGAGCAGCACATCTAATGTGTATGTATCATCATGACGATGGCCGTTGATGAAGAAGGTGGGCGTCCCGCTGACACGGCTATGTCTGCCGCTCTCTGCATCCTCGTTTACGCGATGGGCATAGACATGCTGCGTCAGATCTCGCCGAAAGCCTTCTGTATCTAGATCCAAGGCTTTGGCATACTGGACTAGATGATCATCTTCAAGCATCGCCTGGTGTTCAAAGAGTTGATTATGCATGTTCCAAAACTTGCCTTGCGCAGCGGCAGCTTCAGCTGCCTCGGCAGCATGGCGGGCGTGAGGGTGAACATAGGAGAGTGGAAAATGGCGGAAGACAAACCGCAACTGAGGACCAAGAAGTTCCCGAATCTCTTTCACGACGGGGTAAGCTGCCCCGCAGTACGGACACTCATAGTCTCCAAATTCCACAAGCGTGACCGCTGCGTTCGCTGGTCCTTGTACATGATCACGCTCGCTCACTGGAGGCGTTAAAGGTTCCTGAGCATATTGCTGATCGCTTGTTTCGATATTCATTACGTTTTTCCTCTTGCTAGAGTATATTCACGAGCATGGTCGTGTACATCCCTTTCTTTATTATAAATCAGTAGGACAGCACGATAAAAATCGATGGGATCTGCGAGAGGAAACGATCATAGCTAAGTAGCTACTCCTCACATTCAAGTTTCATACTACAAGTGTTGTTTCACTCAAAAGGAGGTTTTCAGAATCACTCTCTTGTGTGATGTCTTGTGTGATATTTCCCTCTATATTTTCTGTGCATAGAACTACTTTGCATTGAATATCACTTGCTGAGTGTGAACAGAGCACGGTAATACGTAAAATGCAGCCTCATTAGTCAAAGGAAGAAAAGACTATACCAGAGAAGTATTCGTACATCCATGTTCAAAAAAGATCTTTAAGGAGTGACCAAACAATGATTGCTCTTCTACGTTATGTCCAGCAAAAGATCGGAGATTATAGTACCGTTTTTCAAGATAATGCAAAACGAGCGAGAGATGTGGGAGTTGTGCTCCTGTTCTTGACCAGGGATAAAGGAATGGCACGTATGTATCGAGCAAGAGCTGGAGTAATTGCGCTCTTTGCATGGATGAAAAAGGTTATGTTTTGTGCAAAAGATGCTGGAGTAGAGTGCACAATACGAAGCAAGACTGCGAGTGAGTTTCTCTTGAAACGCGCGGAAACGGTAGGACTGGCATGCGCTGCATGGTTAAAAGCAAGTGGAATCTGGTTGAGAAATATAGGAATGGTGTACATGGCACAAGTGAAAGCAAGAGGAGTAGAGCTTGTAGTATGTACGAAAGCATTTGGAAATTCTTTGGTGATACATCTAGGAGCTATTGTAGTAGTGTTGATAGCAAAGACAAGGAAAGAGAGCAAAGCGTTTGTAAGATGGATACAACACATTTTTCTGGGCGAACGGAACATAGTCGCGGCAGCGCTCATTGAGACTCCCCTACGCTTGCAACCGAATCAGCGCTATGCTCTGCGCATTAACCTGGTAGGAAGAGACAGACCGGCGTTACCAGCTGGAGTACAAGGGGAAGCTCCCCTGGCTGGTCTGAGTGCACTTGCGCAAGGTGAACTTGTGCATATCGAGGTGCGTGCAGCTATTGATAAGAATGACGTGTCCGTTGTACAACAAGCAGAGGTTCACATTCCAAGACACAACTATATGGCAGAGATTATGCTTCCGATGCAACCACGTTCCAGTGGAACCCTTGGTCAGCGAGAACGTGTCCATATCCTTTTTTTGGATGAAGCGTACCGCCCTCTTTATGAGAAACCATTTGTAATCGAACTTTTCATTTCCCCCCTGGTTCAAACTGGTCACGAGGGTTACTATGCTCTTCCTATCCCTTTGTGACCACCCTGCGGACAATAGTAGTGGTAGAGCAGCCGCCACTCTCTCCGGGCCCCCTGTCCGGGCATCCTCTCCGTGGGAGAGGTAATAGGTAATAGATAAATAATAGGGGGACGATGAAGGCAGTCTCTACCATACTCACTACACCCACTACTCTGGACCGGCTATCGCTGCGTTCCCATAAGACCACGCCCGCAAAAAAATATGACGCTCACCCAGGCAAGGTATTTTCCTTGTTTCCTATACATGAGTATGTTACACTGACTACGCATACAGCCTTATTTTGTTTATTTGGAAGGAGTCGTTACGTGCTCCGCAAAGATCGGGTACTTGAAGCTTTACGATCATTGTGCGCACAGCGACCAGCACAACGTGGTGCCTTACGTCGTTATGCAGGCTTTAGCGCAGAAGATGTAGCAGAGTTCGCTGGCATTGACCGCACGAATGCTAGCCGCGACCTCAATATATTGGCCCAGGAGGGAAAAGTTGAGCGTATCCCTGGACGTCCAGTACTGTTTATCGTTAAAGCTCCTGCCATAGAGCAGTTTCATGAAAATGGGGATGACGATAAGTATTTAGCAGAGGCCCCTCTTCAGGTGACACGGGAACCGGGCAAGCCACCAGCTGTCGCAGCTTCTGTTTATAATGGTGCGGTTGTGACAAGCTTCGAAACCCTAATTGGCGGTGGGGAGGGCCTGAAGGTTGCCATTCAGCAGGCAAAAGCAGCTATGCTATATCCTCCCCGGGGACTGCATACGTTGTTGTGTGGGCCAAGCGGTGTAGGTAAAACCACTTTTGCACGTTTGATGCATGAATTCGCGTTGGAATTGCAAGCACTACCCGCCGATGCTCCTTTTATTAGCTTCAATTGTGCCGATTATGCGGGCAATCCCCAACTCCTGATGGCTCATCTCTTTGGCGTAATACGTGGGGCCTACACCGGGGCGGATCGCGACCGGGAGGGCCTGGTTGAACAAGCTCATCGCGGTATCCTCTTTCTCGATGAGGTACATCGCCTGCCACCTGAAGGCCAGGAGATGTTATTTTACCTGATGGACCGTGAACGCTTCCGGCGTCTGGGCGATGTTAAGGAACGGCAATCTTCGCTGCTCCTCCTTGCGGCCACAACTGAGGACCCCAACGTCGCGCTGTTACCGACCTTCCGTAGGCGCATACCTATGACAATTAACCTGCCGAGTTTGCATGAACGTACGATGATGGAGCGTTATGAGTTGTTGCGAGCCTTCTTTACGACTGAATGCAGTAGCATTGGGACGAACATCCAGGTCGCTCCCCAGGCATTACGCGCGCTGTTGTTGTATGAATGTCCTGGCAATATCGGCCAATTGCGAACTGATGTGCAGCTTGCCTGTGCACGGGCGTACCTAGAATATCGTACCAATAGCTTATCTGAACTCTGCATCCATATGGGAATTTTGCCAGATCACGTGCGCCGCGGCTTATTGCGAACTGCTGAGCTTAATCGGGCGTTGGAGCCAGTGGCGCACTTGCTGGAGGCAACACATATTTTTACACCAACCGGATTGAGCCTTGATAGCTTGCCGGAATCGGCCCAGGATCTCTACGAAACCATCAGTAATGACCTGGGTCTACTCCGCAGTAGCGGTTTGGCGGAAAGCGAAATTAGTAAACTGCTGCATCTAGATATTCAGCACTATTTTCAACGTTTTGCTAATGAGGTATCCCAGGGTAGACAAGATTCGTCAACAAATCTTGTTGACGAACGCATTGCGATGATTAGCCGTCGTATTGTAGAGTACGCAGAGGAACAATTAGGGCGCACCTTCCCTGAAAAATTAGCGTTAGTACTGGCGATGCATTTGACAAGTACACTTGAGCATCTTACGAATGGTCACTATATGGTTGAGCCGGTGATTCGTTCCGTACGCTTCACCTATCCAATGGAATACGAGGTAGCTCAGGGAGGTTTATTACAGTTTCGCACGGCACTGGGTGTGTCTCTGCCTGAAAGCGAAACTGATGTCTTAGCAGTGTTGTTAGCCGATGCGGACGCGCTATTGAGCAACGAACAGTCAAAGGTAGGGATTGTGATAGCAGCGCATGGATGCGGCATTGCTTCAGGACTGGCGGAACTGGCGAATACATTAGTTGGTGGCAATACGGTACGCTGGGTAGAGTTGTCCCTAGAGCAGTCACCGGAGGAATTACTTGCGCGTGTTACTCACTGGGTGCAAGTTGCAGATCAGGGAGGAGGTGTATTACTACTTGTTGATTTTGCTTCGCTACTCTCTTTAGGCGATTTAGTGATGCGGCAGGTGGATGTCCAGGTTCGCACGGTGTCAGAAGTGAGTGCACCTATAGTTGTGGAGGCAGTACGTCGTGCTCAGCGTTCTAAGCAGATAACGCTTGATCAACTGGCCAGGGGACTTACGCTAACACGAGGGATTGATGAACCGGGTAAAACGATTGCCAATGGTTTTGTCCAGGGAAGTGCTTTCGCTGATACATTTAGTAAGCAAGATATAGGTTTCGCGGCAGCGAAGACTTCACGGGTTATCCTTTCGGTATGCCTGACAGGTTTTGGCAGCGCCACCAAGATAGCGGAATTGATTGAAGAGCATCTGCCGGAATTGCGTCAGCAGCAAATCGAAATTATCTGTATGGATATTAATTTGTCTAGTAAGACTGAGGCTGATGTACAGCGCCTGGTGGGTAACCGGCAGGTGGTAGCAATTGTTGGTACGATTAATCCGCATCTGGAGAGTTATCCCTTCATAGCTTTAACAGACTTTCTCTTCGGCGATGGTATCGCGCGCTTGCGTACATTGCTCGGTGCCACGCTCATCGATCCCGCTCTACTACAACCAACGGCCACAGAAGATGAACCACTTTCCTCATCTGACTATGATCAGTCCATTTCGGTAAGACCAAATGGTACGCCTAAACTGACCCGACGCAGCGATCTTGTTCGGGAGATATCACATACGCTGAGCCAGCGATTACTGTTTCTCAACCCTGTACGGGCGATGCCGCTTATTGAGCACATGATTGAGTTGATTGAAGTTGAGGTAGGGGAAACATTCGAAATCGAAGTACTCGCCGGCTTAATGCTTCATCTTGCCTGTATTCTGGAACGAGGTTTACAACACAAAGGAATGCTGGTGAGTGAGACTATGCATATGCAAGTAGAACAACAATTTCCCCGTGAATTAAGTATCTGTCGGCGTGCCCTACAGGTGCTGAGTGCACAAGTGGCTCGTCCACTGCCTGATGAAGAAGCGTATAATATCGTTGGCATCCTCAGGCAGGTAGATATCTTCACAGTTAGTAGTTTTTAGTGCCTCTGGTCTATATCAGGCTGGCTCGCCCAATTGCCCAGCATTGCAGCAAGAGCTACTCCTTTTGTGTGCTAAGTGTGTAGCACACAAATTGGCATGTATATTGCAGGGTATAAGAGTATACCCATGAGTGTGGAATTGACTCTGTAGCCTTACACAACTCGGGGCTATAGATGTGAATTTTGAAACTTATGGTGGGAGTAATCATGATTCGGGTATTGATTGTTTGTAGTTGGGGTATGTCAACCAGTTTATTGGTAGATAGTATGCTCACGGCAGCACAAGAGCGTTCATATGCATTAACTGTAGAGGCTTTAAGTGCGGGAGAGTACGCCGATAAAGTTGATGCATGTGATGTCATACTGATTGCACCGCAAATCCGCCATTTGCGCAAAAGCATAGAGAAAATGGCGGCTGCGATGGGGAAACCTGTAGCATTAATTGAACCCTTTCATTATGCTACAATGAATGGGCAAGCCGTGCTAGAGCAAGTACTGCGCTTAGTACCACATACGCGTGAAGGAGAGGCAACGAAGTGAGCAGCATAGTTGAGCGTAGTAGCGATTGGTTTGAACGCTATCTCGTTCCACCGCTGGGTGCACTTGCAAGTAGCGTTTACTTGCAGGCTGTGCGTGATGCGTTCATTGTTTTTACCTTGCCTCTAATTATTGCTGGAAGCGTTTTTCTTATCATTGCTAATCCACCTTTCCCGCTACTTGCGGAATTGGTGAAGGATTACCAGTACGCTATTCTTGTACCTTACCAGCTTTCGTTCGGGTTGATGGCGCTATTTCTTGCCTTTGGTGTTGCGTACAGCCTGGCACAATATTTGCGTACGGAGCCTGTGCAGCCAGGAATACTATCTATGGTGCTCTTCCTGGTGGCGACTATGCCTGTAACTGACTTGACGGCGCTGAAGCTTGGTGATGTACTACCTTACTTTGGTGGAGAAGGGTTACTCGTCGCGATCCTGATCGGTATTCTAACTACAAAGGTTATGCACTGGTTTCGTGGGTCGCGCTTCATTATTCGCATGCCTAAAAGCGTGCCCAGAAATGTAACGCGAGCTTTTGAGGCCCTGGTGCCCACATTGCTCTTGCTTACTCTTGTGTGGGGGATCGAGTGGTTTGTCAGTTCATACATAGTGGTAGTCGATGGTAAAAATACGCAATTAACACTGCCTATATTGCTCATGCAGGTTTTTAAGCCTCTGGTGGTCGTCCAGGATAGTTACCCGGCAGCACTACTAGAGATTATACTGATGATGTTGTTGTGGTCGGTGGGTATTCATGGTATGAACGTTGTGTTGGCGATAGCGGCTCCTTTCTGGTTCACAACGCTAGCGGGAAATGCCACAGGAGGTCATGGTATCGTAACCGAACCTTTCTTCCACATTTTTGCGCATCTCGGTGGCTCAGGTGCGACCTGGCCATTGGTTATCTATATGCTGCGCTCACGTTCAACACAGTTGCGAACCGTTGGCAAGATAGCCTTCGGACCAGCAATATTTAACATAAATGAGCCTGTTACGTTTGGTGTTCCGATGGTGCTCAATCCAATTATGATGATACCTTTTGTACTGGCTCCAGTGACTATCGTAACCATTAACTACATTGTATTTGCAACGAATCTCGTCCATATACCAATAGTTATTCAACCTTTTACTGTTCCTCTCGGAGTCAGCGGTTTCATCGCAACTGGGGGCGATTTCAAGGGGAGTTTACTCCAGTTCTTTGATCTCGCTGTCTCTGCTCTTATATACTATCCATTCTTCAAAGCCTGGGAGCGTATCCTTGTGGCACGAGAAGAGGAAGCTAATCAGCCAGAAGCAGTCCAGGTACAATCTCCTGCTAAAGCTGGATAGCATACGTACGAAAAGCGGGCGGATAATGCTTGAAAGGAGGAGGGAAATCTCAGCGAAAATCAGTTACCTATTTATTTTCGTTGGCAATAGTAGTATAGTTCTTAGGAAGTGTATGCTTCCTCATTGTAAGTCTTATGCTCTGGTCGAGCATAAAGTGAAAGGACACGTTTACGATGAAGGTATTTAATCGACAGCGTAAGTCATTTTTCGTACTCTCAATGGTCCTTCTTCTTTCGCTGTTTTTTGCAGCGTGCGGCAGCGCCAATAATGGCACAACCGGCGGTAATCCTAGCAGCGGCGGCAACAACGGCAAAGGGTGCATGAAGATCGGAGTACTCTTGCCAGAAACTGCTACCTCAGCGCGATGGGATGGTAAGGACAGACCCGCTTTATTGAAGGATATTCCTGCCACCCTCTCCGGCGCTCATGTAGACTACAACAATGCGCAGGGTAGCGCCGACACCCAGCAGACCCAGGCTGAGGCAGATTTGACAAACGGTGACTGCATCCTGGTCGTTGCCCCTTCTGACAGCCAGAAATCGGCTGCCATTGTCGCATCCGCGAAGGCGAAGGGTGTGCCGGTCATCTCGTATGATCGTCTCATCTATAGCAATGACCTCAACTACTATGTCTCTTTCGATGGCGTAGCGGTTGGTCAGCTTCAGGGCCAGTATGTTGCTGATCATTACAAAGACTATACCAAAACTAGTAAAAACCTTGTGATGATCAACGGTTCGCAGACCGATAACAATGCATTGCTGTTCTCTAAAGGTGCCCACATTCCGATCGATCCATTGGTCTCCAGTGGTGCTCTCAAAAAGGTCTACGAAAAGTTCACCCCTAACTGGGATAATCCTACTGCTCAGACCGAGATGGAAGCAGCCTTGACAGCAAACGCAAATAATGTCGCTGTAGCGTACGTTGCAAACGATGGCATGGCGAACTCGGTTATCGCCGCCCTCAAAACACATCATCTCAATGGGAAAGTGCTCGTTACCGGTCAAGATGCGACAGTAGCAGGTATCCAGAACATTCTTACCGGGGACCAGGGAATGACCGTCTACAAGGCCATCAGTAAAGAAGCTCAGGCAACTGCTGATCTTGTTGCTGCTATCAGCAAGGGCACGGATACAGGCACGATAACCCAGGGTAAGACGACCACAGTTCCGGTTTCTGGTGGCGCTCCTATTCCCTCAGTGCTCGAGACACCGGTGGCTGTTGATAAGACAAATATCGCCTCAACGGTTCTAGCCGACGGGTTTGTCACGAAGAGTGATATCTGCACAGGTCTTCCGGCGGGGACGAATACTGGCGGTATCTGTCCATAGTCAACTATAGATCTGTACTAGAATGGAGGTTGTAGTTGTTGGCCTGGAATGAGTAGGACTTCCTCCAGCAACGGGCCAAACTTCTATAATTTCCATCAAGGAGGTGGTATACTTTGTACATACCGCCTCCTTCTTAACAAATGAATATTGAACAACTTGCAACCAGTTTAGGAGGGCCACATGGCCGATAATATTACTCCTTCAGTTGGTGAGATGTCATCCCCGGTTCCCGAGCAGCCGCCAGGTGAGCCACGGCTGCGCTTACGTGGTATCTCAAAGACTTTTGGTGCGGTACGCGCACTTTCTAATGTCGATTTTGAGGTCTATGCGGGTGAAGTTGTTGGCCTGGTCGGCGATAATGGCGCCGGTAAATCAACACTTATCAAAGTCATAGCCGGTGTAGGACCTGCTGATGAAGGAGAAATCTTCGTAGAGGGCAGGCCGGTCAGCCTGACCTCTCCCCAGGCTGCAACACGTTTAGGTATCGAGACTGTGTACCAGGACCTCGCCCTCTGTGATAACCTGGATGTCATCGCTAACCTCAATTTAGGCCGCGAGGAAATCTCTCCGCTGCGCATACTCGAAGAAACCGAGATGGAGAAAAAAGGGCTGGAGGTGCTGCGTACGCTTGATGTAAAAATTCCCTCGGTGCGAACGCTGGTGGCGTCACTTTCCGGCGGTCAGCGCCAATCGATAGCCGTGGCCAAATCCATTCTGCGCAATGCCAGGGTCGTCTTGCTAGACGAGCCGACAGCTGCGCTTGGCGTAGCCCAAACTGCCCAGGTACTCAACCTGATCCGGCGCCTGCGCGAACAGGGGCTAGCCGTCGTCGTTATTTCACATAACCTGGCCGATGTCTTCGAGGTTGTGGATCGCGTCATTGTTCTGCGGCTCGGCAAGAGAGTTGCCGAATTTAGTGTCAAAAATACAACGCCTGAACAGGTTGTAGCAGCGATTACCGGCGCAGAGTTCGGGCAGTTGACAGGTGCGGCAGCGCAAACAAATGGGAGTTTAGGAGAGTGATCGATGAGTGACACTATTGAAAAAAATGAGTCCCCGGACTCATCTACATCTGCTGTCGCTACCTCTGTAGAGGTACCCACTACCGCGGCAGTTCCGCAAAAAAGAACAGCGAGAGATTTGTTGCGCGGTGACCTTGGTTTTATTCCTGTGCTGGTCACGCTGATAGTGATTATGGCTTTCTTCACCATTGCAAGTGGTGGCATTTTCCTTAAACCGGAGAACCTCTCCAACCTGGTCCTGCAAATTGCGACCATCGGTATCATCGGGCTCGGTGAGATTCTGGTACTGCTCCTTGGTGAGATCGATCTCTCTGTGGCAGCGGTGAGTGTATTCTGTGCCGTAGTCATGGCTGTGTTGTCGGAGCGCGCTGGCATCCCAGGCGTTGTCGCTATCCTTGCCGCTTTACTGGTCGGTGCCTTAGTTGGCTTCATCAACGGCTTCTTTATTGCATATTTGCGTGTTCCGTCATTTATCGTGACATTGGCTGCCTCTATCTTCTATTCAGGCCTGTTACTCAATCTGTTAGCCGGGCAGGCTACGCTCATCATTCGTGATCCTTTCATCATTGGCATCGCTGGTACGCCTGTCAGTTTTCTACCTAACATATTCGGGATTGGCTTACCAATCCTGGGCGTCCTGCTGTATGCCTTGAGCGTTAGCTTGAACTTCACGCGGCGGCGTAGAGCTGGTCTTAGAACAGTGTCACTGACCCAGCTTATTCTGCAGATAGTGATAGCTTTCGTGATTGTGCTGGGAATGGTAACTCTTTTTCAAAGCTACCAGGGAGTGCCTTACGCGACGGCTATCCTCGTTGCCTTGATCGTGCTCTTCTGGATCATCTTGACGAAAACCCCGTTCGGTCGTCACGTCTATGCTGTGGGAGGTAACAACGAAGCCGCCCGCAGGGCCGGTATCAATGTTGTTGGAATCCGCATAGCGGTCTTTACGCTGTGTTCGACGCTAGCTGCAGTCGGTGGAATTGTCCAGGCCTCGCGTGGGCTGGCGGTGGCCAGCCAGATCGATCCAGTTCTCTTGCTGAATGCAATCGCTGCCGCTGTCATTGGTGGTGTCAGCCTCTTTGGTGGTCGTGGTTCCGTCTGGGCGATTGTGCTGGGGGGGCTCATCATCGGTAGCCTGGTGAACGGCCTGGCCTTGCTGAATCAGGGAACTGATGTTGCGGAAATGGTTGAAGGCATTGTCCTCTTGCTTGCTGTCACTATTGATGCCGTCGCGCGCCGGTTACAGGCTCGTAGCGGTCGCTAGGTAGATTAACAAGGGAACCTGGATTGCCTTGATCAGATCATAGATGCGGTTATCCCTCTCCCACTACTATAATCATGATCTGTGGCTCCCTCTGTGTGCTGGTGTGAGCTATGCAGCCACAGGCTGCATAGCTCACACCAGTGGTAAAAAGCATGAAGAGCGAGCAGGTTTTCGGGCCAAGAGTGAGCAATCAGCGCGAAGAGTGAGCAGCACAACCATTGATTATTGAAGAGGCCGCGCGTGAGGCGGTTCATTATGCTCTGAATGTGTTAATTGCCTCTCAGGCTAATGGGAGCGAGCTTCTTCCGTTTGGTGCGCCCGACGAAGCCACCAGCGCCGGAAAGCCACCAGTGCCCAGATCGCCTCGACGACTCCAAATGGCCAGGTCCCGGCCAACCAGCCATAGAGCGAGGAGGCTGCGCATGCCAAAGCAAAGACCAAGACCCACCAAGAAGAGCGATGTTCGAGAGCATAGGAGAGCAGCATGAGCGCCACGGCACCTGCTCCAAAAAGGGTTAAGCTATTCATGCTCATTAGTCTAGCACTTCCCACTCGAATTTACAAAAACGGTGGACATCTCTCCGCTGGTGGAGCGGATATTCAGGCAACTCGGGGGGGCTGCTCACTCTTCGCGCTGATTGCTCACTCTTGGTGCTGAAACCTGCTCACTCTTGACCATATTTACCAACCAGCACACAGATACGCGAAGCGCCGCAGGCGCTGAGGAGTCACGCACAGAGGTGAACCTGAAGAGTCACAAAAGAAATAAAGATCGGCAGGTAGTTATTTGTGTTCTACTCTTCGCTGAAGAAACTCGTTGGCATCTTCTTTAACATCCTCAACATATTCCTTGCAGGCAACTTACCTCCCTTTGGTTGTGTTTGTGTGATCGTTGAAGATCAAGATAGATACCTTGTGATTGAACGACCAAGGGGTGGTTATGTTTTCCCCGGTGGTTTTATGCGTTGGCGCGAGCACCCGGTACAAACAGCAGTACGTGAGGGCAAAGAGGAAACGGGGCTTCGGTTACAGGTGAATAGGTTGATAGGTTATAGTTCTTTGGCTAGTCACAATTTTACGCTAATGAGCACATTGACGGTCATTTATCAGGCTGAGGTTGTTGGCGGCGAACTGAAAAGTGGTATTGAAGGGCGAGCTTGCTGGCATAAGCGTGCAGAGCTAGCGCATCTTCTTCAGCGACAACACAGGGAACTCTTTGAGCGCTTTCTCCAATATCCTCGGGATAGATTTCAGTCGGAGCTATTTTAAATTGCTCCGAATCAGGCGCTTGCATTTACTATTTACTTTTCTATACTATTCTCTTCTTAAGCAATGTGGAGAATAGCATGCCTCTTGCCGCTAAGGAACACAAGGTAAGGGCTTGAGGTGCTATTCTAACACCGTGCAGGGAAAACCATAGAGCAAAGAGAGATTGTTTCTCCCTTGCTCTATGGTTCATGTCGACTTCCATCAAGTCGAAAGCGTTGTTTGTCACATTACGGAGTATCCTTCTGTAGCATATGATCAATCTGAGGACGTTCGGAGGGAAGCATGGGGCGAAAGGTACCATGGTCATTAAGAAACACTGCTTGTTGTTGGTCGGAGTTTGAGAACTCTGCGTTCGTGTGGAGCTGCACAATCATATCGAGACGATGATCGCCGTTGAGGTCTACAAAGCGGAGGGTGACCGGTATCAGGTCAGTGCCTGACCCGTACAACTGAGGGCCGAGAAAGACACGGGCATGGGTTTCATCGCCGCCTGGAAACTCAATAACGTCGATATGACCACGCAAATTGATAGCAATAAAATGACTGGGAATACCTGCTGCTTCGTTGTGCCCCACAAACGCATCCGTCTGGTAGGTGCGCGGTCTACCATAATGCAGATCATCCATTGTGATACTGACCCAGTTAATCACGCTGGTCAGGATGATCCAGAGTGCCAGCATCAGCAGCATCCCAATGCCGAGAAATGCTAAGCGATGCTCCGACTTGAGACTTGCTACGCGCTTTGGGGGGCTGGGGACAGCTTGCGGTTTCTGCCTGGCAGCAGGTGTGGTGACGACCTTGCCTTGCTCATCTGCTCGCTGCCACTCGGCGATATCTTCCTGTGTATCAACCGATGGCGGCCGCTGGCGTGATGCCCGTGGGGTCACTGGCGGCTTGCCTTTTTGAGCCACATTGGTGCCAATAGGTCGATGGCGTAAGGCACTGCGAGGAGTAATCCGGTCGGTCGATTCTAACACTGGCATAGTTGCTTTGCTCCTTTGGCTCTATCAGGCACACGACGGTAACTAGTGAAAACCATGAGAGATATATTGAGAAATATGCTAGGAAGGAGCTAGAGCGAACCTGATAGTGAGAACATCCAGTTTGACTGCGATGCCAGAACTCTATCCAAACATCTGTGAGGGAGATATGTTTCGAATGTTCCTCGCTTTCAACTATACCCGATTGACTGCGCCTTTTCCAGGTGTCTATAAGACAAATGAGGTGGGGAAACACAGTCTGCGCAAATGCATATATTGCTCTTTATTGCCTGTGGAGGCAATGGAAGACCTGCTCGGACTCGTGCCCGGCGGGCAGTTGCCAGTGAGCGGGAAAACCATGCTTGTGAGAGCGGGAATCCCCTGGCTTTAGTCATTGGGGGATGTCAATGTGCTAGTCTATTTGACATAATATTCATTTCATTTGCTGCTCATTTTTACAATATCTTGCGCATCTTGCATATAACTCCGACTCTGTAAGGCAAATAAACCGTAGGCCCTCTTTTTCGTATAAACTAATAAGAGAAGCAAATGTAGACGCTCTGTACTCATTCCATCAATTGATGAGGGTACATAGCTCCATCTATTGTGGTGTAATTGTTGAGAAAGAAAATGGTATTATCACAACCAGTCTGTATGGGCTGTGGACAACCGATCTGGGGTAATTATTTTACTGCGTTGGGCGGTACATGGCATCCCGAACATTTTGTGTGTGCTGCCTGTGGACGGCCTATCATGGATGCCAGTTTCAACATGTACCAGGGGGCGCCCTATCATGCTTTATGCTATGCTCAGCAGATTGCGCCCAGATGTGCATATTGTGGTAAACCGCTACTGGGGGAATATTTCGTGGATTCCTGGGGGACAGCATACTGCAAGCAACACCAGCAGGAGTATCCTCTTTGCGCCTACTGTGGCCGTCTAGTACCGCCTGATCAACAGGAGCAGCCCTCTTCAGAGAGCTCTGAGGCTATGCGTTGTTCCATTTGCCGAGCCAGCGCTATAGAGGCTGTTGATGAAGCAAAACCTTTGTTTATACGGGTGAAGCAGTGGGTCGGCAATCAGGGGCTTGTCTATAAGAACCTCCCTCTCCGCCTTGAACTTTGCGATCGTGCACGATTAGCGACACTCCTAAAAGAACACAACCAGGTGCACTCGCTTGGTGCGACGATAAGCTCGACCTACACGCAAAATGGGCACGTGGTTCGAACTGAGGTTGGCGGTGTGGCTGTACTGCGTGGTTTACCAGCCATGCTCTTTCAGGGTGTCACAGTTCACGAACTTGGCCATGTCTGGCTCATCGTTCACGGCATTGAGAACCTGCCTCCCTGGGCTGAGGAAGGCTTTTGCGAGTTGCTCTCCTACCGCTTTTATACTGAGATGAATACACCGGAGAGTCTTCATCATGCGCGAGCTATTGAACAAAACACCAATCCTGTTTATGGCGCTGGTTTTAAACGCGTCTGTGCTCGCGTTGATGCTCTCGGTTTTGCACGTTTCTTGGATATCTTGCGCACGACCAAAGGCTTGCCCTAACGGGAGCAGACTGTTTGGAAAACAGCCCCTCCGGCTTGGAGTGAAAGCGCATCCAGTTGGAGTAAGCGCTTTATAGCTGTTGGTGAGAGTAATGCAAAGTGCTACAGCTGTTTTGCTCAGAAGAGAAGAATGATACTACAGCTTTGGCTACTCGTCGATGTTCAATGCATCCGTCTACTCAAGTATTTTGCAATCCTCAACAGTCTATACTTTGCTTCACTTTCGGGAAGTGTACAGAAATGAGCGCTAGCTTGTTCGATAAGCTGCTCCGCTGTCTGTTCGGCATACTCAATTGCCCCTGTCTTTTGATAGAGCTTAAAAACCCACCGCACCTCTGCGGCTGTGTTAGCAACACGAGGCTTATTCAAGATGCTAAGCAACCTACTCCTCTCAGAGCGGGGAGCGTGCTGAGCCGCATGGATGACCAACAGAGTTCTTTTCCCTTCCAAGATGTCAGATCCAATAGTTCGTCCCTTACTACCGATGAGATCGATCAAGTCGTCTTTCACTTGGAAAGCTGTCCCCGCCTGCATAGCAAATTCTCTTAGCGTGTTGAGATCTTTTTCACTAGCGCCACCGATGATTCCCCCACCAATTGTAGCCATGGCCAAAAATGCGCCTGTTTTTTTTCTGGTGCATTGTAAATATTCTTCTACACTTGGAGAGTCGTTCTTGCGTAAGTTGATGTCAAGGCTTTGACCTTCAGCAATCTCGAGACCAAATCCCGATACGATCTGCAAAAGTCTCAGTTTTGTCTCCTGTGAATACGTTGACTCGAGGAAGGCTAGTGCACCCAATGAGATAAAGATATCGCCAATATTAATAGCATGAGCGATGCCAAATCGCTTCCACGTCGATTGTTGACCTCTTCGCTCGATATCTCCATCCGCAATATCATCATGAATCAATGTGAAATTCTGAAGATGCTCAATCGCCGCCGCGAAACTGAGTGCTCGTAGGTAAGAACCACAGAAAAGTTCGCAAACGGTAGCGCACATGGCAGCACGAATCCGCTTTCCCCCAGATTGTATCTGGTACGTAACCCCTTCCTTAAGGTCTGCTACATTTGGAACTCGGTCTGCCGACTTCTTCAAGTAGGGTTCAAGGTGACTATCCACGGTCCGTAAGAAGTTCTCCACTTCTACGTCGAAACCTGTGACAAAATTGACAAAGGGTAGGCGATCTAGTTTCGCCATGCTTTTTGAACGTAATACTTTCACCTTTCTCCACCTGCAATTCTAAAGCCTCTACACTTGTGAACTGACCATATGAGCCCTTCTTGATTACCTGCCTACATAGATCGAAGCAGAAGCGATAACAGCCAGCAATCGGTAGAACAAAATTGTCGCCTTTCTGAGGAAATGGGATGTGATCGAAGGCTTGTCAGCATTTTCTCTTTCTGTTTGTCTCCCGAGTTCTTGTGACGATTCCTTTCATAATATAAGAAGCATTATGTCCTCAATACGATCCAACGGGGGATTCGAACTCGTCTCAATTACAAATCCTACTACCAGTATAATATCCTCCCAGAAACTGGAAAGAGGAATAAGCTAGAATAGCTGTGCCAGGAAGTGTGGGCAAAAGGAGAGAGAAAAGGGGTACATTGGAACATCACAATGAGAGAAAAACATGACGTGAAATGACTTGTATGAGATACATTTTGTGTGTTATACTTGACGCAGTCTCTTCAAGATAAGTGTAGTTCTCTTGAACTCACAGGTTTAAAAACAGGAATAAGGGGGATGGATATGCAGGGAAGCAAGAAATGTAGCAAATGTCAGCAGATAAAGTCTCTTAGCGAGTTTAATCGCGCTGCCAAATGTAAGGACGGGTATCAATGGCATTGCAATGCTTGTCGTAAGTTGCATAACAAAGCACGATACAAATACGATCTAGAGGCTAATCGTTCGAAGAACTTAAAACGTCTCTACGGAATTTCTCCCGAAGAATACCAAGCAATGTTTACAGCCCAAAACGGAGTGTGTGCCGTTTGTGGCCAACCCGAAACGGCGATAGATTCTCGAACCAAGCAAACAAAGAATCTCCAGGTCGATCACTGCCATACGTCGGGAGGAATAAGAGCGCTTCTCTGCAAGGAATGCAATAATGCGCTGGGCCTTTTACACGACGATCCAGAACGTATACGTCTATTACTTCGATACACGGAATTCCATCAATCAAGCAGCACAGAACACTGGGAAGGAGCGGAATGATGAGACGCGATGTAGCCGTCATAGCTGCAGGCACGACCGAAGACAAACTGATCGAGCTGTGGGTTCGCCTCAAAAGTAGCCCTCACACCCAACGGGCCTACCGCAGGGACGTCCAGGTCTTCCGCGATTACGTCGAAAAGCCACTGACCGATGTCACCCTGGAAGACGCACTGGACTTTTGCGACGTCCTTGATGAACTCGAGATCACCAGTAAACGCGGCGATGTCAAGCACCTGGAGGACAACAGTAAGCGGCGTATCATCAATTCGGTCAAATCACTCTACAGCTTCGCGTACACCTCTGGCCTCTTCCGCGCGAACGTCATGGCCGCGATCAAGCCGCCATCGGCTAAAAGCGCCATCTCCCAGCGCATTTTGTCGGAGGCCACTGTCCTCAAAATGATTCTGCTCGAGCAGGACCCACGCAATCATGCCATATTACACACGCTCTATGCCGCCGGCCTGCGCGTCTCCGAGCTGTGTAACCTACGCTGGCGCCATGTCATCCGCCGTGCAGATGGCGTCCAGCTTGATATTATGAGCGGGAAAGGCGACAAACAGCGCCACATCCTACTCTCAGAAAGCTCCTGGACTGTTCTCTCAGCTCTCCGTGAAGGAGCGCAGGCAGATGACTTCGTCTTCCAGTCGCGCCAGGAAGTTTCGCGTGCCGGGTATTTTAAGGGAACGCGTCTAGATACAACGACCGTTTTCCGCATCGTACGAGAGGCAGCCAAACGCGCAGGGGTACCGAACTGGCTTGAGGTTTCGCCGCATTGGCTACGACACTGTCATGGCTCCCATGCCATTGACCGCAAGGCACCTCTCACTGTGGTACGCGATACTCTGGGCCATAGTAATATTGCGGTGACGAACGAATACGCGAAAGCACGTCCAGATCAAAGTTCCTCCCACTACCTGCCGTTATAAAGCCCTTAAATGTATGTTATCAAAATCGCTTCTCTTCTTAAAAATTTCTTCTCTTTCCCGTCTATCAAGGCATCCTATAATGTATAATTTTATCTAGCTATCTCATCTTGTACCTTTTTTGATGGCCAGCATACTGAGATGTAGTCACACAAACCGGGCGTTGAAGTAACCTCCTGGATGAAAGGAGATGAAGCTTGCTTCATTCGCTATTTGCTCACTCGCCTCTGTTAGTCGATATGCGAGACGCCATTATCGCAGGATCAACCGGCAGAATGGCCATGATCCTTCTCATCTATTTAGGACCATTGCTAGGACTGCCGAGAATAGATGCTGTGAGCATGCTAGGCTCCTTAGTTGCCAAGAACAAAGAGTCGGCTGTTACCCTGGGCGGCGCTATCCACTTTTCGATCGGTGTCCTCTTTGCTCTGGTCTACGCTGCTTTGTGGAGTCTGGGAATAGGAAGCCCTACCTGGTATTGGGGCATCATCTATGGTGCCATCCATGGTATCCTGGTTATCTTTCTGCTGCTCGTAGCTATGAGGCTCTTTCCCCGACTCTCCGAGCATTTCACTACAGGGAGGATGGCGATCGCTATTCTTCTCAATCACATCATCTATGGCCTCACTGTTGCAGTGGTCTACACGAGCTAAGTTCGCTCCCGGCGGGCGCAACGGCAGAAACAAGGGAAGCTAGCTCGGGAACCAGGCTATCGCCGACATCTGTAAAAAATACCTCGGGACCTCAAAGGTTCATGCGACACGTCACACCGGAACGGTCCTTCGCCTCAAAGCAGGTGCAGCCGTTCAGGATATCAAGAACAATTGGGACATGACTCATGCTTATCTACGGGTCGCCTGTCTCTTGTACTTGCTTACCGCCAGGTCATAAGCCTCGGCCAGAAGTTGCTGCACTTTCGTTTCAAACGTCTCCTCGCTAGAGTTGAGCACGCATACCCAGTACATCCGGCCATACACAGGGTGAGGCATCACCTGATCCAGGGCGGTGAAGTCGGAGTCGCTAAAGTTCTCGCCGCTGGTCTCCGATGACGCGTCAAATATCCAGGCGGCCGAAATCGTCATCGACGAAGGTTATCGATTCACTATTTCCATATAAACGATGCTGCTCAAGCTAGCGATTCACATTTATTTGTTGATACACATCTGTGGCAAACAGAGACGCACCAGGTATGGTAGGAACGATGTTTGTTAGAAGCACATCGTCGATAGCAACTCCGGCCATCTCTAGAGCCGAGAAAAGCACGCCAATGATTGGCTCAAAACGGCTACGGGTGGGACGTACCTCAGGTGAGGTTGTACGCACCCGTTCGATAATGATGTCGGCTAAGATTGAAGATGGATGGCGAAAGACACCTCCGGCTAACACCAGTGTGAAAGGCGTTCCCTCTAGGCCAACACGTTGGGCCGCCGCTATAGCATAATTGCCAAGAGCCACACCATGCTCACGCACTACGCTCAGGGCGACACTATCACCTGCTTGCGCCTCATCCAACAGCAGGGGCGCCAGGCCGTCGGCGCTAGCGGGTACCTGTTTGATGCGACTGGTAAAAAGATGAAGAATCTCTTCAACGGTCTGCAGGTGAAAATGGTCTAGCACACGCTGCCTGAGAGACGTTGGTGGCTCAATGCCAAGCTCCGCCCGGTATACAGCATCAAGTGTTTTGCGGCTCAAATGTTCACCGCCCTGGGTTTGATCTTGCCAGCGGCTGGAGTACCATATACGGCCATCTGGTCCGCGTGCACCCGTAGCAGCACCTGTACCACAGACGACAGAGACGCCAATGTCATCTGCCGCACCCGCGTGCAGAACACCCAGGGCATCATTCTGCACGAAGATAGTGCGCCCAAAGCCACGAGCTTGCATAGCAGATCGCAAATACTCAAAATCTTCGGGCCAATCGGCACCGGCCATATTAAAAACTCCGGTCACGAGATCAGATGCATCGACGCAAGCGGCCTCGAGTGCGCTCACAACGGCATACTCGATATTGGCGACGGCGGCTGTAGCGGAATCTGGCCATGCAGTACCAGGAACAGCATTGTAGACATCACCACACCCTCCGCGCCCAGCTCCCAGGATCGTGCCGTCGAGAGCGGCTACCAATGCGATAGTTTTAGTATTTCCCCCATCAACACCAAGTACATATTGCATACGATTCTCCGGGCTTATAGCCATTGATTAGTAAGAATGTGCATATATTGATATTGCTCACTTCCTAACGCAAGAGACGTTCAGGCAGGTACCGACGATGCGCAGCAGCCATCTCATTATAGATCGCTTCCGCCTTATGCAGTGAGAAGACCAATGGGTGACTGGCAAGAGCGCGAATGGCATCAATGCGCGTTCCACTCCAGGCTGCTTCGGCAGTCAAGGCCTGGTATTCGCCAAGCATCTGCACCAGACCGAGCAGATGACGCGGCAAGCGTCCTTGTACGAGAGGCGTAACACCATGGCAATCAAGATAGCCAATCGTCTCAACGACAAGATCATCAGGGAAGTCTGCGAGAGAACCACGATTGGGAATATTGACATAGCTAAGCTCTTTACGATCATTATAGATGGCATCCATAGCATCAATAGCCAATTCTAATTCATGAATACCACCACGCGAACGATCAGGATTGAGTTCAGGGACATCTCTGGCAGCCTGCTCGCGGTAATGGTCCCAGTAGTCTGGAACGCTGGCCATAATGTCTTGAGCGCGAGTCGTTGATTTAGCCTGAAGTTCAGCCAGTATTTCATCTTTGAAGTAGTAGTATTGAAAATAGTGGCTTGGCAACGAGTCCATG
>JACZCU010178047.1_pt1 | contig 24435 bp, 16 predicted proteins | sample 8641851 | NCBI WGS metagenome assembly JACZCU01 (sample SAMN15324605, study PRJNA640507) | soil metagenome | isolation source: monocropping sugarcane control | place: China: Luxin town, Laibin City, Guangxi Province | collected 2019-07-25 | depth 10cm m | reverse complement strand
TGACGGCATGAGGGAAGAGGGAAGAGGGGGACGATGAAGGCAGCCTCTACCACACCCACTACCCTCACTACTCTTGCTACTCTGGACTGGATAGCGCTGCGTCCCACGGGATGACACTCACCCCAAAGCAGAGAAAAGAGAGACATTTACATCAAAATGCGCTATAATAGACTAGCTTCACTCGCCAACTTCGTGTGAACTTGTGAGGCATGGCTCTTCAATAGGGTCAACCATTTGAGAACAAGGAAGGTATAGAACCGTGCCCTGGTGTAAGTTTTTCATACCGAAGATTGCTTCGCCTAGAGTTAATCCAAACGATCCCGATTTTAATGACAACGTTATGTATGCGAAATGCGTTAAAGGACATGTCCTCAAAAATGCAGACGATTGGATTCTTTGTGAGAATTTACCAGCACCGGATGCGAAGTGCTGGCAAGAAGGCGGCGATACTTTATTTTCTTTAGCAGTGCGTAGACGCGAAAAGGCCCAGGACGAAATGAGCAAGCCTGACGATACAAATGCAGCGGCACCTCAGCGTGCTACTTCTTGATCAGAGGTTGCATGACCAGGCAGTCTTCACCCTTGTATTCTTCTTTTCAGCCCGCGCCTGATCTCATTGCGCGGGTACATTCTTCTCTGTTACAATGGTATGCGGCTGAACAGCGAGATTTACCTTGGCGGGCAACGAATGATCCATACGCCATTCTCGTTTCGGAAATCATGCTTCAGCAGACGCAAGTCGACCGCGTTTTGCCAAAATATCGGCAATTTCTGGCCGCCTTTCCTACACTGGCAGACCTGGCATCCGCATCCACCTCCGATGTTATTTCAGTCTGGGTGCCTCTGGGATACAACCGGCGCGCAGTTAGCTTGCAATCGATTGCACGGCAGGTTCTGAATGACTACGGTGGTCGTATACCTGATACAATTGATGAGCTGCTCAAATTAAAGGGTATCGGACGTTATACAGCTGGCGCGATTGCCTGTTTTGCCTACCATAAACAGGTGGCTACCGTTGACACCAACATTCGTCGTGTCCTCCATCGCATTTTTATAGGTCTAGAACAGCTACAACCGAGGCTTAACGATGCTGAAATGCTTACAATCGCTGAACAGGTCCTACCTGCTGGTGAAGCGTATAATTGGAACCAGGCGCTAATGGACCTTGGTGCTACTGTCTGCACCAGCCACAGCCCCAACTGTATCTCATGTCCACTTCAACAAAGTTGCTGCGCATGCGCAGAGATGAGCCAGTACAGTCTCTTTCCATCTGGAAGTGTACTACGTCAACTGCGCAAGGTTGCTGAAAAGAAACCTGATTACCAGGTCTCCAGGCCTTTTAAGAGCACAAATCGCTATTTTCGTGGGCGCATCGTCGCTTTACTGCGTGGCCTCTCCAGCAGTATACGTATGCCGCTCACAGACCTGGGGCAACAACTCAAGGCAGACTTCAGTGCGGGAGATCTTCCCTGGTTACAGAAAATTGTCGATGGCCTGGTGAAAGATGGGCTTGTGGATCGAACTGAGGATGGGGTAAAGCTACCATAGGTATAGTAAGGGCACCAGGGCAGCAGATTGCGTTTACATCTTGGATGATCGGCTGTTTGTGTGCTACAGTATGAAAGTACTTAAGGCCACGATGAGGGATTTGGCTGTTTCATGCTCTTGCCTCAATCGTGTATACTAAGGCTAATATTTTTCCGTCACAACAAGCACAAAATTCAATCTCATATAAAGGAGCATACTGTTGCAACTCACAAGCCTTCAAGATATTACGAGGAGTTCCCGGCATATTTTCCTTTCACCTCATTTTGATGACGTAGTCTACTCCTGTGGTGGAACATTAGCAGTACAGGTCAGTAATGGATTACGTCCATTGGTAATTACTGTCTTTGGTGGTATACCAGCGCAAGGCTTACGCCTAAGCCCATTTGCTTTCCAGACTCATAAAGAGATGGGAGCTACCAACATGGATGCCGCAGATGTTGTAACCATGCGCCGCCAGGAAGATGCTAACGCGTTGGATTATCTGCACGTCGATTATCTCTGGCTAGATTATCTTGACGCTATCTACCGTGGAAATCCAGCTTACTACACGGAAGAAGCCCACTTGATAGGTGGTGAAGTTCATCCCGCCGATATGAATATTGATAGGAAACTGGCACAAGATCTGGTGACGCTTCACGAACGTCTATTTGACACAGTATGGTATGTTCCCCTGGGCGTAGGGCAGCACGTCGATCACCAGATCGTGGCTTCCGCCGCGGATCGCCTTGTACAACGTGGGGCCAATGTCAAATTCTATGAAGACTTCCCCTATGTATTAGAGAGCGATGCATTGGAAAAGCGTCTGAATCAACTAGGCGGAACGCTTGAGCCGGCCTACGTTGAAATGTCCGAGATGCTGCCTCAACGTATTGAGGCTGCAGATATGTACACTTCCCAGGCAGTACTGAATTTTGGAAACAGGGCCAAAATGCGACAGTCGATGCAAGATTACACTTATGGTATTCGACCTGTACACACCGTCCATCTGGAGCGGTATTGGACAACACGCTAGTGCTATAGACCAGGCACATATCTAAATGAGGCAGATGTTTAAACTCATCTGCCTCATTTAGATGTATGTTATGATAGTCATAGATAGATAGATTGGCTGTATGATATGAGATATGTGCGAAATATTACTAAACTGCCATTACTACATTAAATAGCATATAGTGGATATAATGTTTTAAACACGGGTCAGTGGAAATAGCTGGTTTCGTTGAAATGGGGCACAAGGTGGTGGGTGCATTTGTAGGAGTGAGGCGTGATGAAGGGTATTGAGGGTTCAACATTGGGTCGTTATGAGTTGCGTCGCCGGGTAGCGCAGGGCGGGATGGCAGAGGTATATTTGGGATATGATCGCCGTGTACGAAGACAGGTTGCCATAAAAGTACTATACGGACGCAATGAATCTTTTGTCCGCCGCTTTGAGCGCGAAGCATTAGCTGTTGGAACTCTTTCCCACGATCACATACTTCCTCTCTACGATTTCGGTGAGCAGCGCCCCTGGTACTACCTGGTAATGCCCTACGTTGAAGGGGGAACCCTACGCGAATATCTACTCAAACGCAAGCAGCTCACCCTAGAAGAAGCCGCGAGTTTTATAGATCAAATCGCCTCAGCCCTACAATACGCCCATGACCATGGTGTCGTACATAGGGATGTAAAACCCTCCAATATCCTTCTCCGGCGCGATGGCTATGCATACCTCGTAGATTTTGGGCTGGCAAAGGCCATCATGGACGCGGAATCGCTCACCAGTATTGGAGCCATGGTTGGAACTCCTGAATATATGGCTCCTGAGCAATCAAATGGCATCAACGACTATCGCAGCGATATCTATTCTCTAGGCGTTATTCTCTATCAAATGTTAACTGGGCGCGTGCCTTTCATGGCCGATTCGCCGGTAGCTATCTCTCTGAAACACATCCAGAGCGAGCCAATACCTCCACGGGAATTAAATGAGAATATTCCTGAGAGTATCGAGAAAGTCATCCTTAAAGCCCTGGCAAAAGATCCCCAAGATCGCTACCAGGAAGCACAAGCGCTTTCTATAGCCTACTGGAAAGCGCTGCAACAAGCCCAAACAACAACCCCACTTGATACCGATCATCACGATACCAGGGCCGAAATTGATGAAGACCTCGTTGGAGACCAACAGCAAAAAGCATTGTCATCGGCAATCACTACCATCTTACCAGAGGCCGAACAGGAGTTTGCCCGTCGACCAACGACCCCCCTACTTTTCCCCTTGGTAGGAGAACCAGATCTGGCAGAAACATTGCCTGTTTCTCATCCAGGGACTTACCGCAAACCCGGCCGTCAGCGCTTTATTGTTATAGCTTTAGCTTGTCTACTCACCCTCTCAATTGTTGTTCCGCTTGAGTTGTTATGGCACATGCCTTCAAACAGCGGCAAGCAAAAACCGACTCTAATACCCACTAATGCCCAGCAAGTTGAACTAGCTATGACGGCGACGGCTCAAGCCCAGGTGCAGTTGCAGGCCACACTGGCTGCTCAGGCACGCGTCCAGGCCACAGCCGGGATCACTTCAGCCATCGGCGCTGGGAAAGTACTCTATAGCGATACACTAACAAATCCTAATGGAAACACACCCTCCATCACTAGTGGAGGATGGATCGACGATGGCTATCAGTGCTCCTTCAAACCCGATGGCTATCATGTACAAACACACATACCACATGTAGCAGCGTGGTGTTACTCGAATCAGCAACAGTTTTCCAATGTTGTGATTACTGCTCAGGCTGAATTACTACGTGGTGATGTCTACGGCCTGATTTTTCGGCTCACACCTTATACACGCGAATTCTATGCCCTGGAGATAAACAAGTTGGGAGAGTATCGCTTCGTGCAAGCGGCCGGAAGTGATCCATTGCAATGGTTAACCCTGATCGACTGGACGCACTCCAACGCTATACTCAGCGGCTACGGGCACCTCAATACATTTTTAGTAGTGGCCTCAGGCTCACATTTCCGCTTCTATATAAACCAGCAACTCATTGTTACCAATTTTATCGATACCCTCTACACTACTGGCCTGCTTGGCTTCCTTGTTGGCGGGGATAACGCAGGTGGAACTGAGGCCGTATTCAGCAATATCTGGGTATTTCAAAACTAAAGGTAACTCAGCACAACCTCATTCCATTTCAATCACCTAGAGTTGATCAGGACTTTTGGCTTCAACCTTTACAAAATCACTGCCCGGCTGGTAAACTTCATTTCAAAGTTCCAATGTTTATAGGACAAGTTGGGACAAGTAAGGAGGTATTGGGTGAAAACCGTCTATTGTCTGACGATTACCACCGGCGCATTGGCCTTAATACGTAAGTATGAAGGAGATGTGGAGGCTTTTCAAGCAACATTATGTCATTATGTAAGCGAAGAACCAAGTAAGAATAAGTATGGTAACCTGGTGGAAGATGCCTATAAAGTGACATATCCCAATGGGGAAGCCATCTGCTACAACCTGAGCGGAGGCATTTCACTGGCGTAGTCAATAAGCCATGAGGTATCCCGAATTTTTGAAACTCATGTTCGATGGTGGTGAAGGAGCTCTGCCAGCTCCTTCACCACCATCGAACATCTTTTTGCGTTGATGGCGATGAACCCACCATGTCAAGGCGGCTGCCGGGTGCCTTGACATGGTGGGTTCCACCCGGATATGAAAGTTCATACTAAAAATACCTTCATCTTCTCACTCTTGCATCTTAATACTGTAAAGAGCATACTACTAGTGTAGAGGGAGTTGTTGAGGAAACAAAACACCCCTGCCGCTTGTTTTCATAAGATAGATATGATTTACGAAGAACGATTTTCAGAAGGGGTATCTTTTATATGGACATTGATACAAATGAGACTCCTGACTCGCCATTGTTTCCATCTAACGTCTATACATCTATGGCGATACATATCATCTATCTTGCGCTGGGTTCCAACCTTGGCGATCGCCGCGGCAACCTCGCAGCCGCATTACAACAACTACGAGATATTATGGACGTCTGCGCTGTTTCCTCTATATATGAGACTGAACCAGTTGGATACGCCAATCAGCCGCGCTTTCTCAACATAGTTTGTAGCGGTAAAACCAGCTTGCCAGCCCAGGATTTCCTGGTACAGGCAAAAGCGATTGAAACATCACTCGGTCGTCAGGTAACTTTTCGTAATGGACCCAGACCAATTGACATTGATATTCTCTTTTATGATGACATGAACACCACACAGAGTGAACTAACTATACCGCATCCGCGCATGGCTGGGCGCGCCTTCGTCTTAGTTCCTCTGGCAGAAATCGCTCCCGATAAGATCGATCCCCGTAGTGGACGGACTGCCGAGGAGCTACTGAAGAACGTTTCACGAGATGGAGTTACAAAGATAGCATCAAACCTGCGTATCTCATTTGATCACGATATTCAGGGTGGTAAGCCAACAGTGAATGTGAGCCTGGAGCGAGCAGGTGTTGTGGGTATCAGAAAAGCGCTGCTGATCGGCAACGGAGAGCATCAGCAATGGTTTGATGCAACATTCGACCTGTATGCCGATCTTAACCCCACTCAGGCAGGCGTACATATGTCGCGCTTCAGCGATGCGCTGGAGGAGGTCATAGAGAACGTTGCCACCGGTAGCTGGCCACAGATAGAGATCCTCGCGGAACATATGGCTAAAACAATTGTAGAAAAACAGAAAGTATCGCGTGCCGAAGTATTTATTCGCACTGCGCTACCATTGCAAAAATGGACGCCCGTCTCTGGTCGGCGCACGCAGGAGGTCTATGGACTATTGGCGCAAGCGGTCGCTACAGAAACAGGATCACGTCGCTTGATCGGCGTCGAGGTTGAGGGTATGGTTGCTTGTCCTTGTGCCCAGGATATGGTTCATTCCTTCGCACGTGTACGCCTGCAAGAAGAAGGTTTTTCACAAGATGCGATCGAGAGGGTGCTCGATGTAACGCCACTAGCCACGCACAATCAGCGCGGACGGGCAACCCTTTTGATCGGTACGGATCAAAATGTAGAGGCAAAAGATCTGATAGCCCTGGTTGAAAGCGCTATGAGTTCTGAGAACTATGCTTTGCTCAAGCGGCCCGACGAATTGTATATCGTCAACAAAGCTCATGCTAATCCACGCTTCGTCGAAGATGTGGCACGTGAAATTCTGCGTGCCGTAGTCGAAAAATATTCCGATCTGCCAGATGATACCTTTATATGGGTACAGCAGCATAACGACGAAACCATTCACAAATACGACGTCGAAGCTGAAGGATGGGGCACCCTTGGCGAGTTACGCTCAGAAATACTGTACAATAGTGGTGTTGAACATCATACCTCGAAGGAAGCATGGTTAGGGATAACGAAGTAGCAAATATAAGCTCTGTCATGAAGAGCTTGTTTTTTCGCCTATTGCCCCCTTAACAAACATGTTCAGCCGTGCTATAATGCGGGTACAATGACTTAATTATGATGCACCATAGGCAACTATGATGTAGGGTAACAAGCCCAGGGAGAATTTGTGGAGGGTGTTCTGCTAGATCCAGCTCAGTTAGCGAAGGCAGCGGTAGATGTCGCGTCCGACAAAAAGGCCTCGGACATTATCTTACTAGATATCCGAGATGTAAGCACAATTGCTGACTACTTTGTTATCTGTAGCGGTAATAATACACGTCAGATCCAGGCTATTGCTGAGTCAATTGACGAAGAATTAGAAAAGCAGGGAGCTAAAGTGCTTCATCGAGAAGGTGTTGCTGAGTCTGGTTGGCTATTGCTTGACTTTGGTGATATCATCGTACACATCTTTGGGGCGAAAGAACGGGAATATTATCGCCTGGAACGCCTCTGGAGTGAAGCAAAGACAGTGGTCTATCTGCAATGAGACAATCAAACCTACAGAAAAGGTGACGACGATGACATTTTTTCGCAATCGTATGTTTCTCGAAGGTGCCGCGCTGGGCGGTATCTGTGGTATTGTCATAGGCTCAATCATAGCCTTCACCGTTGGCGAAAGCAGCCTGGGAGCCATACGACGCTTCATTGGTAAACGTGCCGCTCGCAAGGGCAGCGTGGAATATAAGTATCTCTACTAAATTTCAGCATTGAGTGGTTATGCTACAACCTTAGCCAGCTCAACTACCTGACCTTTAAACGAAATACAACTAACATATAATGAATAAATAAGGATGAGGCGTGCGGCATCTGGCGGTAGGACTTATTATAATGCTTCTCGGCATAACCACTCCAGTTATATTAACGACTGGAGGAGGGCATGGCTGCGCATCGCCAATCCCTCCTCCAGTATCAGGCTCGCTCGCCCCAGCAACTGTCGGCCTTATTGTCATTAACGAAATCCTGCTCGTACCTCGTTCTACATGGAATTGTACGGAAAATGGCAGTTACTCCACCAATAGCGATACCTGGCTGGAATTGTACAATCCTCAGAATCAAGCTTACAATCTCTATAGCTCACACGCTGCTATCAACAGCGGTCCGACTACGAACCCATACTATTTCCCTTATGGTGCTGGTATTGCAGCTCATGGCTTCCTTGTCGTCTTTCCACGCACCGGCGCCCTTTTCTCAGCAACTATGACATCAACCCTACGCTTAACCATCAACGGCACAAGTATCGACCAGGTAAATGTACCTTCCCTCGGCCCAGATCAATCCTATGCACGTACTGCTGATGCTGCTTCTAGCTGGCGCATCACATCAACGCCCACCATCGATGCCAGCAATACATCATTAATCCCCACACCTTCAGCGAGCACAACTCAGCAAGGCAGCGGCAATAAACCAGCTAGTACAAGTGTACCTGGCCCTGGTAATAAGTCTGCTCTCGTCAATGGCAGCCAGCCACAGTGGCATAAGCTTCAGCTTCCTCCAACTGTGCCAATCGGGTCTATAGCGTATAGTCCATCTCCCACCACGCTCTTTTCAGCACCCCCAACAGCCAATAGCGAGCTGGATCTCCCTCGTCGTATCGGTCTTACCATCCTTGCCATAGCCATTGCCCTTACGCTCTACTGGTGCTGGCGTCGCTATAAAACAGCTTGACGACTGCTTGACCTGGTGATACGCTGGAAGAAATAGGGTTGTTCCTCTCGTCGAATTACCCTGCCGCATTGATGCACAGGGAGCCATTCTCTTCACACAAGGTGATGGAGGTAACAGCATCGAACAACGAGGATTAATTAGACGGCTGCTAAAGTAAGAGCTGAAGGGAAGAAGTTCGATCGAACTTCTTCCCTTAACCACAATTGCGTGGTATCATCTTATTAGAACAAAAGTCACATCGTGTCTGGACAAGCGTTTCGTTGCTATGCCAGGAGGGTTATTTTTATGAGTATCACAGAACTACCTCCACCAACAGTTGCACCTTTGTATGAGCGTATGACACCCGAACACAAAGAACTAGTGGTGCGTGAACTCAGTGAGTCACTGGGAGCAAAATACATTCTGCACACACCCTACGATTTGATGCTCTATGAATACGATGCCTCGATTGATCGCTGTACTCCCGATATTGTGGTACTTCCGGCTTCTACAGGAGATGTAGTATCCATCGTCAAAATAGCAGCCCGCCATAAAGTGCCTGTTGTGCCACGCGGTGCAGGCACAGGTTTAAGTGGTGGCGCCATACCTATTTATGGTGGCATTGTCATAGTTTTCTCGCGCATGAACCGCCTTCTTGAGGTCGATTATGCCAACTTACGCGCCGTTGTCCAGCCCGGATTAGTCAACCTTCACCTGAGTAATGCCTTGAATCCGCAGGGATTTTATTATGTACCAGATCCCAGTAGCCAGCGCGCATGCACCATTGGTGGCAATGTAGGTGAAAATGCGGGTGGGCCACATACCCTTATTTACGGTGTTACCACGAATCACGTACTGGGATTAGAGATTGTCACATCAGAAGGTAATGTAGTCCAGGTTGGAGGCGTAACACAAGATACACTGGGCTATGACCTCACTGGTTTGTTGATCGGCTCTGAAGGGACGCTCTGCATCGTTACGAAAATCATTGTACGTATTGTACATCTACCTGAAGCTGTGAAAACCATGGTTGCAGTCTTCGATACTATGGATGATGCCTCAAATACAGTCTCCGAAATTATTGCTAGTGGGGTCATTCCGGCAGCGATTGAGATGATGGACCAGATGATTTTGCAAGCGGTTGAGGCAGATACACATGCTGGCTACCCTATGGATGCCGCAGCCGTTCTGTTAATGGAAGCTGAAGGATTGAGTGAAAACGTCGTAGAGCAGGTAGAGCAAATTGTGCATATCTGTGATAAGCATCACGCTCGCGCAGTACGTATTGCTGCAAATGAAACAGAGCGCCAGCTATTTTGGGCAGGACGCAAGAATGCCTTTGGAGCGGTGGGACGAATTAGCCCCGAATTCTATGTGCAGGATGGTGTCGTACCACGCACACGCCTGCCTTATGTACTACAACGTGTCAGTGAAATCTGTGCCAACTACGGGCTACGTGTGGGCAATGTCTTCCATGCGGGCGATGGCAACTTACATCCGCTCATTCTCTTCGATTCGCATGTGCCAGGGGAAGTCGAGCGTGTACGTAAGGCAGGGCACGAGATTCTCGCAGTTTGCGCTGAAGTAGGTGGAACGATCACCGGAGAACATGGAGTGGGCATAGAAAAGCAAGAAGAGATGGCATTAATCTTCAATGAGGTCGACCTGCGCATTATGCAACAGGTCCGTGAGGCGTGGAACCCTCAGCAGTTATTCAATCCGGGTAAACTCTTCCCCATGCCTGGGCGTTGCGCAGATGTCAAACAATTATAATTGCGTATAAATGAGAGGACGAGGCGACTATGCGTGAGATCGAAGCCCTCAAAGAGGCCATGTGGCAGCATATACCAGGAGTAGAAGTGAGTAGTGACGCCGATGTCTTGCGCGATTATGCGGTTGATGGTGTGCTGCCTCGCCTGGTTGCGACGCCAGGCAATGTTGAAGAGGTAGCTCAGATAGTGGCTTTGACCAACCACCAGGGGCTATCCCTGCTCACGCGTGGAGGTGGCTCACGTATGGACATTGGAGGGGTGCCAGAGCGCATTGATGTCTTACTTGAAACAAAACGTTTGACACAGTTGCTGGAATACGAAGCAGCCGATCTCACCTGCCACGTACAAGCAGGCTTAACATTGGCCGCGTTGCAAGCACACCTTGCCAGCAAGGGCCAACGGTTAGCACTGGATCCTGTAGATGCCGAACAAGCTACGCTGGGCGGTCTGCTAGCTACAAATGCTAGCGGCCCCAAACGTCTACGCTATGGCACTGCTCGCGACCTGGTAATCGGCTTACACGTCGTCCTGGCAAATGGAGAAGTGGCTCGCAGCGGAGGGCGTGTCGTTAAAAATGTGGCTGGTTATGATCTCAACAAGCTCTACGTTGGCTCATTCGGTACCCTGGGAGTCATTGTAGAAGCAAACTTCAAACTGCATCCTCTGCCTATAGTGGAACGGACCCTGTTGCTCACTTATACCAATGCAACTGAAGCTATGCAAACTGTTATCGCCATTTTAGGATCTCTATTGACTCCAAGTGCTATTGAACTAATAGATGCGATGGCCGCCAGTGATATGAGCGACTTCTTTGGTGTTACTCTACCAACCAATGGCTATACACTGGCTATAAACTTTGAAGGCAGCAGAGTTGCAATAGAACGGCAAATCGACGAGACACGTTTACTGGCACGCAGACATGGAGCGATGTTAGGAGACGATTTGACGGGCGAAGTGCAAGATCAATTTTGGAATGTTGTGCGCGAACACACGCAGGGATCTGTAACCTGCAAGGTTTCAATACTCGTCTCGCATATTGTCGACTATTTACAAAAGGTTGAGCAAGTTTGTCACCAACATGAACTTGAGACTGCCATTGTAGCACATGCGGGCAGCGGTATTCTCTACATTGAACTACGTCCTAGTGATGCTACCCCTCGCCTGATCGCGGCCATTACAGAATTGCGTGGGTATGCGCAAGCAACGCGTGGCAGCCTGGTTGTTGAGCATTGCCCTGTTGATTTGAAGCGGCTCATCCAGGTTTGGGGAGAGCCTGGCCCAGACTTCTATCTTATGCAACGAATCAAAAATCAGTTTGATCCAAAAGGAACTTTTGTCAAAGGACGTTTTATGGGGGGATTGTGATTCAAGAATCTATGTTGATTGTCACGGCACATCCAGAATTTGTGGATGAGGCTGTAGGTGAACTCAAACGCTTTGATAAACGCCTGACATTCATTGATGAATTAGCTCCTGGTATAGCTTTATGTGCGGCCCCCGACGTTAATACACTCATGCGTTTAGCTGCTGAGCAGTCTCCTATATTTACGCGTCACCTGGCCCCTGTACAGGCTATAATGCCCCTTGCTAATAATGAACAAGATGTGAGTAAGCTGGCTGTAACAATTGCTAGCCTACCAACATTTGCATATATTGAGCGTGGACAACGTTTCGCGGTACAGACACGCATTGTACAGGCTGAAGGCATTGCCGCCAAACGATCCTACAGCAGCGGACATATTAACAAGGTGCTCGCAGAGGCTATCGCTGAAGAGACTGGGGCCATAGAGTCTATTAAAAAGCCACAGATCGTGGTTTCCTTACTCTGTACTACAGAGAAGGCTTACATGGGCATCTCTCTCGCTAAAGATAACCTTAGTGACTGGCCCGGAGGAGCGCGTCATTTCGCACAGACACCGGAACAAATCAGTCGAGCCGAATTTAAGCTACTCGAGGCCCTGGAGTTCTTTGGCGTCTCCTTGCCAGAAACAGGGCGCGTGCTCGACCTTGGTGCGGCGCCTGGCGGTTGGACACGCTTATTATTAGAAGCTGGACTGCAAGTAGTTGCAGTCGACCCTGCCAATCTCGATCCTCGTTTGAGGGGCCACCCGCGCCTGGAACATTATCGTGGCTACGCCGAGGATTATCTTGAAAGTGCAATAAAGGCACATAAGAGGTTTGATCTGATCGTTAATGACATGCGCATGGATGCTCGTGATGCTGCGCGCTTGCTTGGTCAGGCCTCCGTATGTTTACAACGTGATGGTTTTGTCATTAGCGTCTTCAAATTACCACATGCCACGCCTGATTTTCACCCGGTGCCCACCTTGAAGCAGGCTCTAAACCTTCTCAGCAAGCACTATAGTATAGTCCAGGCGCGCCAACTTTTCCATAACCGTCAGGAAGTTACAGTTGTCACCGCTCAACCGCTACCCATGCGGAAGTAGCCTTTGTTCAGTTATTTCAGGAGCTCGGTATGACACTAGAATCTCCACAGATACCCGTTATGTCACAGGACATGGCCTCAGCTGATCGTGGGCCATTACATCCTCACACTCACACCTATGATTTGATGCGTCAGTGTATCCACTGCGGCTTCTGTTTGCCCACCTGTCCGACCTACGCTGTCCTGGGTGTCGAAATGGACTCGCCGCGAGGACGTATTTACCAGATGCAAGCGGTAGCCGATGGACGCATGGAAATAACACCTGAATTTGTCGAGCATATGTATTGCTGCCTGGGCTGTCGCGCCTGTGAGACGGCCTGTCCGTCAGGCGTGCAATTTGGCAAGTTGATCGAAGCAGCCCGTGAACAAATACAGATCGAAACAGCTCATCCGTCTGTACAAAGTGAACAAAGAAGAGTCATCCAAACCCAAACACAGCAAGAACAGCCTGTAGCTGAAGGCGATGAAACATACCCGCTACATGCGCACTTGCTCAGCTCTCCTGCCCTGGAATCTCGTAGCGAAAGGTTCCTGCGCCGTTTCTTCTTTGATATCATGCTGCCCTCGCGCCTTATTACATCATTGGTATTCGCTGGCCTGAAATTTTACCAGCGCAGTGGCCTACAAACTCTCGTGCACCGCACAGGTTTGCTCGACCTCGTCAATGTACTTCCTACACCTTTCCAGGGTAAACTTAAGACCCCTGAAGAGTTAATGCATCAAGCAGGTGGAGAGCTGTTACCTTCGCCGCTACACGAGATTACACCAGCACTAGGTAGTCAACGCTATCGCGTGGGTTTTATCAGTGGCTGCATTATGGATCAGGTCTTCCGTGATATCAATGAGGCAACGATACGGGTACTGGCAGCCAATGGTTGTGAGGTAATCACACCTCTCCAACAACAGTGCTGTGGTGCTCTACATGTCCATGCAGGCGAGGCAGAGCGCGGGAGAAGGCTGGCCCAGCACAACATCGACGTGTTTGAAGCATATGATTGCGACGCGATTATTATCAATTCGGCAGGCTGTGGCTCCAACCTTAAAGAATATGGGCACCTCTTACAGGACGATCCAGTCTATGCAAACAAGGCACAAGCTTTTAGCGCAAAGGTGAAAGATATCAGCGAATTCCTGGCCAATATTGAGTGGAATCATGATATGGGCGAGGTAGCGCGTACTGTAGCCTATCACGATGCATGCCATCTTGTACACGGTCAAAAAATCAAGCAGCAACCGCGCCAATTGCTCCAGGGCATTCCCGGTGTAACTCTGGTCAACCTGAAAGAGGCCGATTGGTGTTGTGGTAGTGCTGGCATTTATAACATTACAAATCAGGAAATGGCTTCCACTCTGTTGCAGCGTAAGATGGATAATATTGCAGCGACAGGGGCAAGCGTCATAGCAACAGGCAACCCTGGCTGTATGATGCAGATTGCCCTGGGTGCCCGTGAGCGCAACATGCACATAGAAATGATGCATCCCATCCAACTTATTGATGCCGCATACCGGGCAGGAGGGCTCTATGAAGTGCCCGAACACAATACAGCAATCGTGCAAAAACAGCGGCAGCGCATGCTGTTAGCTGGTGGGGCTATCGGGTTAGTGCTAGGCATCCTACTGCTGCGCAACCGCTGGCGACGTTAGGTTCCCTGGATCTTGATGATACATTAGGAAGTGAGCGTTAAGTACCATCAATCTCATTGGTATTGGAGTGAGTGGAACTGTTCTTCTTTTCCTTCATGAAAAGAGGGAGTTGCTCACTCCGTCAAGGAGGCAGTTACTTATGGCTTGAACTCCAATGGAACCAGAGTAAGGCATTATAGATTTGCACTTGTTAGACCCTCCACGAGCGATAGCCGTTCATATCGGCGATACTCCTGCGCGTTCCTTGATGTTTCGCTTGCCAATCTTTGAGGAATCTGTAGCATGCAGTGGGCAAGGATGTATCGCGTTGATGGGCATGGTAAAGAGCCCAACCAACTTTGGGGAGCGTCAGGGTGTTGGAGTAGACAAGGTAACGATTCTCCCAACGTGGCTGAAATTTATTCTTGAAGGCGAAGAGTGAGTGATTATTGCCAGGATTGCCAAACCAGTGGGTTAGAAAGTCAATACTCGTCCCCAGGAAGGTTTGGTCTGTGTCATTGACATTGCTCTGTGGCGCAAGGCCCAGACTGACTATGTCAGCTCCCTCCCTTTTCAAGTACTCAACAGACCTGGCTAAGAGAAGTTCCATCGTGCCAGGAACAGCCCATGTGGCGCGGCGCATGAGGTCGAGTCCCCAGCCATTGCGTCCGTAAATCGGCACAAAGGTCACAAAGGCATGTACCTGATTGGCGCCATCAATGGCCAGGGCATAGACCTGTTCCTCATCGCCATGAGAGTCAAAATGCCCCATGCTGAATCCCATCTCCGTACCACCCTTGCTCGTGAGCCAGGCATGCGAAATCTGCTCCATTTGTGCCAGGTGCTCAGGGTTCTGTATTCGTCTGCGCGAGAACACGATGTGTATGCCCTCTTTTTCGGCACGTTTCGCACTTGAGCGCACATTGGCCATGGCTTTCCCTGCAAGGGTAAATGTGTGCGTCATGATGATCGCGTTCTCACCAATTATCACCAGGTGCAACCCGGCTATGCGATAGAGATCAACCAACGTATCGTGCACCTGCCAGAAGACAATAGTCCAATCCTGCTCATGGCAAAATGCCGTGAACTGCTGGATGACCGCTAGCATCTCCTCTTCAGGTCCAATGGGGTCGCCTGCAACCACGGCCACATTGCCTTCCAGGACGTAGCTGATGACCGACTTCCTTGACGCCGAGAAGAAGTACGATTTGTCTGCACTCAGGGCAAAGTAGGAGATCGAGTTCCTCCCGTAGATGTGTGTGAGGGTAGAGGCTGCCTGCCACTCCTGCTCGTTAGGGAAAAGCGCTGCCGCGATAGGACGCAGAATCATCACGATACCGTAGAGCACGGCACTCAAACACAGCGCAGGAAGTGCGCGTCCAAAAAGAAAGGCCTGGGTGCCGTAGGTGAGGCTCAGGTGTGAGTTGGTGAGCAAACGGAGCAGGACTTCTTCAATTCCATAACGATCAACGAGTGGCTCAAGTTGATCATACAAGAAGAAAAAGCCGCCCACAGTGTACAGAGTGACAATGCCCAGACCGGTAAGGAGAGCAATGTACCCGCGCCAGATCGAAGGGGGATCACTCCTGGCTCGGAAGAAGCGAGAGAAGACAACGAGAAGTGTGAGCACCACTCCCGTAATAACGGCCACAAGTATCTGACCACACAGAATGTGAAGAAAAACGGATAAGAGCAGTAGGATAACTGCCGTGCACCAGGCTCCACGCTTCCCACGCAACAATCCATACAGGAGCATAAGCAAAAAGAAGCCGACGATGACGATGAGTTTATACTTGCCATGGGAGGTATCTACTGGCCATGCACCCAGTAGCATATCCCAATTAGACCTGGGAACGATGGCAGCCAACATATTAACCATTCCTGCCAATCCTGTAGCGAGTCCCAGTACCGGCCGTACAAGGATACGGGATCGATAAACAAGTAACGTTTGAAGATTTTTTATTTCTGTTTGCATATACTTTTTTTCCCTATCATCAGTACACACTGTTCATTTTTTGCAACAACCATATAGAGATTACAGGCATAACCTTCATTAACATAGATTAACAATATCCTGTATTAATACGTATAATGCTACCGTCATCTCACATGTATCGGATGATTAAGACGATTAAATAGTGTGTGAAGTTCTCATTTGCTTATCCAGGTCTATTTTAATATTTTCATGACACCCTTTGTCATATTTTTCTGCTAAAATGATAGCCAGAGAAAAAAATTTTGCAGTAGTGAGGAGGTCTTATGCGCGCTGATCGGTTGCTTTCTATTTTGTTGCTCTTGCAAGTGCACCGTCGCTTGACATCCCGTGAACTGGCAAAACGCCTGGAAGTATCCGAGCGCACTATCCACCGTGATATGGAGGCATTGAGCGCATCCGGCATACCTATCATCGCGGAACGAGGCATCAATGGCGGATGGAGCCTGCTGGAAGCCTATCAGACGAACCTGACTGGACTTAACGAGGCAGAGGTCCAGGCGATCTTTCTCACCAAACCCGCTCGACTCTTGGCTGATTTAGGGTTGCACCAGGCATCTGAAGCAGCCCTTATTAAGCTACTTGCAGCCCTTCCTTCTTTGTCTCGCCGCGATGCAGAGTATGCGCGCCAGCGTATTTATGTCGATTCGGTCGGTTGGCACAATACTGCGGAAGCTGTTCCTTGTCTGCCGATATTGCAGGATGCCATCTGGCAGGAACGCAGGCTGCATTTTACATACCAGCGAGGCGATGAGAGCAACGTTGAGCGAATTGTCGATCCGCTTGGTCTGGTAGCCAAAGGTAATGTGTGGTATCTGGTAGCCACAGTGAATGGTGAAAAACGCACCTATCGCGTCTCACGTGTACAGAATGCCAGGATGACTAACGAGGCATGCGTTCGTCCCCCAAACTTCGATCTGGCTGCATACTGGGAGCAATCTTCCACTCATTTCAAGGCCAACCTCCCTCGCTATCCAGCGATCATACGCATCGATCCGTCTATCCTTCCTCGTTTGCGTTACGCAAGCATATATGCTCATATTGAGCACACCAACCCTCCAGACGCGGACGGATGGATTCAGCTCTCTATGCGCTTTGAAGGAGAACATATCGCCCGCGAATATGTGTTAAGCTTCGGTTCCCAAATTGAAGTTGTTGAACCCCAGGCTTTGCGCGAGCAGGTTATATCTGCTGCAGAGAGCGTGATTGCACTTTACGCACAGAGGGCCCGCAATCCTTTAACGCTTATAAACGACATTTCTCAGGTTTGAAGTAGAAAGGTTTCCTTTGCCTGAGTGCCTGTCTTTACTTTATGTCAAGCTTCTGACACTCGCCTTGCTGATCGCACTGGCCGGTTACAAGCGCTTTGGCAACATTGGCCAGGCGCACCCTCCTGCTGGATGAAGCAATTCAATATTCAATACTCTCAACCTCTACTTTGAGCAGTGCAAGATCGGATTCTTCAAAACCTCCTGGAACCATGCCTTTAAAAATTGCTTCCATTTGCTTGTCATATCTCACTATTACCTTTTCTCCTATTAAGGACATCAAAATCGTCAACAGTTTCTACCTCTAACTTCTGAAAAATAGCCTTTTTGGGTCATATTTCTTCATGTTTCTTTGTGTTTCATTATTGTCATGCTATTATTTCAGTGTCCTCAATATACATATTGCGGCTATCACATATTTTGTCTGCAAATGTACATTATGAGGAAAACATCCTGCGGGTGTTGTGAAACTAGAAAGAAAGATATTTTGCACCTTCAACGGCACTCGGAAGAAAATATTTCCCTTCCAGCTAAAGCGGTTAGTTTAGTAGTGAAATTTCAGCTTGTAGTGATTATTGGTCTGCTCCTACTGGGTGTCTCCATGGGAGTAAATGTCAAGGGAGCACACGCACAAAGCCACGTTACCCACACTACGCAAAGTACCCATGTCGCAAACATGCCGTCCACCACCGCCGGTTCTTATAACTGGTTTCCCTATCCATCCTGCACCTGGTGGGCCAATCAGCGCTATCACCAGCTCCATGGTGTCTTTGTGCCATGGAGAACCCAGGCAAATGCAGGGCAATGGACAGCTCGTGCTTATCAATTCGGCTGGCATGTCTCTACTAGAGCAAGCCAGGGAGCTATCATAGATTTACAGCCATGGGTACAGGGAGCCTATAGTGCGGGACATGTAGCAGTGGTAGAAAAAGTTTACAGTGATGGCAGCGTACTCGCTAGCAACATGAACTGGGGCTCCAATCCAAACAGCGTAGCCTACGTTCACTTTCATCCTGGTAGTGGGGTTACGTTCATCCAGTAGTAAAGTAGTTCGGAAATTTGGTATTGACAGCGCCCGCACCTTACGACAGGGGTTAAACATCTAAACAGATGCTTAACCCCTATATCTCTCTATGGCGAACCCCGCAAATGATTCAATTGTTGTTGTAAAAGGTTGTTATAGGACTGCAATTGCGTTATTTCAGCCTGCAGCGCCTGTTGCATCTGTAGAGCTTGCTCCAGGCTACTGCGGAAAACCTCGCGCTCCGATAAGGCTTTGTCCAGATTTACACGGTATGCTTCTCGCTCCTGTATCGCTTGATTGAAATTCTTACGCATAGCCTCACGCTCTTGTGTGACCTGGAAGAGTTCATCACCGCGTAGCCCGTGTTCATGGTGCGCTTGCTCCAACTGATCTTCAAGCTCATGAATATGTTCACGATCCTGGACAATGCGTGCCGTCAGATTCACAATTTCGCTTTTGCGTGCCTCACGTTCTTTTTGTAGATCATTCTGTATACGGATGAGCTCGGAACCATAACTCCAGCCGAGCAAAACCTGGTAAAGTTCATGCTGATAGCTTCCCTCCGAAGTGATGCGCCGGAGGTTTTGCAATGTCGGTATATCCCAATCGCCACTCGCCAATAAACTACCAAGGGCACGTAAGGAGACGGTCAACTGATCAGGATTTAATATGCCTGTACGATTGTTTGCCAGACCATAACTGCTCAGCGACTGCGCATATTCGTAGACCTCCTTGAACGGTCCTAGCAATCCTAACACACTTATAGCCTCCCCACGCAGCCTCGCTGGCGCATGAATATCATTGAGAATCTCCCTAAGGGCAGCATGCGCCTCTTCTCCTAAAAACAGGAAAACGTGTGTAAGCTGTTCGTGGTGGTCTGGGTGGTCATACAATACATCAACCAGGTGTTTTACTACCACTTCACCACCCAATAACAGAAGCAGGGCGATAATACGCAAACTGGTAACTTCTCTATCATGAATCTGAACATATTCAAGGAGGGACGGGATCATCTCATGGCTTGCCTGTGGTAATGTCACCTCATCATGAATACGCTCAAGCAGTAACGCCTGGGCCATGGCAATATCCTGGGACTTTTCGCTGCTCAGCAGCTCAACCAGGGCATTTTTTATAGCATCTGTTGGCATGCTATGAAATACCTTCATAGCAGCATCTCTTCGCGCCCGATTGCTTGTATCGCCATGAGCAGCCCAGATAAATGACAGGGCAGGTGCTCCAATTTCACGTAAAATGTCTCGTGCCGCCTGGGCTACTGTAGGATTCTGGTCAATGATCAGTTCACCTACACTGTATACCGCTGGTGCTCCTACTTTAATCAGAGTGATTTCCGCGCCGCGTCGCCGGTCTTCTTTACGTAAAGCAGCCAGTAGACCATCCAGTACGCGCCGTTGTAAGTCCGGTCTGCGCGTTAAACGTACCAGCGCCTCAGAGACATGCTCTACCAGGTGGGCATCTTCCAGGCCATCCAATAGAGCAGGAATACTCACCCCAACAAGATCATTGGTCAATACCTCCATGAGCGCCTCATGAGCACGTAAAGGCAAAGAAGCAGAAAAGAGACGCACAACTTGAACGAGTGCAGCTGGTTGTTGCCGCACTAAGATCACAATGATGTGCTGAGCATATTCCTGGACAACTTGCCTGGAGTCTGAGAGACCTGAGATAAGTGGTGTTAGTATCGCTGGCCCAAAGCGGGGCAGGATAGCAAGTGCAGCCTCAGACCGCTCAGGATCGCTCAAAAGATTGACCAGGGGAGACATGGCCTCTGGATACTTGAGTAGAAAGTCAGCAACTCCCTCGCGCCAGGTGGGAAAATTTAACACTTCCAGCAAAGCTGGTACCACAAGCGCACCGGCCATATCGGCCAGCGTTTGCCGCACATAGCCACGCACACGTTGATCCTCATCAAAGAGATGCTGGACGAGCACATATGCGGCATCAGTCCCTTGCATACGCAAGACAATCATGATTTGCCGGACCTGAGCATTGCTGGCCTTCTTTATAGCACGCACCAGGTCCTCGCCTGGAAAAGGTACCATACCTAACAAGGCTCTCCGTATGCGAGGTGTCGAAGGCGTCTCCTCCTGGACATCGAGAGCATTTATCAGTCCTTCCAGCGCGATACCATTCAGAGCGCTTAGTGCATCTATAGCTTCTTCATAGATTTGTGGCTGGGGATTGGCAAGTACCCCGAGGAGGGGTTTTACCACCTCTCTCATAGGAAACTCGCTCAGTGCGCGTATAACTGCAATCGTCAACAAGGAGTCTTCCTGACCATTGCGCGCCAGGTTAATCAGCACGGGCAGAGTGCGCTCATCATGCAAACGCGCTGCAACCTGTACCAATAAGCGCGTACGCCCAGGCACGATATGAGCCATGGCCTGTGACACCAGAACAACAACCGATTCACCAATCTCACTTAAAATGTAAGCAGCTCGTTCGGCCACGAGTTCACTTTGATCGGTTAATACGAGATCAATCAAGCCCGGAATACTCGCTGGACTATAGCTACGCAGAGCAGCCTCGACCTGTTGTTGCACGAGGAGCGAGTGATCCGCCACCAGCCGTAATAAATCTGGCAAAGAACGCGTGTCATGTACATTCTTTACAATTTCAACCAGGCGCATGCGCACAATCTCTGGCGCTTTTTGCCGCAAATACTCTAACATATAGGGCGTGGCAGTATTTCCTATTTCCTGTAGCGCCCGCATTACGTTGCTTACTAGCATTTCGTCCGCCGACGAGAGATATTTGATCAGCAGATTGATCACCATTTGCTCTACAGTATTAGTAGCTACCGAAACGGCGTCTGCTTCTACCTGCTCAGTGTGGACTGTCGAGGCAGCAGAAGTGGAAGTAGTAAGAGTAGTGGGTGTAGTAGGTGTAGTGGGTGTAGCTCTAACTGGCGCTGCATTGAGCATTGTAGATGAAGAGACTTGCCCACTTGCCAGGTGTATCAGCAACTTCTGCGCCTGTTGTTGAATTTGGGCTTCAGGAGCATAGTTCGAGCTAAGGATATAGATGATGCTCTCCACGATCCGTTGGTATTGTGTTACGCTGAGTCGCTTCTGGAGATCCTTTTCCTCAAGATAGCGTGCGAATATAGTCAGGATAGCCTTGTGAACCCGGTGCGTAAGTGGATCAGGCGTGCGATTTTCAAGCTCCTGTAGAAGGGGAAGCAGGCTTAGTTCTGGCCCAAGCCGCAGCAGCGAATTGATTGCACGCTCAACAATAAACTGCTCCTGATCTGCAAGGCGAGCAATCAACGGCTCCACAGCACTCCTGGTCTGGGTACCTCCCAGGATATTGATGGCCGCTGCACGCAGCCGCATACTTCTGGTAGATGCTGGTTCGCTCAACTGGGCTGCATAGATAACCGCGTTTTCACCGAAATGCCACAGTATCCGGCATAGACGTTTGACCTGGGCTTCAAATTGCACCCGGTCAACAGTATCACATAGGTATGTAAAAAGCAGTTCAGGGACAATTGTCACGTCGAGTAACGCTAAAAATTCCTCAATGCCTTCAGCCGTGAGCAAGGGTATCAATGCATAGTAAATTTCCTGGGCACCCTCCCCGGCGCAGCGCAAGAAGAGGCGAGCCAGTTCATCCCTGCTGGTGAGGTTACTTATAACATTGGTCAGCATTATGTTTAGATGTGTTGACAGAGCACTTTCTCGTTGGACACCGGCCTGTGGAGGTATCCATGACACGCCAATACATATCAAGCTCAGCGTTAAAGCCTGCCACAAAGAAGGTGTAGTGACATCTACCGGCATAGTCATCTTGCCTGTAGTTGAAGTAGCATCTTTCGCCTGCTTGAGCCCAACTTTAATGAACCAATCTGCCAGTTGCATGGGATTATCCACCAGGCCAGCCCAAAGCGCGACCGGGTTACTCCAATACTCAACACGCGCCAGGAGATCATCTGTAAGAGCGGCGAATGATGACTGCTTGTCTGCAGCGTCATTTGAAAAATATTCAGCGACCCAGTAGTCCACAAATAAGGGATGACGAAAACTGAGTTCCCCGTGTGAACTTATTTCGATCAGACCTGCTTCCTGGGTAAAGTTCAGGATACGCGCTAATGTTGCCAGGTCATATGCAAGCGGAAGCACTTCAGCCCGCGCTGCTCCTTTAGGAGGATGCTCATTCAGCCAGGCGACAAGTCCTTCGGCCAGAGCCTCGTCATGTCTCCCCTTGCGAACAGAAATGGGCACATTTAGGGCATATGAATCACCTGACCAGCGTGCAGCGCAGGCGATGCTAATAAGTACCTGTACGATATCGCTATCGGCAGGGGCTTCTTTTTTCCAGGTAGGTTGTTTTTGCGTTTGTTCAACCAACTGGATACCATATTCTTGCAGGAGAAGTCCTCTCGTATCTAGCTCTTTGCCACGCTCAATACCAATGGTATCAATGATTTCCAGCAGTATGAATAGCATCAAAGGATTAGTGCAGAGATAGCGCAGGCGACTATGTTCAATTAACTGTAAAATTTGTCCTGCAGTATGCTGCCAACCTCCATGCTGATCTTCAATATATTGCTCAATGAACTCGCGGATCTGCTCTAGTTGGAGCGGCTTCATCAGTGCCCGCCCGATATGGCCTTCGTTAACCAGAGTCACTAGATCTTGCTGCTCTAAATAGTCCAGTTCGCGACAAGTAATCACAAAACGATTTTGTGTTACCAGCAATAAATCTGCCAGTTCTGTTGTGATCGCCGCCTGGTAATGAGGGTCAACCTCATCTAAGCCATCACAGAGCAATAACAGTCGTCCCTGTTCTAGCAGCTTCTTGAGATATGGACGCAGATGTTGGATGCCTGGCAAATCACTCTCTAAGAGGTAAGCTAGAAATGTTGCTTGCTGCACATCGTCAGATTGCCCACTTCCATTTGCTTGATCAGCGTTTAACAGATTGTTGTACTGAATAGCTTTGAGGTAAAGGCTATAGTATTTGAGAGGGATGTAAATAGGAATTTTATTGCGACCGCGCCGCAGGGCCGAACGTTGTTGCAAAGCAAGATATTGACAATGCTGTAGAGCTAAAGTTTTACCTGCACCCGTAGCACCCAATAACAAAAGTGAGGTGTCCAGACGCTGATCCATTAGCTCGGTTATGAACATTTCCTTTTCTTGCATAGAAGTGGTGGGATCAGGTGTATACTTATAGTAAACTACCGGCGTTCTATAAAGCACTGCCAGCGAGGCAAGTGATGTATAGGATGTCCGGTAACGTTCCTGCGCCTTGCGGGCATCACGAATATATGCCAGAATTGCTAACGGTTTCATCGCTGCGAACGTGCCAATAGAGATCACCACAACTTCAATCAGGGGAACAAGCCATAAGAGCGGCAGATGCATAGGTAAACCAACCAGCAAAGCGAAACGTTGGCTGCTATCTCTACCTGGCAGGTTAAATGGGTTGAACAGCCAGAGAAGGCCTAGCTCAATACAGCTAAATAGAAATGTAATCGCAATGCCTATAAGCACGCTACGGAAAAGGCGCAACGAGAGAGCGCGCCTTGTAGCTATACTTGAACGAACAGAACTGGGAGGATACTGCGCACCCGTCATACAGTTATAGCTACCTTTCCATGATCTCACAGGTCTGTGGTAGCAGTAGTATATCCTACTCAATGAATACAAACAAGTATAAGCGGTAGCTGGTAAATGAATATGCATTGCATTTTCT
>JACZCU010112622.1_pt1 | contig 24441 bp, 21 predicted proteins | sample 8641851 | NCBI WGS metagenome assembly JACZCU01 (sample SAMN15324605, study PRJNA640507) | soil metagenome | isolation source: monocropping sugarcane control | place: China: Luxin town, Laibin City, Guangxi Province | collected 2019-07-25 | depth 10cm m | reverse complement strand
GCCTTCATCACGCCCGCGCCGCCCGTCATCGTGCAGGACAAGCCCGGCGCGAAGAGGGCCGGCACGTCCGACGCCGGCTGCGCCTGCGCGCCGTTCCCGACCGCCGTCACCTCGGCCGCCGGGATGATGCAGGCGAACGCGAACCTGAAGACGGTGCTCGTGATCGGCGTCTACATGATGCACAAGCTCACGAGCCCCGACGATCCGATGGTCTTCTTCTACGGCGACGGCGCTGGCGCCGCGGTGCTGGAGCGAACCGAGGAGCAGGGCTTCGTCTCGAGCGCCTTCCGCGCCGACGGGTCGTACGCGAAGCGATGGGCGATCTTCGCCGGCGGCACCGTCGAGCCGACGACGAGCGAGTCGCTCGACAAGGGCCACGCGCGCGTGAAGATGTACGACCGCTATCCTCCCGAGATCAACAATGAGGGATGGCCCGCCATTGTCCGCGAGTGCGCCACGAACGGCGGGTTCTCCGTGAGCGAGATCGATTTCCTCATCTTCACTCAGGTGCGGAAGCCGACCATCGAGCTGGTGATGCAGGACCTCGGCATTCCGATGAGCAAGACGCACACGATCATGGAGACGCAGGGCTACACCGGCTCGGCGTGCATTCCGATGGCGTTCGACAACGCGCTGGCGCACCACAAGATCCGGCCGGGCGACCTCGTCGTGATGGTCGGATCGGGCGTCGGCTACAACCAGGCGGCGGCAGCATTCCGCATGCCGGTGAACGAAAGAAGGTTGTTTGATCGCGGCTGACGTCGTTGCGGCCATCATTCAGCAGTCGCGCGCCGCGCTCGCGAACGCGGGGATGGAGCGCCGCGAGCTCAATGGCACCGTCTATTGGATTGGCGGACGGGCTGGAGCCCGTCCTACGTTGGTGTTGCTGCACGGCGTGAACGATCAGGCTGGGACGTTCGCGGCGGTCGTCCCCGCGCTCCTGAAGAAGTACTGCGTCGTCATCCCCGATCTGCCAGGGCATGGCGAGAGCGAGCCGAAGCAGGGGCCGATCGAGATGTCGGTGGTCATGGAACGCGTCAGCGCCATCCTCGATCACGAGAACCTCCGCTGCTTCACGCTCGCGGGCAATTCGTTCGGCGGGTGGCTGGCGATTCTGTACGCGCTGGCGCATCCGGACCGCGTCGAAAGCCTCGTTCTCGAAGACGGCGGCGGGCTCGCGCGGCCTCCCGGCGTCCCGTTCGTCGCGACCGATCGCGAGACGGCGGAGCGGATCCTTCGCGCCGTGCATGGTCCGAACTACGTCGCGCCCGACTGGGCGATCGAGGCGCTCTACGCGCGCGCCAAGGACTCGCCGCTCCTCCGCCTCACCGGCCTCTTCGACTACTTCGTCGACGCGCGGCTGAAGGAGCTCCACGTGCCGACGACGATCGTCTGGGGCGAGCACGACGGGGTCGTGCCGTTCTCGTACGTCGAGGCGCTACAGGACGGGATCGCGAACGCGAAGTTGCGAGTCATCAAAGACGCCGGACACATTCCGCACGCGCAGCAACCGGAGCAATTCCTCTCATGTTTGACGGAGATCTCCTCGCCGAGCGCGCACGAGTAACGCCGGAGAAGGAGGCGCTCGTCGTCGTCGAGACGGGCGAGCGTCTGACCTACGCGGCCCTCGACGCGCACGCCGAGGCCGCCGCCGCGTACCTTCACTCCCTCGGCATGACTGCGGGCGACCGCGTCGGCATCCCCGGCGAGAACCGCCCCGAGTTCCTCGCCCTCTTCTTCGGCTGCCTGAGGCTCGGCGCGATCGCCGTGCCGCTCTCCACGCGCGCCACCGATCACGAACGAGCGCAGATCGCGAACGACTGCGGCATGAGGACGGTCATTGCGCTCGATGACGTAGGACGGGCTTCAGCCCGTCCGGTCGGGCTGAAGCCCGACCCACGTGACGACACCATCGCCTGCCTCCTCTACACCTCCGGCACCACCGGCAAACCGAAAGGCGTCATGATCCCGCGGCGGCAGCTCTGGTGGAACGGCTACAACACCGTCGTCAACTGGGACCTGCGCTTCGACGACATCTCGCCGCTCTACACGCCGATCTACCACGCCGGCGGGCTTGCGGCCTTCACGATCCCGATCTTCTGCGCCGGCGGGACGATGGTGGTGCACCGCGGCTTCAATCCGACCGAGGTGTGGCAGACCGTCGAGAAGGAGCGCTGCACCGTCGTCCTCGGCGTCCCGACCATCTGGAAGATGCTGATGGAGTCGCCGGAGTTCGCGACCGCCGACCTCTCGCACGTCCGCTGGTTCATCTCCGGCGGCGCTCCGTTGCCGCAATACCTCATCGAGGCGTACCAGAAGCGCGGTGTCGTTTTCCGGCAGGGCTACGGGATGACCGAGGTCGGCGTGAACTGCTTCACGATGACGAACGACGACTCCTTCCGGAAGCCGGGCTCCATCGGGAAGGCGATGATGTTCACCGACGTCCGGATCGTCGACAGTGACGGGAACGACGTCGGGCCGAACGAGGTCGGCGAGATGTGGATCCGCGGACCGCACGTCTCGGCGGGCTACTGGAACGATGAAGAGGCGACGCGTGCTGCGTACGGCGACGACGGCTACTTCCGTACCGGCGATCTCGCGCGGCGCGACGACGAGGGCTACTTCACGATCGCCGGGCGGAAGAAAGAGATGTTCATCACCGGTGGCGTGAACGTCTACCCCGCGGAGATCGAGGGGGAGCTCGTGACGCATCCGCGAGTGTCGGATGCCGCTGTCATCGCCGTTCCGGACGAGAAATGGGGCGAGATCCCGGTGGCGTTCGTCGTCGGCGATGCGTCGGCAGCCGAGCTCACCGCCTACCTCGAAGTCCGCATCGCCAAGTACAAGATTCCCAGAAAATTCGTATTCCTCGATGTGCTGCCGCGCACTCCCTATGGCAAAGTAGAGAAGACGAAGCTGACACCATGAACCAGGAAGAACGGTCGGAACGGAGCCGCGAACAGATTCTCGCGGCGGCGCTGAAGCTCTTCTCCCATCGCGGCTACGGCGCGACGAGCGTGCGCGACATCGCCGAGGAGGCGGGGCTTTCGAAGGGGAACGTCTATCACCACTTCCCCGACAAAGAGACGATCTTCCGCGCGCTGCTCGACCAGTACTTTCAGGCGATGTCGGATCCCGACCATCCGTTCATCCACGCGCTGGCGCATGGCACGTTCCCCGAGAACCTCGAGCAGCTCGGCCGCGCCACGCGGGAGTCGGTGGAGCGCTACCGCGGCTACGTGGCGCTGATCTACGTCGACGTCGTCGAGTTCGACGGCGCGCACATCCGGAAGTTCTACGAGGAGATGGCGGAGCGTTTCGACGCGTTCCTGAAGGCGAACAAGATGGACGCGGCGATCCACGCCAAGCTCGCCCCCGGCCTCTCGCCCACCTCGGCGGTCATGCTCGCCACGCGCATCTTCTTCAACTACTTCTCGATCGAGATCCTCTTCGGCGTCAAAGACCACTTCGGGAAGAGCACCGACGAGACCATCGCCGAGATCGCGCGCATCCTGCGGCACGGAATGCTGAAGGAGAAGAAAGCCGTGCCGCGCGTCGAAAGCGGGCGCGGGCGTAACCCGTCACGTTCCCGTAACGTCTCCCGGGCGTAACATTACGCTTTCACAGGGGGAAATCGATGCGCTCTGCGACGCGGATTGCGTTGTTGCTGCTGCTCGTCGCCGGTTCGGCGGCGGCGCAGGTGAAGGAGAGCATTACCGTCAGCTACGTTGAGGTCCCGGTCACGGTCGTCGACCGGAGCGGAGACCCGATTCGCGGCCTCACCGCCGCCAACTTCGAGATCGTCGACGAAGGAAAGAAGCGCGACATCTCCGGCTTCGACACCGTCGATTTCACCTCCGTCGACTCCGTCAAGAACGTCTCCGCCCTCAACCCGGCCGCGCGCCGCAACTTCCTGATCGTGTTCGACATGACGTTCTCGTCGCCGCACACCGTTACGCGCGCGCAGGACGCCGCGCGCAACTTCGTGACGAAGATGGTCACGAAACAGGACCGGGTCGGTGTTGCCACCGTCGACGTGGCGCACGGATTCCGGCTGCTCACGTCGTTCACCACCGATCGCAAGATGGTCGACGCCGCGATCGGGAATCCGGTCAGCTTCCGCGCCCTCGATCCGCTGCAGCTCGCGGGCGCCGGCTTCGACAAGGAGATGCTCGCGCAGTTCAGCGACGGCGGAAAGGCGCCGAGCGAGCTGCGCGACATCGCGCGGATGATGGACAAGGAGCAGGACGCCTACAACCGGGAGAAGATCGACCGCCAACTCAACCTGCTCAGCGGCCTTTCGAAAGTCCTCCGCGCCGTGCGGGGCGAGAAGCACATCATCCTGCTCTCCGAGGGATTCGACTCCCGTCTGATCCAGGGTCGCGACGCCGGCGTCAGCGAACAGGCGCAGGAAGAGCAGCAGATGGTCGAGAACGGGCAGTTCTGGAACGTCGACAACGACAACCGGTATGGGTCGTCGACGAGCTTGGACCTTCTCCGCCGGATGGCCGATCTCGCCAAGCGGTCGGACGTCATCATCGACGCGGTCGACATTCACGGACTCCGCACCGACCTCGACGCGCGGGAAGGGCTGCTGAAGAAATCGAACGAGGGGCTGCATCTCCTCGCGAACTCGACGGGCGGGACGGTCTTTCAGAACTCGAACGACCTGTCGGACAGCTTCCAGCGTGTCATCAAGAGCGAAGATGTGCGGTACGTCCTCGCCTTCCAGGCGCCGGTGTCGCAGCCCGGCAAGTTCCACAACCTGAAGGTGAGGCTCGTGAACGTGCCGGGTGGACGCGCCGTCGCGCGCAGCGGCTACTACGAGGCCGGGGGCGACTCGGCAGCGGAGCGGACGCTGAGCAATGCCGAGATCGTGGTCAACGACGTGCCGGAGGACGCGCTGCACATCGCCTCGCTCGTCGCGCCGTTCGAGACAAACTCCGAAAACGCGCAGGTGCCGGTGATCGTCGAAGTCAGCGGCAACGACATCGCCTCCGCGGCGAAGGGGAAGAAGGCGACGCTCGATCTCTTCACCTATGCCTTCGATGACGAAGGTCTCGTTCGGGACGAGATCTACCAGCGCGTGGCGCTCGACCTCGACAAGGTCGGCTCCGCGTTGCGCGCCTCGGGCGTGAAGTACTACGCCACGCTGTCACTTCCGCCGGGAAAGTACGCCGTCAAGAACCTGGTGCGGGTTGTCGAGACCGACAAGAAAGGCTTCTCGCGGAGCGACATCGTCGTTCCATCGAAGGACGACGTCGCCGTCTCGCAGCCGTTTTTCATGGAGCAGCCGGCGAAGTGGGTGATGATCAAGGGGCCTTCGCACGACAAGAGCGGCGCGAGCTACCCGTTCGAGATCAACGGCGAGGCGTTCATCCCGAGCGCGGCGGTGCACGTGAACGGCGGTGAGCCGCGGCGTTTCGTCGTGTTCGTGCAGAACGCGTCACCCGACGAGATGACGCTCGTCACCAATCCGGAGGCGAAACTCGTCACCCAATTGCGAACCGCCAACGGCTCGAAGCTCGTCTTCGAGCTCGGGAAAGTGGCGCCGGCCGTGTCGATGCTGAACGTGACGGTCAGGAAGCGGGGGAGCGAGGACGCGCGTACGGCGAGCATGCCGATCAGCGCCCAGTGAGAGCACGCCATGCGATCCGCATCGCTCGCTGTTCTTCTGCTGGTTGCAGCGAGCTTGCAAGCGCAGGTGAACCAGAGCAGCATCACGATCAACTACGTCGAGGTCCCGGTCACCGTGGCCGACCGCGGCGGAAATCCGATCCGCGGGCTGACGAAGGCGAACTTCGACATCATCGATGAGGGGAAGAAGCGGGAGATCACCGGGTTCGAAGCGATCGACTTCACGGCGCGCAATGCGGCGTCGCGGCCGATCACTCCCGCGGCGCGGCGCAACTTCCTCCTGCTGTTCGACCTGACCTTCTCGTCGCCCTCGTCGCTCGACCGCGCGAAAGAGGCGGCACGGCAGTTCGCCACGAAGATGATGGCGGCTGACGACCGGATCGCCGTCGCGACGATCGACGTCGCGCATGGTTTCCGGCTGCTCACGGCGTTCACGACCGATCGTTCGATTGTCTCGGCTGCCATTGCGAATCCGGCCGGGTTCAGGACCTTCGATCCACTGCAGGTCGCGGCAACACCGATGGACTCGGACGTCGCCGCGACGGTGAACGCGGTCGGAAACTCCGTCGCACCCGAGAATCAAGACCAGATTCGCGAGGTCAACAGACTCGAAGACGAATACAACCACGAGAAGGTGAACAGCCAGGTCACGCTGCTGGCCGGCCTGACCGCGGTCCTGCGCGGCGTTCGCGGTCAAAAGCACATCGTCTTTCTTTCCGAAGGCTTCGATTCGCGCCTCATCCAGGGACGCGATGCGGGGGCGGGAAAGAACCAGAAGCGGAAGGAAGAGAGCTCGCTGGAATCGGGCGAGCTGTGGGGCGTGGATAACGACAACCGCTACGGTTCGTCGTCGAGCATGGCGCTCGTCAAGGGGCTGTCCGACGTCGCAAAGCGCTCCGACGTCATTCTCGACGCCGTGGACATTCGCGGGGTTCGCGCGTCGGGCGATCCGCGACAGGGCTTCCAGCATGATACGGACACAGGCCCCGAGTTTCCCGACGACACTCCCGCGGACCAGTCGAACGAAGCGCTCCACCTGCTCGCGAGCTCGACCGGCGGTACGGTCTTCCAGCACTCGAACAGCCTCGCGGACGACTTTCAGCGCGCCGTCAGGGCCCAGGAAGTCGTTTACGTGCTCGCGTTCCAGACGTCTGCGGCCGATCCGCGGAAGTTTCACAACCTCAAGGTTCGTCTCGTGAACGTTCCCGGCGGTCGCGCCATCGCGCGGAGCGGCTACTACGAGGGAGGCGTCGCCTCGTCGACCGAGCGGACGCTCAGCAACGCCGAGATCGTCGTCGACGACATCGCGCAATCGGGCGTGCGCCTCGCCTCCAGCGCGGCGCCGTTCACGGCCGGAGGACCGAACGCCGAGGTGGTCGTCGTCGTCGAGATCGAGGGGAAAGACGTCGTCCCCCCGAGCGGCGGCTCGCCGACGCTCGAGGTCTACACCTACGCGTTCGACGCGCAAGGGAACGTTCGCGCCTCGAATGTACGCCGCATCTCCGTCGACGCGACGAAGCTCGGGACGAAGCTGGTCCAACGGGGCGTGAAGTACTTCGAGATGCTCTCGCTCCCGGCCGGCCCGTACGCCGTCAAGACACTCGTGCGCGTCGCCGAGACGGACAAGAAGGGATTCGTCCGCACCGACGTCGTCGTGCCGGAACAGGGAGCATTGCCCGCGTCCCCGCAGCTCGTCGCCGATCAGCATGACGACTGGCTGATGGTTCGCGACGACGTAGCCAGGAGGAAATGATGCGTTCAGCCGGACTCGCGTGCATTCTGCTGTTCGCCGCTGCCGCCGCGCAGGCGCAGGTTGGCGAGAGCATTACCGTCCAGTATGTCGAGGTCCCGGTTTCGGTCGTCGATCGCGCCGGCAATCCGATTCGCGGCCTCACGCAGGCGAACTTCGAAGTCCTCGACGAGGGGAAGAAGCGTGCGGTGGCAGGATTCGAGGCGGTCGACTTCTCGACGCGCGATGCGTCGGCTCCGCCGGTCGCCGCCGCGGCGCGGCGCAACTTCCTTCTTCTCTTTGACCTGACGTTCTCGGCGCCGTCGTCGGTGGCGCATGCCCAGGCCGCGGCGCGGGAGTTTGCCGCGAAGATGGTCGCGCCCGATGACCGCATCGCCGTCGCCAGCGTCGACGTCACCCACGGCTTCCGCCTGCTGACGTCGTTCACGACCGATCACGCGCTCGTCGACGCGGCGATCGCGAATCCCGCCGGCTACAAGACGTTCGATCCGCTGCAGCTCGCCGGCGCCAACCTCGATCGCGAGGTGACCGATTTCATGAACCTCCCGACGTTCGCGGGAGGGAACCTGGCCGGAGGACACCATTCGGTCGAGGATCCGCAGAGCGACAAGATCGCCGCGATGAACCTCGAACAGGACATGTACACCCGCAACAGCATCAGCCGCGAGATCACGCTGCTCGGCGGGCTGACGGCAACGTTGCGCGCAGTACGCGGCCAGAAGCACATCGTGCTGCTCTCGGAGGGATTCGATCCGCGGCTCGTTCAGGGCCGCGACGCCGGCGCAACGAAAGAAGAACAGCAGGAACACAAGTACCTCGAGACGGGGGAGATCTGGAACGTCGACAACGAGAAGCGCTTCGGCTCTTCCGGCGCGCTCGCCCTCGTCGACCAGCTCAGGGACATCGCGAAACGCGCCGACGTGATCCTCGACGCCGTCGACATCAAGGGCGTCCGCGGCCAGACCGACGCGCGCACCGGCTACGAGCGCCGGCCGTCGAACGAAGGGCTGCATCTTCTCGCAGCGGCGACCGGCGGAACCGTCTTCCAGAACACGAACGCGCTCGCCGACGATTTGCGGCGTGCTCTCAAGGCGCAGGAAGTCGTCTACGTTCTCGCGTTCCAGGCTCCGGTCACCGAGCCGGGTCTCTTTCACGAGCTGAAGGTGAAGCTGGTCAACGTTCCCGGCGGCCGGGCGGTGGCACGGAGCGGCTATTACGAGGTCGGCGGCGGCTCGGCCGCGGAACGCGCGCTGACGAATGCCGAGATCCTCGTCAACGACATCGCGCAGGACGGAGTGCAGGTCAAGTCGGTCGTCGCCCCCTCGGCAGTCGAAGGGGAGAAGGCGGAGGTGCCGGTCGTCATCCAGATCAACGGCAACGATCTGATGACCGGCGACGAGCCGTTGGTCACGATGCAGATCTACACCTATGCGTTCGACGCCGGCGGGAAGGTGCGCGACTCGCTCGTGCATCGGATCGTTCTCGACGTTTCGAAAGTCGGAACGAAGCTGCGGCAGAACGGCGTGAAGTACTACGAGACGCTGTCGCTTCCTCCGGGGCGTTACGTCGTCAAGACGCTCGTGAACGTGGAGGAGTCGGAGAAGAAAGGCTTCGTCCGGACCGACGTCGTCGTCCCGGAGAGGGGCGCGCCGGCGACAGCGCCTCCGTTGGTCGCCGATGACTTTGGCAATAATTGGTTGATCGTGCGGGATCCACCCCGCCCGCGACCGGCACCCATCACTCGATAGCGAGGAGCTCATGCGAACGATTCGAATCGCCCTCACACTCTTGTTCGTTGCCGCGGCGGCGCAAGCGCAGCTCAAAGAGAGCATCACCGTCAGCTATGTCGAGGTGCCGGTCGCTGTGGTCGACCGCGCCGGGAATCCGATCCGCGGCCTGACGCAGGCGAACTTCGAGCTGACGGACGAAGGGAAGAAGCGCGACGTCACCGGCTTCGAGACGATCGATTTCGCCTCGATCGAATCGGGAAACGCACCGCAGGTGATCACCCCCGCGGCGCGGCGCAATTTCCTCCTGCTGTTCGACCTGACGTTCTCCTCGCCATCGTCGCTCAAGCGCGCGCAGGATGCCGCGAGGAACTTCGCGACGCAGATGGCGGGCCGGGACGACCGCATCGCCGTGGCGAGCGTCGATGTGTCGCACGGCTTCCGGCTTCTGACCTCGTTCACGACCGACCACGCGCTCGTCGACGCCGCGATCTCGAATCCCACCGGCTTCACCGCGCAGGATCCGCTGCAACTCGCTGGAGCGCACCTCGATCCCGAGGTCACCGCGGTGATGAACCAGAGCATTCATCGCGGGAAGGTCGACATCGACAATCCGATCGGCGACTCGCTCGGAGCCCTCGACACGCAGCAGGACGCGTACAACCGCCAGAAGATCGACCGCCAGGTCACGCTCCTCGGCGGCCTTGCGACGACGCTACGCTCCGTCCGCGGCCAGAAGCACATCGTGCTGCTCTCCGAGGGTTTCGATCCGCGGCTCGTTCAGGGACGCGATGCCGGCACGACCCAGGAGAAACAGGACGAACAGGCATCGCTCGAAAAAGGCGAGATCTGGAATGTTCACAACGACGACCGGTACGGGTCGTCAACGAGCATGAATCTGGTCAACAAGCTGGCGGATATGGCCAAGCGTTCCGGTGTCGTCCTCGACGCGATCGACATCATGGGCGTCCGCGGACAGACGGATGCTCGCGCGGGATATTCGAAGAAATCCAACGAGGGCTTGCACCTTCTCGCCTCGTCGACCGGCGGCACGGTCCTGCAGAACACCAATGACCTCGGTGAGAACTTTCAACGCGAGCTGAAGGCACAGGAGGTCGTCTATCTCCTGGCGTTCCAGGCGCCGGTGTCGCAGCCCGGCAAGTTTCACAATCTGAAGGTGAAGCTCGTCAACGTTCCGGGCGGCCGCGCAACCGCGCGCAGCGGCTACTACGAGGCCGGCGCCGCGTCGGCGGCCGAGGCGACGCTCACGAATGCCGAGATCATCGTGAACGACATCGCGCAGGACGGGATCCACGTCGCGTCGCTCGCGGCGCCGTTCGCGACCAGCGGCGAGCGCGCGCAGGTGCCGGTGATCGTCGAGATCAGCGGCAACGACATCGCGAACGCCACCGACGCGACGGCGACGCTCGAGGTGTACACCTACGCGTTCGACTCCGAGGGGCGTGTGCGAGACTCGATCGCACACCGTGTCGGGCTCGATATCGCGAAGCTCGGCGCGACCCTGAAGGACACCGGCGTCAAGTATTACGAGACGCTCTCGCTACCGGCGGGCAAGTACTCCGTGAAGACGCTGGTCCGGGTCGCGGAGTCCGACAAGAAGGGCTATGTGCGCACCGATCTCGTCGTACCGGAGAAGAGCGCCCTCGCCGTGTCGCAGCCGCTGTTCTTCGAGGCCGGACCGAAGTGGGTGATGATCCGCGGCACGTCGCACGACAAGACGAATGCCGGCTACCCGTTCCAGGTGAACGGCGAGTCGTTCATCCCCAGTGCGGCCGTGCACGTGAAGAGCGGCGAGCCGCGCCGCTTCGCCGTCTTCGTCCAGAACGCCGCCCCCGACGAGCTGACGTTCGAGACCCAGCCGGCGGCGAAAGTGGTCGCAAAGAACGGCGACGCCACCGGCTCCCGCGTTCTCTTCGAGCTCGCCACCACCGCCACCCCGCCGTCCACGATTCAAGTCAGCGTCAAAAAGAAGGGGAGCGACGCCGTGCAGACGGCCAGCGTGGCCGTCGTCCCGTAGGGTGTCACCAAAACTGCACAGAGGTTACTGTGTTAGCTCGAGGTCGACCTAAAACTAACCCGTCACCACCCTAGAACGTAAGCGAACACCAGCGGGGCGACGATCGAGGCGTCGCTCTCGATGATGTGCTTCGGGGTATCGGCGCCGAGCTTGCCCCAGGTGATCTTCTCGTTCGGGACGGCGCCGGAGTAGGAGCCGTAGCTCGTCGTCGAGTCGCTGATCTGGCAGAAGTAGCCCCAGAGCGGGACGTCGGGGCGCTGGAGGTCCTGGTGCAGCATCGGGACGACGCAGATCGGGAAGTCGCCCGCGATGCCGCCGGCGATCTGAAAGAAGCCGATCGACGACTTTGCCGACGTCCGCTGGTAATAGTCGGCCAGCGACATCATGTACTCGATCCCAGTGCGAACCGTGTGGACATTCTTCACGTCGCCGCTGATGCAGTGGCCGGCGTACATATTGCCGAGGGTCGAGTCCTCCCAGCCGGGAACGAACATCGGGAGGTTCTTCTCGGCGGCGGCGATCATCCAGGAGTTCTTCGGATCGATCTGGTAGGACTCCTTGATCGAGCCGTCGCGGAGGATCTCGTACATGAACTCGTGCGGGAAGAGGCGCTTCCCTTCCTTGTCCTTCGCGACCCAGTGCCGCAGCACCGCCGACTCGATCCGCCGCATCGCCTCTCCCTCGGGGATGCAGGTGTCGGTGACGCGGTTCATGTGCCGGTCGAGCAGTGCCTGTTCGTCCTGCGCCGACAGCGAGCGGTAATGCGGAACGCGTTCGTAGTGGTCGTGCGCCACGAGGTTGAAGATGTCTTCCTCGAGGTTCGCGCCGGTGCAACTGATCGCGTGGATCTTGTCCTGCCGGATCATCTCCGCGAGCGAGATCCCCAGCTCGGCGGTCGACATCGCACCCGCGATGGTGACGAGCATCTTCCCGCCCGACGCGAGGTGTTTGTTGTAATCCTCGGCTGCCGCAACGAGTGCCGCCGCGTTGAAGTGACGATAGTGGTGCTTAATAAAGTCGGTGATTGGTGAGGCCATGGCGCGCGAATCGTACACTACGCATATGAAGCGAATCGTCCTCGCTCTCCTCCTCGCCACGGCTGCCTTCGGGCAGCAGTCGTCCGTTCAAAAGGACGTCTACACCCTCGCCGCCGACGACATGGAAGGCCGCGGCCTCGGCACGAAAGGCATCGAGAAGGCGGCGTCGTATCTCGAGGGGCGGATGAAGGCGATCGGGCTCGAACCGGTGTTCGGGACGAGCTACCGTCAGCCGTTTCCGGTGAAGACCGGCGTCAGCGCGGGGACGAACAACAAGCTCGGCGACGTCCCTCCCGGCGATTGGACGCCGCTCGGCTTCTCCAGCGCCGGCGCATTCGACGGACCGATCGCGTTCGTCGGCTACGGCATCTCGGCGCCGCCGCTGAACTACGACGACTACGCCGGCATCGACCTCAAAGGCAAAGTCGCCCTGATGCTGCGCTACGAACCGCAGGAGAAGGACGAGAAGTCGCCGTTCGACGGCCGCAAGCCGAGCCGCTGGTCAGCGCTCCGCTACAAGGTCCTCCAGGCGCGCGAGCGCGGCGCGGTCGCCGTCATCTTCGTCACAGGTCCGTTGCAGGACGAAGGACAGAACAAGATCCCGGTGCTGACGAACGACGGTCCCGAGAGCCCGGCCGGCATTCCGGTCGTGCAGGTGAGGGAGTCCGTCGCCGAGAAGTGGGCCGGCGATCTCGCGAAGTGGCAGAAGGACGTCGACTCCGATCTCAAGCCACGATCGCGCGTGCTCGACGCGAAGATCGCCGGCAACGTGGACGTGAAGGCGGAGTACGCGGAGACGGTGAACCTCGCCGGCATGATCCCCGGCAAGGGGCCGAACGCGAACGACATCGTCGTCGTCGGCGCGCATTACGACCACCTCGGCTACGGCGGCGAGGGGTCGATGAAGCCGAACGTCCACGCGATCCATCACGGTGCGGACGACAACGCGTCCGGCACCGCGGCGGTGCTCGCCATCGCCGAGCACATGAAGAAGATGCCTGCCGAGGGTCGCACGGTCGTGTTCATGCTTTTCTCCGGCGAGGAGCGCGGACTCGCCGGCTCCGGCTACTTCGTTTCGCATCCCGCCTTCCCGATTGAGCGGGTGAAGGCGATGGTCAATCTCGACATGGTCGGCGCGCTACGCAACGACAAAGTGACCGTCTTCGGCACCGACTCCGCGCCGGAGTGGCGTTCGATCGTCGACAGCGCCAATACCCGCACGAAGCTGACGCTCACCGAAACGGGCGACGGCTACGGCCCCTCGGATCAGACGTCGTTCTACGCCGTCCACATCCCCGTCCTGCACCTCTTCACCGGCGCGCACGAGCGCTACCACACGCCCGAGGATGTGCCGGAGGCGATCAACTTCGCCGGTATCGAGCGCGTCGTCGACCTGACGACGAACATCGCCGCGTCGCTGCGAAGCGGAAAGACCGTCCCGCAGTACGCGCGCGCGGCTTCCGCTCCAGCAATGGAAGGCGACAGCCGCGGCTACGGGGCCTACCTCGGCACGGTGCCCGACTACAGCGCCATGGACGCGACGACCGGCGGCGTGCTTCTTTCCGACGTCCGGCCCGGCTCGCCTGCGGATCGCGCCGGCATCATCGGCGGTGACCGCATCGTCGAGATCGGCGGCACGCGCATCGAGAACCTCTACGACATGACGTACGCGCTGCAGGATCACAAGCCGGGTGACACGGTGACCGTGAAGGTGATCCGCAAAGGAGAGCCGGTCGAGCTCCGCGCCACGCTCGGCAAGCGTGGCGAGCAGATCGCAGCCGTTTCGCCGGGTCATGGTCCTGAAGCCACGGCAGCGTTTTCGGTCGGTGCCGGTCTGCCGTTCACGAAGAAGTTCGACGGCGAGAAGCACTTCAAGGACATTCGCCAGCTCACGATTGGCGGCGAGAACGCGGAGGCGTACTTCAGCCCCGACGGGAAGAAGCTGATCTTCCAGTCGACGCCGCGCGGCGCGCAGTGCGATCAGGAGTTCACGATGAGTCTCGCGACGGGCGAGATCAAGCGGGTCTCGAGCGGCAAGGGGCGCACGACCTGCGGCTACTACGAGTATCCGAAGGGCGACAAGATCATCTACTCGACGACCGAGAACGAGCGCCGTGGCGACGTGACGTGTCCGCCGCCGCCCGATCAGTCGCACGGCTACACGTGGTCGATCTATCCCGGATACGACATCGTCGAAGCCGATCCGGACGGCTCGAATCCGCACACGCTGGTCGAATATCCCGGTTACGACGCCGAGATGACGTGGTGCCACCAGGGCGGGAAGGCGATCTTCACGTCCGTTCGCGACGGCGATCTCGACCTGTACGAATTCAACGCCGCCGACAAGAAGGTGAAGCGCCTGACGAACACGCCCGGGTACGACGGCGGCGCGTTCTACAACGCGCAATGCACCGAGATCGTCTGGCGCGCGTCGCGGCCGAAGGAGGGGGAGGAGCTCACCGGCTACTACTGGCTGCTGCGAATGTTCCTCGTCCGGCCGACGGTCATGGAGCTGTGGGTGATGAACGCAGACGGCACGAACCAGCACCAGATCACGCACAACGGCGCCGCGAACTTCTGCCCCTACTTCACGCCCGACGGCAAGAAGATCATCTACAGCTCGAACGCCGGCGATCCGAAAGGACGCGAGTTCGATCTCTACCTGATCTCGAAGGACGGCGGCGAGCCGGAGCGCATCACGACCGCGCCGGGCTTCGACGGCTTCCCGATGTTCAGCCCCGACGGCCAATACGTCGTCTGGGCCAGCAACCGCGCCGACCCCGCCTCGCACGAGACGAACCTCTTCATCGCGAAGTGGGTGGATTAGAGCGCGAACAGCACGACCGTCACCGCGCCCCAGGCGATCTCGCGCCAGCCGACGGTCTTGGCGCGCGGGACGTCGTGCGTCAGCCCCCACGCGGCGCGTGCGAGGAGCGCGACCGTCGCGCCGACCGCGAATAGCGAGCCCGCGAGATACGCGAGCGGCACCGCGATGACGTGCGCCACGAGCGGAGGCACCGAAGAGGCGACCTGCTTGTGAGCCCGCGTGAGGAGCGTCCGGACGTAGAGGATCGACGGAATTCCGCGCAGGACGATCAACGCCATCAGCGAAAACGATGCGATGTAGGACAACCCGCCGGCGAGTCCGATCGCGGCAGCGGTCGACGCCATCGCGATCGAGCCTGCCAGCTCCGGCAGCAGTCGACGGCTGCGATTGTTCGCATCGGCGACGAGCGTCACGATCGCGAGCGGTGCCACCGCCGCGAACGGGACTGCGAGCGTCCATCCGCTGATCGCGACGGCGGCAGCGATCGAAACACCCGCCAGCGCGAGATAGCCGAGCGCGAAGCTCCGGCACCAGAACGTCCGCGGAAACGTCTTCCGGCGCAGCGCGTCCTGCATCGCGAGCTTCAGCGGCTGCCGCGTGAGGAATCCAAACAGCGCCGCGAGCGCGATGACCGCGCCGCCGAATGACGCCTTGACGAGCAGCCCGAGGACGAGCGGCTCGAGGAGAAAGCCCCAGCCACCGTGCTCGGTCGGGAGCACGAGCGGCCGGAGAGTCACCCTATTCGAGGCTGAGCGCTCGGGGAAAGAGGAGATTGTTCTCGAGATGGATGTGGACATGCAGGTCCTTTTCAAGGTCGGCCAGGCGCTCGTACAGAGCGCGGAAGCTGAGGCAGGCATCGGCAGGCAGCGCGTAGTTGTTGGTGACGCTGCGGAGCTTGGTCAGCAGCTCGCCCGCGTTCTCGTGCTCCATCATCATCATCCGGATCGGGTTCGCGACCGTTCCGAAGCACGACGCGGCGTTCTCGCCGTTCTCCATCGACTCGATGTACGGGAAGAGGACGTGCTCCTCCTTGAACATGTGCGGGATCAGCTCGTCGCAGAGCGCCTGCGCCAGCGTGTTCACCGCGATCACTTCGGGGTGATTGTCGCCGTGCCGCATCGCCACCTTGTTCGCCAGCACGCGGATCGTCTCGATGATCTCCCGTGTGAAAACGTGATGCGTCTCGACGATGTACTGCGTCAGCGCGACTAGCGGCTCGTTCTGCCACTTCTTTTCGTCTTCGACGTTGCGGCCGCCGCCGATCGCGGCGAGGAGCTCGTTCACGTCGACGCCCGCGCGCGCGCACGCGTCGGTCACCGACTGTTTTCCGTGACAGCAGTAGTCGATCTTCCACTTCTCCAGGATCGCGATGGCGTGCGGCACTTCGAGCGCCAGCTCGCCCACCGATTTCACGTCAGGATTGATGTTCATGCAGCCTCCGTTTCTCTGCCGCCAATCTACGGGGCGGTGCGGAGGTGCACCATGACTTTCGTCATACACTCCTTCACGTGCCGATCGAAGTGCCCATTCCCTTCAACTCGATCCCACTGTTCGCCTCGCTTCGCAAGGACGACCGCGACGCGCTCGCGCCGCTCTGCCGCCTGCGCGGCTACGAGAAGGGCGAGACGATCTTCAACGAAGGCGATCCCGCCGACCGCATTCATTTCGTCGTCCTCGGCCGTGTGAAGATCGTGAAGTCCGCCGGCGGACGCGACGTCATCATCGAGATTCTGGGTCCCGGCGAGCCGGTGGGCGCCGTCGCCGTCTTCGAGCGCCGCCCGTTCCCGGCGAGCGCGGTGGCCATCGAGGGATCGAGCATTCTCTCGGTTCCCGAGCGCGAGTTCTTCGCGCTGATCGAAAGCCGGCCGGAGATGATGCGGCACATGCTCGCCGGCCTGACCTATCGCCTGATGATGGTCAATAAGCGGCTCGCCGACATGACCGGCTCCGCCGAGGCGCGGGCGGCGAGGCTCTTTCTCACGCTCGCCGACCGCGTCGGCATTCCACGCGGCGACGGCGTCTTCATCCCGCTCCCCCTTTCGCGACAAGAAGTTGCAGACCTCATCGGAACGACGCTCGAAACGGCCATTCGCCTCATGAGCCGCTGGCAGAAGGACGAATTGGTGCTCACGGAGAAGACGGGGTTCCTGATTCCTGCATCAGAGCACCTGCGTCAGTTGTCGAGCGAGTAATACGACCTCACGTTGCAGTGTGACGGTTGACGCGGCAAACGTCGCGTTGCGAAACGATAGTCGGCACCATCATGACGACTACGACGTTCGAGACCGACCGGCGCGCCGTATTGGACGCTGCAAGCGCACTTTTCGATTCGCTCGGTGAAGTGCTGCTCTGCGTCGACGGCGACTTCCGCATTCAGTTCGCCCCCGACGATCTTCGCGACATCATCGGTGCCCCTGTAGCCGCAGTCCTCGGCAATGAGGTCGAGGCGCTGCTCCGTCAGGGCCGCCGAGCCGACACGCGCGCGCTCCTGCGCACGCCCCGCGCCACCCGTGGCGTGACGGCGACGCTGGCACCGTTCGTTTCACGCCGCGAAGGCGATTCGACGAAGTACGTGATCGTGCTCCGTTCGCTCGAAGAGCCGGACAGCGCGCGTTCACGGATCGTTGCAGCGCTCGAGGCGAATCGTTGGCGGCGTGACGCCGCCGCACGCGCCCTCGGCATCAGCCGCGCCACGCTGTGGCGCAAGATGCGCGACCTCGGTCTGCTGTAGTTACCGCCGCACCGTCACCGTCGTCTTCGCGGACGTCGCGGTGCCGGTGTCGTCGGTGGCATCGACCGTCAGCTCGGCGGAGACGCCGCTGAATAGCCCTTCGTCTGCGACGGAGCGTCGCGGCGCGAAGTGGTAGCGCAGCTCTCCGTTGGGAGCGAGCGTGGTCGAGAAGCCGAGGGAGTTGATCTTCGCCGCGTCGTAGGAGTCCTGCGCGACGTGCAGGCCGCCGACCGCGGTGACGTCGGCCGTGACGCGGTTGATGGTGACGGCGTGTCCGCCGGTCTCGTGCACGATGACGTCGAACGGAAAGTCGTAGACGTTTCCGCTCACCGGCTGCGCCACGATCGGATTCGGCACGACCTGTACGGTGATCGCGCCGTGTCCCGGGATCGCGGTCGCCTGCCGCGCCCCTCCCGCTCCTGATGTGCAAAACGTTGCCAACAGCAGGAGCGGCAGGAGCGCAGCATGTTTCATGCGTTACATGTGGTGCATCTCGCCTGCCATGACCTGCACCACACCGCAAGCGATGCGGGGGCCCGCGTTTCCGGTCGGCTGCGTCGTCAAGTCATCCTGGTTCGCGTGGAGGATGACCGCGTGGCCGACCACATCGTTCATGCCGCCGACGCTGACGGAGTGCGTCAAGAACGACGTGTGGACCTCGCCATTCGCATCGGCGGTGACGTTGCCGAAGTCGCCGGCGTGATGGCTCGCGGCGTCGGGCGCTGCATGCGGCGCATTCGTCGGGTTGTAGTGTCCGCCGGCAGCGTTGCCGAAGTCGGCGCACGACGCTTTGTCATGAAGGTGGAATCCGTGGGTGCTGTTCGGCGGTAGGCCGGTCAGGTCGACGGTGACTTCGACCTGCCCGTCTTTCTGCTGCTGGAAGTGCACGTGGCCGTGCGCGGTCGCGGTTCCGAGCGGTTGGAGCGTGGTGGTCGCCATCGGCATCGGCGTGTGCGCGCATGCCGCAAAGAGGAACAGGGCGAATGGGATCACGGCGAGTTTCTTCATTGCTTTCCCTCCAATTTCGACGATATCACTGCGACCAGCCGGCGATGCGCCGCCCGAACGCGCCGAGCCAGCTCGCGGCGACGTCCTGGTAGTAAAGCGAGCCGCTCTTTCCGACCGAGTCGGCGAGCGACGGATACGGCGAGACGAGCTGCGCCAGCTCCCCGATCTTCATCTTCTTCCGCCGTGCGAGGACGATCTCCTCGATCAGCGTCGTCGCGTTCGAACAGATCGCGTGGGCGCCGAGGATGTGGCCTTTCGCGTCGCAGACGAGCTTGAGGAACCCTTGCGCGGTGCGGTCGACGACGGCGCGGTCGACGTCCTGCATGTCGACGCGGTACGTCTTGACCGCGTCGCCGAACTTCTCCCGCGCCTGCTGCTCCGTCATCCCGATGTGGCCGACTTCCGGGTCGGTGTAGAGGCCCCACGGGACGTCGTCGTAATCGATCCGCGAGCGGCCCGGGAAGAGCATGTTGCGAACGAGCTTCACCGCCTCGTGCGCGGCAACGTGCGTGAACTGCATCCCGCCGTGCACGTCGCCGATGGCCCAGATCCGCGGCACGCTCGTCTGCAGGTAGGCGTCGACCGCGATGTACGAGCGGTTCATCTTCACCCCGAGCGCTTCGAGGCCGAGGTTCTCGGTGTTCCCGCGCCGGCCGGAGGCGACGAAGATCTCGTCCGCGGCGATCTCTTCGTCGCCGACGCTCACGACCTTCTTCCCGTTCTCGACGCGGACGCCGGTCACCTTGCTCTTCGTCCGGATCGTGATCCGCTCGGCTGTCAGGATCCTGCGAACGAGGGCGATGACTTCATCGTCTTCCTTATTCACGATCTCGTCGGCTGCCTCGACGACCGTGACGTCGCATCCGAAGCGACGCAGGATCTGCGCGAACTCGATCCCGATGTAGCCGCCGCCGAGGATGAGGATCGAGTGCGGGAACTCATCGCGATCGAGGAAGGTCGCGTGGTCCAGGAACCCCGCCTCCGCAAGGCCGTCGATCGGCGGAACTGCCGTCCGCGAGCCGGTAGCGATCACGATGTCTTTCGCCGTGAGGGTCCGCCCCGCGACCTCGACCGCGTCGCGCGAAACGAGCTTCGCCTCACCTTCGATGACGTCGATCCCGAGGCCGCGGAACTTCTCCGGCGCGTCGTGATGCTCGATCGCGTGCCGCGTCGCGCGCATCGACTCCATCACTGCCCGAGGCGAGATCCGCGGCTCGAACGCCTCGAGGCCGAACGCCGCCGCGTTCCTCATCTGATGCGCCAGCTTCGCACTCGCCACCAGCGCCTTCGTCGGCACGCACCCCGTCCATAGACAGTCGCCCCCGAGCTTCGCCCGCTCGATCAGCGCAGCCTTCCGCCCGAGCCGCGCGCAACCCGACGCGGTGACGAGACCCGCGGTCCCGCCGCCGATCACGACGACGTCGTACTGGTTACTGGTCATTGGTGACTGGTCACTGGATCACCTGTCATCCAACCGCCAGTGACCAGTCACCAGTCACCAGTAACCCGTCAAGCGTACACCGTCACCTTTCTCGATCGCGGTCCATCCAGCTCGATGAAGTAGATCCCCTGCCACGTGCCGAGGACGAGCTCGCCGTTGCGGTACGGCCACGAGAGCGACGTGCCGATGATCGTGGAGAGGAGGTGGGCGTCGGAGTTGCCTTCGCCGTGGCGGAAGTGGATGTTCGGGATCATGGCGCGTAGCGCATTCGTGAGGTCGCGCGGGACGTCGGGATCGGCGTTCTCGTTGACCGAGATCGCGCAAGTCGTGTGCGGGACGATGATCGTGCAGATCCCGTCGCCGGCCGCGATCTCGGACAGCGCGTGCTGCACGTCGTCCGTGATGATGACGATCTGCTCGCGCTCGGTGGTCCGGACGGTGAAGGTCTTCTCCTTCATGTGACGGTTATAATTCAAAGACAAGCAATCCCGAATCCCATGGCCTTCTTCTGCATCCACTGCAGATCCGAGATCGATCCCGCCTTCAAGGCTTGTCCTTTCTGCGGTGAGGCGGTCACGGAGTTCCTGCGCCGCTACCTCGAGCAGCCGATCGACGGGAAGTACCAGATCCTGGCGCAGCTCGGCGTCGGCGGGATGGGGGAGGTCTACAAGGTCCTCCACATCCACCTCAACGCGGTCCGCGTGATCAAGCTGATGCGGTCGTCGATCGCCGGCGAAGCGGGGGCGCACGAACGGTTTCTGCGCGAGGCGCGCCTCGCGACGAAGATACAGCACCCGAACGTGGCGGCCCTGTTCGACTTCTCCACGCTCGACGACGGCTCGCGCTACATGGTCTGGGAGTTCATCGAGGGGACGAATCTCCACGAGCTGATCGAGTCGCGCGGGCCGCTCGCCCCACGCTACGCCGCGACGCTCGCGGTCCAGGCGCTGCGCGGCCTCGACGCGATTCACCGCGCCGGGATCGTCCACCGCGACGTGAGTCCCGAGAACCTGATGATCACCCGCGATGACGAGGATGAGCGCGTCAAGATCATCGACCTCGGCATCGCCAAGGGAAGCGACAAGACGGAGGAGCAGACAAAGACCGGCATGTTCGTCGGCAAGTGGAAGTACTGCTCCCCCGAGCACCTCGGCATGCTCGAGGCGGGCGAGCGGATCGACGGCCGCGCCGACATCTACTCCTTCGGGATCGTCCTCTACGAGATGCTCGCCGGCGTTCCTCCGTTCCAGGCCGACACGCCGCACTCGTATCTGATGATGCACGCGTCGGAGCGGCCGAAGCCGATGCGCGAGATCAATCCGACCGTTCCCGACGCTCCGAACCTCGAGGCCCTGATCTTTCGCGCGCTGGAGAAGGACCGCACGCGCCGCTTCCGCACCGCGCGCGAGTTCGCCGACGAGCTGGAGCGGATTCTCCCGACGCTCCCCGAGAGCGGCGGCGCCGCGCAGATTCCGGTCGCGACCGAGGTGACGAACGAGGTGACGCGCGTCGCGTCGTCCGTCGGCGAGACCGTGCTGTCGAAGCCGACAGTGATCGACGAACGTAGGACGGGCTTCAGCCCGTCCGGGCGGGCTAAAGCCCGCCCTACGTTTGCGATCGTGGCGGTTGTGCTCGCCTTGATCGCCGCCGGAGCGTTCGCGATCTTCAACCGTCACCGCGAGGAGCCGGTTGCGCCCGCGAAGACGAAGCCGGTCGCCGCGGCCGTCGTGCCGTTGACGCGCGGCCGCGTGGCGGTCAACGCGTTCCCCTGGGGCGAGATCACGGCCGTGAGGAACGCGGAGACTGGAGAGGCGATCGACATTGGCGCGAAGCTCTTCACGCCGGCGCCGCTCGACCTGGCGCCCGGCCGGTACGAGATCACGCTGCGCAATCCGCAGTTCCCGACGGCGATCACGAAGACGGTCGAGGTGACCTCGAATGGTGATGCGGCACTCGACGTTCAGTTCAGCGATCCCGCGAGCGCGCCGCTTCCGGATTTCGGAGCGTCGCGGTGAAGCAACTGCTCGTCGTCGCCGCGATCGCGGTCGCCGCCATGAACGCCTACCAACGCGGCGTGAAGGCGGTGCAGGCGAAGGACTACCCGACCGCGATCACACAGCTACAGGTTGCGCTCGCGTCGGCGCCATCCGAGGGGCCGAATTACGTGCCGCACTTCTGGCTGGGGATCGCGCGCTACGAGACGCACGACTACGACGGCGCGTTGCGCGACTGGAAGGTTTCGGAAGAGCAGGGGGTCGTGCAGGGCACCGAGTACTACGCGAGGATGCGGGAGTTCGAGGCGCAGGCGCAGCGCGCGAAAGCAGAGGTAGCGCACAACGCGGTCGCCGGGCCGCGGAAAAACGCCGACGCGGCGATGAGCCGCGCCATGTCGGCGCAGATGGAGGCGGTCGGCGCGGGTGGCGATCGGCTCGACTCGTACCGCACGGGCAAGCGGAAGCTGGAGCAGGCGCTCGCCGACTTCAACCGCGCCGGCAACGACGCGCAGGTCTACCAGCGCGCCGCGGATGGCGCCAATCAGGCGCGCGACCTCTTCGCGGCCGCTGCCGACGAGGCGAAGCGCGCGAAGGCGAAACCTCAGCCGCAGATCACCACTGCAACCCCGAAACCGATCAACGTGCCCAAGCTCGAGCCTGCGCCACCACCGCCTGCTCCCGCCCTCGTACCGGTCGAAAGCGAAGCGTCAGTCGAGGCGCGCATCAAACAGCAGGAAGAGCACGTGAAGGCGATCATGACCAAGGCCAGGCCGCCGGTCGTCGTCGCCGAAGCTCCGCGCATGAACCCTATCGAGCCCGCGTACCGCGCATTTGCACGCGGCGATCTCGCAACCAGCGAACAGCTCTTGAACGCGCTCCTGACGCAGAAGCCGACCGCCGACGCCTTCCTCCTCCGAGGCTGCGCCCGCTACACGCGCGCGCTGCTCTCCCGCACCCCCGCACCCCTCCTCGCCGCCGCCACCGCCGACTTCCACGAGGCGCTGAAGCTCAACCGCTCCGCGCACCTCGACAAAGCCGCCTTCTCCCCCAAGCTCGTCGCCTTCTTCGAGCAGGCGATATCCCGTTAGCCCAGCGCGTGAGCGCTGGGGATCTCGAGGCATCGCCTTGGGTAACAATATGACGCCGCTCCGCGGCTCGCGGACGTGAATTTCACGAGATCGAACGTGAAATTCACGAGCTATCTCGTGAAATCCACGAGCGATCTCATGAAATCCATGTGGTTGCTCGTGAAATCCACGAGCGATCTCATGAAATTCACGTGGTTCCTCGTGAAATTCACGAGCGATCTCGTGAAAATCACGATGCTGCTCGTGAAATCCACGATCGATCTCGTGAAATCGACGTCCGGCGGCTGAAGCGGTCTCAAAGATCCGCTATTTCGTCAGTTCCACGCCGCTGGCGACGAAGCTGACCTGCGTGACGGTGCCGTCGGGGTTGCGCTGGAACTTCGCGCCTTCACCGGCCATGTGGTCCGCCTCGTCCTTCGTCAGCGTCTCGACGCTCACCACGCCCTCGGCGCGCGCTTTCATCCCTTTCGAGGTCGTCGGGACGAAGAACGCGAAGTCCTTGAACGTGACGTGCATCGCCTGCTTCGCCTCGGCGGTCGGGGCGAGCTGCATCCAGCAACCCATCTCCGTGCAGTTGGCGCTGACGACGCCCTCGACGACGACGGTCTTGTCCTTGAACGTCTCCGGCTTCGCGAGCACGTCCGCAAGTGAGGTCACCTTCGCGTCGGCGGCGATTGCGGCGCCGCGCTTGACGACGTCGCCGAAGGCGGAAACAGCGACGAGGAGCAGGAGTGCGATGACGATTCGTTTCATGTCGGTCTCTCCAAATACACGTCGGGCCGCGAGGTGAGTCGCGGCCCGACGGACAAATTCGATTTTGACTACGCCTCGGAAGACGCGCTTCCGATGCGCATTCCGTAGAAGGAACGATACACGAACACGATCGAGATCAGGAGGAAGATGCCGGAGAGGATCAGGGTCAGCGTCTGCTGTCCCGCCTTCGTCATCTCCACCGCGAGCTCCACGGCGAGGAGGCCGAAGAGCGTCGTGAACTTGATGATCGGGTTCATGGCGACCGAAGAGGTGTCCTTGAACGGATCGCCGACCGTGTCGCCGACGACCGTCGCGGCGTGGAGCGGCGTTCCCTTCTCCTTCAGCTCGACCTCGACGATCTTCTTCGCGTTGTCCCAGGCGCCGCCGGCGTTGGCCATGAAGATCGCCTG
>JACZCU010099678.1_pt1 | contig 24532 bp, 33 predicted proteins | sample 8641851 | NCBI WGS metagenome assembly JACZCU01 (sample SAMN15324605, study PRJNA640507) | soil metagenome | isolation source: monocropping sugarcane control | place: China: Luxin town, Laibin City, Guangxi Province | collected 2019-07-25 | depth 10cm m | reverse complement strand
GCTGCTCGTACTGCTCGGACTGCTCGGACTGCTCGGACTGCTCGGGCTGCTCGGACTGCTCGCGCTGCTCGTACTGCTCGGGGAAGCACGGAACCGAAGGCACGGAGCGACCACCTGTGCCGAAAATCGAGAACATCCACCAGCGTTTGCTTGAAGCCGTGTCTGCGCCGAAAGCGCTTTACATGGGCGATTGGCACTCGTGCAAGACGACGCACTGCCGCGCCGGTTGGATCGTGCATCTCGCTGGCGAGGCTGGCTATGCACTCGAACGCTTCCACAACACGGCGCTTGCGGCGCAGCTGATCTACCGCGAGTCCGGTTTCCACATCAACCCGTGCCGTTTCTTCGACGGCAGCGACGCGGCGATGGCGGATATCGTGGCGTGCGCTGAACGTGAGAAGGAAGAGCAGCCGTGATCGCCTACGACCCCTCCTACGACGACGAGGACACCTACTGGGCCATAGACCGCCTGCGCCGTCCTGGCGAGAGTTGGGACGAGTGCGATGCGCGGTTGCGGCGGGAGGCGGAAGAGGAGCGCCGCAGCGACATTTGCATGTACGAATGGGAGTTGTGACGTGCTTTAGGTTGTGTGTTGAGCGGCGTTGAAGGAAACGAGCGAGAAGGACGCTGAGCGACAAACGGTGGACGCAGCGCACCATTGCGACCGCAGGAATGGGCAATGTGCCGTACAACCCAAACTGGAGCGGTAGCCGGTACTCAAGCCCGGCCTCGGCACACAGCCTAAAGCGCGGCATGAGGTTTTATGGTTGGCGAATGCGGGATATCCCGTGATGGCTAGAAGTTCCGGAACCATCGCCAGGCAGCTTACTGCGCAGTCGGTGAAATACCGGCCGCCAACCACCTTTAGCGCGGCATGAGGTTCGCAGGAGTCTCGCCCAAATGAGCGCCGTTAAGCCGACAGCGGAAGACTATGAGAAGGCGATTACCGCAGCCTTGACAGAGCTTCACAAATACGGCTCGCCTCGGCGTGAAGTCGTGACCCTTGAAGGGCTAAGCAAAGCAGCAAAAATTCTCGCCTCGCGCCGCCAGCCTGAGAGTGCTTTAGATGGAGCGCGAAACGCTCGCAGCGTTGAGACAGAGGCCGATCCCGAGCTTATCGAGCGCCTAGCGGACGGTATCGAGCACAACCCGCACCTTGTCCTGGGAATTCAATTCTGCGAGCAAGCAAGCAAAGCCTTGCGCGCCTACGCCAAACTGCTGAGGGGAGAAAAATGAAACTCGCAAAAGTATACATGCCGGAAGGGGCTTGGCTTGTGTCGGAGTTCCACGAACTGCCGACCGTGTTCACGGACTTTGTTGATGCCGAAGTGGGAAGTAAGTTCACGGTCGAAATAGTGGAAATGACCGACGCAGAATACGAAGCACTGCCGGACTACGAGCCATGATAGCCAACCTCAAGGCGCTTGTGCAGAAGTGGCGCTTCCAAAGCGATCCGTATACAGCGAAGTGCGCTGCTGAACTCTCTGCCGAAATCGAGCGCATGGAATCCGAGGATGGAGCGCGAACAGCCGAAACGCCTGAAACCGGGGCAAGATGGGCTGCACGCTGCGGAATGGTGGTGGGCGAGCGCGATATCGCCATGCACGCGTTGCGCAAGATTGCCAAGCGCATCCCCAAGGAGCCTTCGCATTCGCGTGAGGCGATGGCAATCATCGCTACTACTGCGCTGGACAAGATCGGCAACGTGTTTGCGTACTGCCAGAACTGCGGCGGCGCGCATCCTCGCGATCCGGTTATTCCCGGATGTGACGCAGAGTCAAACGATGATGCGGACGATTGGATGATAACCCTCGCTGATATCGACAAAGCGTGCAAAGCCTACAACGACCAAAGCATGCAGTTGGCTGACGCGCAGTATGTCTGCATGGGAAAAGCCTTTCAGGCAGTTGGCTTCGTCGTGAATTGGTGGTATCCAAAACAGGAGGAAACCCCATGACCCTGACCCAAGAGCTTGCGCAGGCGCTGCGGGAATGCTCCGCGAATTGTCTGCGTGTAGAAAGTCACTACGACACGCGCTGTAGCGACACGATCATGAATCGGGAACACTGGTGCGTGAACTGTAAAGCTATCCCGATACTCGAAAAGTACGACGCCGAGAAAGCGGGTGGTGAGCTTTGGCAGTTGGTGCAGAAGTGGCGTGATAGATCACAGCACCTGTATCGCGACAGTATCGACGCGCGGAACCAGTGCGCCGACGAACTCGAACGCGCCCTCGGAAGCGGTGAGGCGGCGCCTGTGGCGTGGCGGTATCGGCAGAAGGGTGAGCCGCTGTGGCGCTTTGCGCAGGACCGTAGCTGGACGCCGCACGATCAGGATGGATTTCAGGTAGAAGCCTTGTACGCCGCCCCACCCTATCCAACCCCATCGGCATGGCGGAGGGCGGCGAAAGAATTCTTCGACGGCGCGGGGTATGTCGGAGAACGACACTTCGCGAAGATCGAGCGCCGGGCACGCGAGATTGCGGAGGGCAAATGAGCCGCAGCAAGCTCCGCACCCCGCGCGCCATCCAAACCGCCCGCGCCGTCCGCAAGCACTGGCGCAACCTGCTGGAATCCGGCGGCGACCGCGTGACTGTCGTGCTGCAGCCTGCCGAGGCCGCCGCGCTGCGCCAGCTCTGCGCGATGTTCGACCGTGAGCCAAAGTCATCGCTGTTGGTGCGCCTGCTGGTGCGCGAGTCCATCGCGCGTGGTGTGCTCGATCCGGCGCGGTACGTCGATCGCCAGCAAACCAAGCCGCCCGCGCTGCCAGCCCAGCCCGAGCGCGTCACCTTGCCGCCTAGTCCTCGTACAGCGGACGATCTGCCGGACCCTCTGGACCCGGTAGACTGAGCATCCCGCCCGCAACGCCCTCCGGTCGCATCCACACGTTCCCGCCACGGTTCCGCTTCGTCCACCCCATGCGCCGCAGCAGTCCGCCCGCGCGGTGCTGGTCGCCCTTGAACTGCCGCCCAGCCTCGACGCCCAGCGCGCCCTGCATGATCTCCGACAGCCGGAACCACGGGCGCAGGCGCCGCTGCGGGTCATCCAGCCAGTCGGCCATGATGCCGTACCAGTTATCGGCCATGAGCCGTGATTTCTGCTCGGCGCGCGCCTGCTCCGCCACGTCGGCGTCCATCTCCCAAAACGTCTCGCCCTGCGCGTACCGGAAGGCCGCTTCGGCCCAAAGCTGGTCGCGGTCGCGTTCGATGTGCGGGAAATTGATCGGCCCTGGCACATCCACGGGCCAAAAGCGCACGTTGCCGGTTTCGTCGCTGAATAGCTCGTCGCGGTTCGACGTGCCGCAGAACACGCAGCAGCGCGGGATCGTCATGACGTGGCGCCCGTACGCCGGCCGGTAGGTGTCAATGTCTTCGGAGAAAAACGACTTCACCGCGTCCTCGTCGGCGTGCTTGATGCTCGAAAGCTCGGCCGACTCGATGATCCAGAGTTTCGACGCCTGCTCGCGCGCTTTCATCGCCTCGCCCTTGATCTCGCCGACCTGGGCGCCGAACCATTTGCCGCCGAGCACGCGAAACACTTTTGACTTGCCCACGTCCTGATCGCCGATAAAGATCAGCGAGTATTTGACCTGAGTCCCCGGCCGCATCGCGCGCGCGACGGCGGAGATCATCCACTTGGCGCCGACGAACCGCGTGAACTTCGTGTCCGGCGACCCAAGGTAGTCACGCAGCCACGTATCAAGCCGGTGCTGGCCGTCCCACGTCAGCGCGTTCAAGTAATCCCGCACGGGATGGAAACTGTTCTCGTGCGCCACCGTGCGGATCGCCTCGGCGACAAGCCCGCTCGTGTAGTGCAGCCCGCAGCGGTCCAGCCACTCGGCCGCCTTGGTGTCGTGGTGGTCCGCCCATTGCTCGGGGATCGGGCCGCCCCACGGCAACGGCCGGCACACGCGCACGACCTGGGCCATTTCGTCCCATCGGATGACGCCGCGCCACTGCTCGGCGTGGCGAAACGGCACGCACACGTTCGCGATGCAGCGGATCGGCTTGCCGGTCTCGTTGGATTTGATGAGGTGGTTTTTCCCCCAATCAGTCAGGCTCCAATCGGGATTCTTGGCCGCCTCGCGCGTGGCCTCAATGTCGGCCGACACGCGGCGCGGCGGCCGTGGCGGCTCGTCCGGGTCGCGGGGCGGCTCCGGCGCATTCTCCGGCGCCAGGATCGCCGCCGGCTGCGGGGTGTCCTCGTACACGTGCTGGTACAGCCGCGGCTCGCCTGCGACGGTCTCGCGCGACCAGTGCTGGATTTTGGCGTACGTCCAGCCTTGGTCGATCGCCTCGCCCGCGTCGAACGTCTCCGGCATGTCGCTCACGCGCCATATCCAGACCTCGGACGCGATGCCGCGCAGGGCGTCGCAGAGCGCCGCGGTGCACTTCGTGCCGGCCGCGTCGGGATCGGGCCAGATGAATACGCGCCGGCCCTTGAGCGGCGTCCAGTCGATCTTGCTGACCGCCTGCGAGCCGCCTGGCCACGTCATCGGGCAGCGGTTTGGCGGGAACATCTGCTCGGCGGCGTTGCAGCACTTCTCGCCCTCGACCAGCACAACGGGATCGGACGGGGGCGATACCGCCAGGCGTTCCAGGCCGTACAGCGGACGCGGCGCGCTGGCGTGGCGTTGCTTCCAGCCGTCCTGCTCCGACCACGACCACGGGTAGTATTGCTTCTCGTGCTTGCCGTTCGGCTTGAGCACCGGCTTGCCGTTCTTGATGACGTCCACGCGCGTCACGTAGAACCACGGATCGCCCTCGGGCGTGCGGTACTCCCAGGAGCCGGTGACGCCGTTGATGGGTGGCGGCGGGGCACCGGGTGGGGGTGGGCACGTGACGCGCTCGGGTTCTGGCATGGGGCGCTGGCGCGCGCGCGCGGGCTGGTCGGGGTCAATAATGCGCTCGCCCTGCGGCGCGCCGAGAATCTTGCACGCGTCGGGGAATTCGACGTTTTCAAAGTCCATGATGAACTTGATGACGTCGCCCTGCGCGCCGCACCCGAAACAGTGGAAAAATTGCTTGGTCTCGCTGACGGTGAACGATGGGCTGCGCTCGCCGTGGAATGGGCATAGGCCGATGTGGTCTTTGCCTTGGCGCTTGATCTCGACGCGAGAGCCGATGACGTCAACTATGTTGACCGAGTCTTTTAGGGCTTGGGTGTCTACGCCGCGGGTGGTGCTCATGGGCGGCACTCCATAAACGCCGCTACGAACTCCGCCGCGACTTGCGGAACGATCGCATTGCCGTAGGCGCGCAAACGTCCCACTCTGCCGGGTACCCCATGAGCCAGCGGGAATGTGCCGGGTTCAACAGGCCGGTATTTTCCGTCGGCGCAGGGTATCCAATCTGCGGAACTCCACGGACTTGCCCTTCGTTCGACAGACGCGGCTTGCTCTTGTCGTGGTTGTCGTACTGATATGTCCGCTGTTTCGCGTCTCCCGCTGATGGTGACTGCCAATTCGCTAGCACCGCCTTGTCGCACAGTCGAGGGCCGCGATCCCGACCATCCGCCCTTAGACCTCGGGCTTTCGTGCCCGTCCTTGTGTCGCTCTGTAGAGGCGTTGGCCACGAAGAAAACTCGTTGCCTTGCATGCGGAGCACCGACGCCCGCAGCGCATAGATCGACTGCCGCGAAGGCGTTGCCTTCTCTCTCCATGTCAGACTGAACAAGGTCGAGCCAGCCATGCGCAACCGCTCTTTCAACCTGTTCGCCAAAAACGACAGGAGGTCTGCACTCTCGTATGAGACGGAACCACTCTGGCCAAACGTGGCGGGAGTCGTTAAATCCTGCCTCTGCTCCGGCCATGCTAAACGGCTGACACGGACACGATCCGGTCCACACGGGCCGCTCTCCCCAACCGGCAAGTTGCAACGCAAGCGGCCATCCTCCGATTCCGGCGAAAAAATGACATTGCCGAAATCGTCTAACATCACTTGCGGAGACACTCTGAATCGGCCGTTCATCGACTTCCCCTGCTGGTAGGTGTCCTGCGGCGATCAGATTGCGCAGCCATTGCGCGCAATACGGATCGCAGTCGTTGTAATAGACGCTCACGCCGCCACTCCCCTCTTGCGCTGCCGCGCTTCCCAAATCCGCCTCGCGTACCCTTCCTTATACCCATGCTCCACCGCCCCGCGAATCAAGTCCTCCAACGTCCGCGCATGCCGCTGCCAGTCGGGATACGAGACGCGCTTGCGCCTGACTTTTTCCTTGTCCACCTCCGCCAGCTCACCCTCGACGCGCGCGGGGCTTGCTCGGCCGGCGCCAGCTAGCGCCTCGGGCATCGCGCCGCACTCGGGGCATGGGTTCTGCGGGGTGGCGAACGCGGCGAAGCAGTGCTTGCACGTCCAGATGCCGCGCGGCTTGCGCTTGGTGCGGCCGTCCAGACTCCACTCGCGTTCCTCGTCGGGCAGGCCGTGGCGTTCGACGTTGCCGACGTGGTCGATCACGATGGCGTAGGGCTTCGGCCCGGCAGCGATCGCCGCCTTGCGCTGCTCGGCAGTATCGAGCGGCATTCCTGGCGCGTACACGGCGCGCAGCGCGCGCCCGATAAACTGCAGGTGGAGCGTCAGCGATTTCGTCGGGCGCAGGTCGATGACGCAATCGACGCCGGGCACGTCCACACCTTCGCCGAACAAATCCACATTGCACAGAACTTGGATTTCGTTGCGCTTGAACGCGGCGAATTTCGTCTCGCGCTCGTACTCCGGCGTCTTGCCGTCGATGTGCACGGCCGCATGCCCGCCGGCGCTGAACGCCTCGGCGACTTTCACGCTGTCCTCGATTCCGAGCGAGCGCACGATGGCGCGCTTGCCGTTTGCGTGGCGCCGGTATTCTTTCACGGCATCGCCGACGATGGTCGATTTCTCAAGCGCGGCGTGCAGCTCGGCTTTGTTGAAGTCGCCCGCGACCGTGTGCACGCCTTCGACGCTGACGGACTTCGGCGCAAACAACTTGTAGTCGCAGAGATATCCGTTGTCTATCAGCCAGCGAAGGCTCGGGCCTTCCTCGATGCGATCGAAGTACGCGCCGAGTCCTTTGCCATCGAGACGTTCAGGAGTTGCAGACAACCCGCACAACCATGCGCGCGGGAACGTTTCGAGCATGGTTTTGTAGCCGTCCGCCGCGCAGTGGTGCGCTTCGTCAGGAATGATCAGGCGCGGCGCCGGCACGTGCTGTATGCGCTTCGCCAGCGACGGCAGCAGCACGACCTGGCACGAGCGCGACGGGTGCAGTTCGTAGCCGCGCGCCACCATGCCGACGTCGATGCCGGCATCCGCAAACGCGCGCGCGGTCTGAATCATCAACTCGCGGCGGTGCACGACGAACCATACTGGTGCCACGGCGCGCGTGATCGACGTGCCGGCCATATACGCGGCTGTTGCAGTCTTCCCCGCGCCGGTCGGCATCACCAGCAACTGCCGCCGCACGCCGGCACGCATATTCGCCGACACACGCGCCAGCACGTCAGTTTGATAGGGTCGAAGAATGAGAGACACGGTGCGCTGTATTTGCGAACGCAGCCGAATGTGATAGGATGGCTAACAGGACGTCGGCATACGTCCCGCTTCGCCTCGCCCCGGCTCGTCCGGGGCTTTTTATTTGTTCGCTGGCGCCGGCAGGGTGGCGTCAGGGAAGGAACAAAGATACTACCAAAGCGGTGAGCATGGCGAGGGCAATTTTCGCGATCTTCACCGCGTCGTCGCCGCTCATGGCTTCGAGCGTCGCCCAAATGAACAAGACGATTCCGACGAGGACGGCGATCTTGTGTGGCATGTTATTCCGCCCCCACCAGTTTGCGATAGTCCTGCACTGACTCCACAAAGCCGGCGATCCCGCCGGCCGCCTTCACCGCTTCCACGAACCGCTGTTGTTTCGCGAGCAATTCTTTGTCGGTGCGTGCACCGTGGCGCTTGACCTCAATCGCGGTAAAAATTGCCACGGTCTCGGGTTCGCCGGTCGTGTCGTAGATCGCAGTCGTGTAGCCGACCAAATCGCTAGCCCCTTCCGCCAGCCCGAACTTAACGAACCCTTGCGAGCCGTCGCGGCGCTTGTAGTTGCCGACCCCTCGGTTGTTGCGAAAGAGTCGGTGCCCTAGCCGCGTGGCTTCAAGGATCAGTTCGGAGTAGAGGTCGGATTCAGGCATCGGGCCACCAGCTCACGTCCGCAAACACGAAATATTCGCCATCCGTTTCGACGCGGTGCACGCGCCCGTTCGGCCGCAACTCGTTCCACGCCGTTTTCATCTCAGGCAAAGCGGGCGACGTGATGAATCGAATGCCGTAATACCGCCCAATCTGCCCCACCAGCGCCGGCTCAGCAGTGGGCAGCGCCGTCACCGGCACCGCCTCGCGTGACAGCACATCCGCAAATCGTTCGCCGACAACCGCAGTGGCTACGGCACCAGCGAGCGAGCGGAGGAATAGGCGGCGGTTCATTTGCCGCGCGGCTTGCGGATGCGCTTCGCCAGCGCGGCGCGCGCTTTCCTCGACAAGACCATCGTGCCGCGGACGACTGGCGTATGCGGATTGCGCTTCTTGCCCTTGTCGGAGCGGGGCTTGCGGGTGCGCCGCAGTTCGGCTGGCGGTGCCGGCACCGTATTCCCCTCGATCACAACCGCCTGAATCGACCGCAACGCCGTCAGCGTCAGCCGCACGCCGGCAAGCGCATCGCCGACGAGTTCGTTGATGGTGTCCAGTTCTTTGGTCATGTGCCTTCCCCTTGGGTTGCGTTCGGTTGTGCCGGCGTCACGATGAAACTTTCGACCTTTTTTGCGATCTCGATCAGCGAATCGCCCGCATAGATCGGCGCGAGCAGCGCAATGATGCGCTCGCGTCTTGCCTGCGCCGGAGTTTCCGTATAGTTGTCGCTCATTTCTCGCCCTCGTTGTTGTTAGCCCCTCTCGCAAGCCTGGCCGCAATTCTCGCCATGCTTGCCTCTCTTGCCGCGGTCCTTTCGGCCTTCCACTCCGCCGCAGACTCCGGCAGATGATCCCAGCAATACCATTCCTTTTCCCAGCCGAAGCCAGGCCACTCTTTGCCGCACACCGCGCACGCGCACCACAGAACGGTCCGCGGCTTGCTTGGCACCAGCGGCGTCGAGCACTCCCCGCAATGCGTCTCGTCCGGGTGCGCGCGCTTGCCACAGCTGTTGCAGTAGCGCGCTTTGCGACGAATGCGTTCGGGCACGGGCGCGCTCGGCTGGCTACGCCACGGTGGCCGCCATCTCGCGCAACCGCAACGCCGCGTCCAGCTTCGGCTCGCGCGACCGGCCTTTCGCAAGATCGTTCAGCGCGCCAGGCGACAGCCCGACCGCCTTCGCGATCTCGCGCTGCGTCTTGCCGGCCGATTCAAGCGCGGCGATGATGCGTTGCCACTCCGTTTTTTTCATCTCACAGTCCCAAGGCTTTCAGAAGTTCGTCGGCGCATTCCACAGCGCGGTCGGCAATGGTCGATGCCGGCTGGTCGGGCTTGGCGGCAACCATGCCGCTCATTGCGAGCGCGGCGAAGATGATACGCACGTCGCGACGGTCTTGCTCGTCCACTGTCGTCCCCGCGGTTGCCATTATGGCCGCGAGTTATACGGCAAGCCGGATGCGCGTGTCAAGCGAAAAATATTTTGCGCGCACTATTGACTTGTTCGGGGCGCCGTACTAGTCTCGCGCCCAACACGGAGGGGCTATGTACGCACGAAAGCACAAAGACCTGAACAATTTCTCGCAAGACCTTGTCGAGCGCGCGACGCGGCTGGTGGCCGGCGAGTACGCGCAGCGCGGCGGCGCGGTTCAGGCGCATCAACTGGTTGACCTGCTGACTGCTGAGGCGCACGTCGTTACGTACGTGCTCGAAAAGATGCGGCGCGATTTCTTCGACGCGAACTATGATGCGATCGTCAAGCGGTGCCAGCTGTTGCGGATTGAGGATGCGCAGAATTCCATGTCCATGAGTACCGTTCTCGGCCCACCATTGCCTGGGTACGCTGGTCTCGGCGGACAGGGGCGCAAAGATGTGTGAACTCACCGCCGAAGCCCTAGGCCGCGAAGTCCTCCACCCGGAGACCGAGGCGCAATGGCTGGAATGGCGGCGGATGGACGTTACGAGCACGGAATCGCCATGCCTATTCGGCGCCTCGCCGTACATGACGGCCGCGGAACTCTATTTCGCCAAGCGCGATCAAGAACTGCCGTTCGAGGACACGGAGCGGACCGTTTGGGGCCGCAGGCTGCAGGATTCGATCGCCCTCGGGATTCTTGAAGACAACGGATGGAAAGGCCGTCGCATGCCGGAGTACATTCGCATCGTCGGCGCCAAGATGGGCAGTTCGTTCGATTGGCGCATTTGGGCCAACGGCGAATCGGATTCAGCAGACGACTGGCTCTTGGAAATCAAGAACGTCGATTCGCTCGAATTCAAGCGCGGATGGGACGTCACCGATTACGGCATCGAGTGTCCGACGCACATTGAACTTCAATGCCAGCACCAGCTCCACACTTCCGGATTGAAAAAGATCGTCGTTGGGCCGCTGATCGGCGGCAACAGAGTGCATTTGATCGAACGGCCGTACTACCCTGACGTGGGGGCACGAATCGAAAAGGCGATCCGCGGTTTCTGGAAACGCACGACGCCACCGCCATTCAATTTCGAGCGTGACTTTGATTTGATCCGCCACTTGTATTCCAAGGTGTGCGACGGCAAGGTTTACGACGCGACCGGCTCTCAGCATATCGAGGACTTGATGGCGCGGCACGCTTCGGCGGCAGAACGGGAGCGCGAGGCGGCGAAGGAAAAAGATGTTTGCAAAGCCGAGCTTTTGGCTACGGCGGGTGACGCCGAGAAAATCCTTGGGCGGGATTTCGTGACAGCACTTGGCGTTACCCGTCGTGGCGCTTATCAGGTTGCAGCATCGGAATACAGGACGGTCAGGGTTACGAAGAAAAAGTGAGGCGCGGACCGGCGAGCCTTTGGAATGGCGAGCTATGGTCAGGCGTGGTTAGGCATGGGTTTTTGGCGGTGCAAGACAAGGCGCGTCTTGGCCCGGCATTGGCTGGGAGTGGTATGTGCTGGGTTTGGCAGTGAATGGCACTGGCTGAGTCTGGCAGGGCGAGGCATGGGTTTTCTTTCGGAGCACAAAATGACAAAAAGTAACGTCGTACACATTTCCGAGCCGACTAACGGCGGCTCCGAAACCATCGGCGCAAGCGAGCCGTACTCGGTAGCGGTTTCCATCTGCGGTTCGGCCGACTTGCTTTTCCACCGCTGGAATTGCGAGGCGGTTGACGCGAAGGCGAAGGCCGCGAAGAATTCCAAGGCGAAAAAAACGGACGACGTTGAGTCATACGTCTATCGCAACGAATCCGGCGAGTTGTGCCTGCCGGGCGAATATCTGCGTCAGGCCATCATTCACGCCGCGAAGTTCAAGCAAGACCCGCGCAGCCCGCGCAAGTCGGCGATGGATTTGTACAAAGCCGCGCTCGTGGTCGAAACCATGCTGGCGCCGCTTGGCAAAGCTGAGTGGGACTATCTGGACACGCGGCGTTGCGTCGTCCAGCGCAACGGCATCAATCGCACGCGCCCCGCGATGCGCGCTGGTTGGAAGGCCGTTTTTCAAATCACGGTGCTGCTGCCGGAGTACGTCTCTCGGGCAGACTTGCACGACACGATTACAACGGCCGGACGCCTTGTCGGCGTCGGTGATTTCCGGCCGACGTACGGTCGCTTTCAGGTTGTTCAGTTCGGAGACTGACCCATGTCCACCCCCAAAATGAAAATGCACCTTCTCACCATCGACTCCGCGGCGCCGCAGGACTTCATGATCTACGCGCAGACGGAAGCGCAGGCGCGCAACGCGTTTGTCGAAAAGTTCGTGCGGATTCGCAAAGCGACGGAACTCGATATCGCCAAGCACGTGCGCGCAGGAAAGCCGATCATGGGTGAGCCGGATAAGACGGACCCGAATCAGAAGCCGTTGGAGGGCGTATGAGCGCGAACGAGGAAGGTTTTTACATCGTGTGGAATCCGCACGGGCAAAACCCGAGCCGTAGGCATAGCGGTATCCACGAAGCGAAACGCGAAGCCGAAAGGCTTGCCGCGCTTCACCCCGGCGAAAAGTTCTATGTCCTGACCGCGATCAGCGTGTCCACGAAAGTTTCCGTCACCACGCAAGAGCTGGAATTGCCGCTCCCATTCTGAGGACAGCCATGACCACCACCAAAAAACCCGCCGCCGCGCCGCAGCAGCAAGCACCGCGCCAAGCCCTGCAAAGCATCGACCAATTCCGCGGCGCGCTGTCCAAAATGCGCCCCGAGTTTGCCGCCGCGCTTCCGACGCAGGTCAAACCCGAGAAGTTCGAGCGCGTCGTCAATACCGCTGTCGGCCTGCAGCCCGGCCTGTTGTCTGCTGACCGCCGCAGCCTGTTTGCGAGCTGTATGCGCGCTGCACAGGACGGTCTACTGCCGGACGGTCGCGAGGCCGCGCTGGTCGTGTACGGCCAGACGGTGCAGTACATGCCGATGGTTGCCGGTATCATGAAAAAGGTCCGCCAGTCGAAGGAGATCAAGAACTGGTCCGTGCACACGGTGCGCGAGGCCGACACGTTCGACTACGAACTGGGCGACGACGAAAAGATCGTGCACAAGCCGGCGCGCGGCCACCGCGGCGACGTGATCGGCGCCTACAGCATCGTGACGCTGACGAGCGGCGAGAAATCGCGCGAGTACATGGACGTCGGCGAGATCGAAGCGGTGCGCGCGCGGAGCCGGGCGAAGGACAAAGGGCCGTGGGTCACGGACTACAGCGAGATGTGCAAAAAGACTGTGATCCGCCGGCACGCCAAGCGGCTTCCGATGAGCACTGATCTGGACGAGTTCATTCGGCAGGACGACGAGTTGACGGAGTTGGAGCCGGCGCCGGCCGAGGTCACGCAGGACGCGCCGGCGCGGCCGACGCGTCTGGCTTCGGTGATGGACGCTGCGGACGAAGACGACCAGCCGCCGCTGGATGTGGTGGCGGAATCGGAGGCCGTGGATCAGGCGTTCGATGACGATGCGCCGACGCCGGGGGGTATATGAGCACTTGGCGGCACTACGCGCGCGTCGCGCACAAGCACGCGTGGCTGCGCAAGGACGCGGACGGTTTCATTGAAGCCGCGTGGATCACGCCGCAGGAAGCATTGTGGGCTATCGTGTGCGTGCTCGGGCTGTTTTGCTTCGGGCTGTTCTGCCTCAACTGTTACCGCCACCTGATCGGGAGTTGACCGTGTGTCATAGTCTATTGCGCATCAGCTACAAAGGCGAAAAAGGCCAACCCGAAACCATCGCCTGCGATTCCGAGGAACACATGGCCGCGAAAATCGCCGAGGTCAAGGCGCGATCCGAGGTGCAGCGCATCGCGGTCTTCTCCTGCGCGTACCACATCGAGCGCGTCGAGGATTGGAAGTCTACGCCGTATGTCGCAGCGGCGAAGGCGCTGCCGCTGTGAGCGACGAGGAGATCGAAAGCGCGATTGGCGTCTGGTACACGCACGCCTGTTGCCCGTATTGCAGCTACGAAAACCAATACGAGGACGACGTGCGCGGCCATGTCGTGAAATGCGAAGACTGTGAGAAGGAGTTTGTCGTGTCATGACACACAACGAAATGATCGCGGTTATTGCGGCGCATCGGGATGGGAAGAAAATCGAGTACCGAAATGGGCGCGACAACGGAAACCGATGGATGGTGATCGAATCTGTTCCGCTCTGGAATTTCGGAGACGGCGAATACCGCATCAAGCCAGAGCCTCGCGAGTGCTGGGTCAAATTCGACTCGCGCGGCTCAGTGTTGCACGCACACAAGGATGGCCACGACGAAGGCCCGAACAGCGAGTGTGGAGGCGGCGAGTGCGGCTACGTGCTGATGCGCGAGGTCATGCCGTGAACGCACTGTTGCTGTCGGCGGCTCTGTCGCTTATCCCCCTCCAACCCGACAACGGCCCGCCGGTCCTGTGCGCCAACATCGCCGTCGTCGGCGTACCGCTTGCGGTGGTCGGGACGGGGTGTGTGGGAGATGCTATATTCGCCGATGGATTCGGAAAGTAATTCCGCTGCCGTAGCTCAACCTGGTAGAGCAGCCGCTTTGTAAGTGGTCGGTTGCGTAGGTTCAAATCCCGCCGGCAGCACCAGTTTTACCGCTGACCACAAGGAGGAACGGTGCGGATAGGCCGCCTGCCTCGGAGCGATATCCGGGGCGCTGGATTCGGTGTCGTTGGCTATCGCTGTATGAAGTTGCTGTGAGGGTTCGCGGACGCGGGTTCGATTCCCGCCCGGTCCACCACTATGGGCCGGATCGGTTTCGACGGGGACTGCGAGCGGCAATGGACAGCGCGAGAGGCGACCGACGTAATCGGCGCAAAAATGTAGCTGCGAACGATGACAGCTATTCCCAGGCCATCGCGGCCTGAGACGGAGGATCGACGCACTCTGTCACCAGACGCGTCCGCGTGGCCCCGGCGATACGGGGCGCTACTCCGCCCTCGGCACCTGCTCCCGCAGCCCCGGAATCTGCATCTTGAGTTCGTCCGTGAACCCTTCCGGCTTGCGGTGCTTGGCGGGGTCAGTGAGCCGCGCCGCAAATCCGAACGGCCCCGGAATGAACGAGGCGACCTGCTGGCCGGCGAATTTCTTGAACGACTTCATGTCGGAAAAGCCGCGCGCCCACTGCGACGGCGTTTCGAGGAACGGGTTGTCGGCCGCGATGCCTTTGGCTGCCGCGACCGCGCCGGACAATTTGTCGCCCTGCGGCTTGTGCGCAACCCATGCAGCTGTCGCACCGATTTGCAGCGCGGCGAGCAGCGGGTTTTCGAGGTAGCGTTTGTCAATCGTCGTGCCATTGGCAAAGCGGATCGACTCGGCGTCGGGCTTCTCTTTGTTTTTCGAGTCTCCCTGCTGGTACATCCCGCCAAAGTTTTTGTAGAGGTACGCGCCGATCGCCAGCAGCGGCAACCCGACCGCCTGCCGCGTGAAGTTGCGCGCGATCGAATCGGCTTGCGCGGGCGTCAGGTTCTTGATCGCGTTGCGCAGCAGCAGCTTGTTCGAGAATCCTTTGTCCGCGGCCGACATGAGCTGCGCCCAGCCGCCGATCGCGCCGCCGGCATACGACGCTTTCTGGATCATCCAGTTGGTCGGCACCTTCGTAATCGGCAGCGCGAATTTCGTCACGCGTGCCGCGGCGCCGCCGAGCGTGCGTTGAATGTTCGGCACCATCGTCGTCGTGCCGTCCGCGTTCTTGCGCGGGATCATCTCACCCGCGTTCTGCATCATCCCAATCCAGCGCGAGATCGTGGTGTTGATCGCGTTGTCGCCCTGCAGCTTCGCGTGCTCGGCGTCGGCCCAGGACTCGGCCGCGATCCGCATTTGCGTCGCCGGATCGGCGAGGTGGCGCTGGACTTCGGCGTCCGTCAGCCCGGCTGCGCTCGCCACTTTGGACTCAAATTCCATGCGCTTCGCCATTGAACGCGCGAACACGTTGCGTTCCAGCGGCACCTTCATGGCGCTGTGGATGTTCGCGATGCCGCGCGACAGGCGGTATTGAGCTTCGTGCAAATCGTCCTTGCCGCCGTACGCGCGCGACAACTCCGTGCCGCCCGTGAGCAGCTTTTCCTTCATGTCGCGAAGGGTGTCCGCGGAGAACGTATCGCGCAGCGCGGCCACTTCCGCCTTCCACGACGCATGCCCGCCCTCGCTCGGCGCCTTCTCGTAGATGCCGCGCAGGCCAGGGATCACGCTCAGCCCTTTGGCGACGGCCGACTCCGCCGGCTTGAGCGCGATGCGCAGCGCCGCGGCAGCGCCGAGCTTGCCGATCACGCCGGGCGACATGAGGATGGCCGTGCGGTGCAATTCCACGATCGAGTCGGCGATCTTGGCCGTGGTCGAGCGGGTGGCCTGCTCGAACTGGTACAGCCTGCGCTCGTACGCCTGCTGCGCCGCGTTGCGCGCCGCGAGAGCGGCCTGCGTCGCCTTGTTGTATTGCGGCGGCTGGCGCTTGGGCGGCTCGGAGAAGTCGCCCGCATTGATCCGGCGCTCGTAGTCGGAAGTCTGCTCGGCGAGGACTTTCTGGCGGGCGCGGTCGCGCGGAGATTCGCGCGGCCCGGTCGGCGGCGGCGACGGCCGCGTATTCGACCACTCCTGATACTTGGCCGCCAGCTCGTCCTTGAGCCGCGCCGTCTCGGCGTCGTCGGGACCGGCGTACCGGCCGCGAGACTCGCTTTCCGTGATGCCGCCAGCGATCTTGTGTTCAAGCGCGTCGATCTCGTTGAGCAGGCGCGTGCGCTTGGCTTGGGCGCGGATCGCGTTCATGTCCTTGGGCTTGGTTAACGCGTCCTGCGTCTTGCTCAGGTCGCGCCACTCGCGGTACAGCGCCAGTTGCTTGTCGCGCAATTCGTTGCGCGCGGCCTTCGGCGCCTTCGTGTAGCCCGACACAATATCCGCGATCTCGCCGCGCGTCAGGTCGCTGTGCGGCGAAATGTCGTGGTGCAACTGATCCAGCAGCTTGTCGCCGTCGTGCGTGCCTTCCATGAATTTGGCGCGCGCCATCGCACGGAGGATCGCCTTGACTTCGGGGGTGACGTCACAGCCGGAACCAGCCATCGCTCAGCACTCCCGCCAGATGCCGCGCTCAAGGAACCCGTGCCACGTCGGATCGCGACCTTCGGCAACGAGAATGGACGGCGAAACTGTGATGGTTTTGTCCTCGTGCTCGACCACTTTGTGATTTGCGAGATTCGTGGACAAGCCGTTTGGCGTGCATGCCCACCATTGCTTCCCGTCGAAGCCGTAAGCGCCGGGCTGAGAAACGCAACGGTAGATAAATCCGCTGCCGTATATTTCCTCACCCTCGCCAGGATAGAGTCGCTGTCCGTTCATAGCGCACACGCCTTCGTAAACTGCTCTTTCTTCGCAATCGCCGCCAGCTTAGCAAGCTGCCGCTCGTACGGGGTGCCCGTCGCCTTGGGTGTCGCGCGCTTCAACGGCTGCTCGGCCTGCCCGGCTTCCAATTGCGCCGCCGCCGCTTTGTGCTGCGCCTGCAACCGCTCGAACTCGGCAATCTCGGCCGGCGTCAGGCGCGAACCCTTCGCCACCTCGGCCTCGTTCAGCATGCGCGCGAGCGTCATGCTCTGGTCGGCGCCCAGTTGTCGCGCGCGGAACGCCCGGCCCTGCTCCGTGCCGGCGCTCTCGGCGGCCTTGTCGTTGAGCCGGGCGGCGTCCAAAGCGATTTGCGCCGACGCCTTGGCCTGCGCCGCACCCACCTCGTCGCCGCGCCGCTGCGCCTCAACAGCACGGTCCACGGCCGCCTGCCGCTCGGATTCGAGGCGCGCGCGGTCCATCGCCAGTACGGCGTTCTCGTGGTCGGTCAACGGCCGCGGCTTTGCGGCAACCTCCCGCGCCAATTCCTCGCCCGCTTTCGGGTTTGCTTCGAGCGCCGCGCGGGCGCCGGCTTCCAGGTCCGCATCGGCTTTGGTTCCACGTGGAGCACTCGGCTCGTCGCTGCGGCGCGCGCGCAGCATTTCGGTGTCGGCGTTGCGGGTCGCCAACCGCTCGCCGGTCGGCGGCGCCTGCGCCGGCGCTACATCCGCCCCACGTGCACGTGTATCCGCCCCCGGTGCCCCACTGGCCCCACGCTGACGTGCCCGACCGGCGTCGTCTTGACCGGTTTCGCCGTTGCCATCGGTTTCGCGAGCGCGTGGCTGATTTTCGCGTGAACCCCCGGTAGCCACGTCGCGCCCGGCATCTTCGCCGGCTTCTGGCTCGCGTCGCTCAGCAGCGGGTCCGCGAACTTCGGTTGTGTCGGCACCAGACCGTTGCTCATTGCCATTTTCCGTACCCTCGCGTATGGTTTCGCGCGGAACATTTGTGCGCTCGCTCACCGGCACATCGTCGCCCAGCACCGCCGCGCGCCCCTGCGTCCGGTAGCCGTCGAAACCCTGCTGCACAATCTGCCGCTCAAGCTCGGTGGCGACGTGATCGTGGTCTTCCGGCAGCCCGCGCTGGCGCACCTCGGCGACGGCCGAATCCACCAGCCCGCGCGGGTCCTTGTCGAGATCGTACAGGTTCGTCAGCACCGCCTCGTGCGTGCCCTGTGCGCCGCCGCGCGCGTCGTCAAAGTAGGTGTGGTTGCGCGCCGCCCGGCTCGTGTTGGGCAGCGCCGGCAGCGCCTTCCCGGCGGCGTCCACGCGCCCCGGCGTCGGGTCGCTGGTCACGCCATGCATCGCCACCGCATCGCTCTGCTGGTTGCGCAGCGTCACGCGCGGCACGCTGTCAGGCACGATGCCGACTTGCGCCTCCTCGCGCCCGCGGCCTTTGAGCCACGCCTTGAAATCCGGCGACGACATTTGCTGCACGTCGCCCATGCGATCCCAGCCGCGCGGGTACTCGCTGCGGTAGGCGCGCTCGGCGTCGCGCTGGTTCTTGAATCCGAGCATGACCTTGTGCTCGTCAAACGAGCCATCGGCTTTCTTCTGCCGGATCACGAACACCGGCCGCATCGGGTTCTCGGGGTTCTCGCCGAGCATGACGTCCATGTGCTGACCGTCAGCGCCGAGCGTTCCCTTGATGTAGCCGTAGTGGTGACGCATCTCGCGCGTCCACGGCTGGCCGTTTTCATCTACGCCGGAGCGCGTCGAGCCGCGCGGGTTCTCGATTGAAATATCGAGACCTTGCAGGCGGACGTGGCCTTTCGCGTAGTTCCCGGCGCGCGCCTGCGCGTCGGTCGGCTGCGGCTTGTCGTTGAGCGGGCTGGTCGCCGCTTCGTGCGCAGCGGCGTCGAGCGGGCTGGTTACGTCCCGAGCTTGTCGCTGTAGCTCCCCGCCGGGCCGGGTACTCGTGCCTTCGGGTAGCTCGTGCTCGGCTCGGTCAGCTTCACCGCCGGCTGTTTCGGCGGCTTGCTCGGCTGTTGCGGCTGGCTCTGCTGCCGCCCGCTCAGGTCGTGCTGCGGGTGCTTGGCGTTCTTGTTCATCGCCGCCACCGCGTTCTGCGCCCAGGCTCTTGTTCCGAAAGCCGGCGTAGATTGCGTCGGAGATTTCCCCGTTTGCATGGGCTTCATCGAGTTGCTCCAATAGCTTCTCGCGCAGTCCATTTTCCTCCACTTTCGGCAGGCTGTCCAGCGGCGCGAGCTTGGCGTTTCCGGGTCCGTTTGAATTGTCGATTGCGTGAATCTGCACGCGTTCGTCGCCCGCATAATGCTGCGCGAGCTGGCGCACGGTATCGGACGCGCCAACGTGGGTTTTCACGTGCTCGTCCACCGGCACCGTGCGGCCGGAGCCTAGCTCGCCTTCCATCCGCATCGCGCGCGGCAGGGCACCGTTGCGGAACGCTTCTACCGGATCGCGGTAGGTGTAAAGCACGGACACGTTGCGGCCTGCGTCAAGCGCCTGATCGATCTTGGCCTTGGACGACGCGAAATTGCTCATATTCGTGTCGTAGACCATCTCAGGGTTGCCGAGCGCATCGCCGGCCGCTTGCATGCCGGATGTTTTTCCGGCGCCGGTCCCGCCGGCCGTAAATAGCACGTTGGGGTCAGCGCCGTCTGGCGTGGGTTGCGACAACTTGTCCGTGTACAGCCGTTTGATGAACGCGCTCGCCGGCTCGTGAACGGCAGCCGACTGCGTGCGATCTGCAACGTAGTCCGGCGACAGCTCGCGCGCGACGTCCACGTTGAGCACGCGCCCGCCTTGCGTTTCCGGCAACGCGGCGTAGTCCTGCGTCGCCTGATCGTGATCCTGCAACTGCTGCTCGAAGCGCGCCGTAATGTCGGCCGGGTTCTGCCCCGCCAGCATCTCCTGCGCCTGATCCAGCGTCGCGCGGCCCTCGGGCGTGGCGGTCTCGGCCTCGCTCGGCTGCTCCACGGCCGTCGCCTGCCGCTGGTCGTTCCACGCCTGGAACGCGGCCTCGTCGCGCGCGGCGCCGTTCTTGGCGATGTGTTGCATCTCGGCGACGCCCCACATCGCGTTCTTCGGGCCGTTCTGCACCTGGTCCAGCGCGTAGGCGATGCGCGCGTGCGCCTCCGGGTTATCGCCAACTGCGTCGAGCGCGCGCGCCGCCGCGCCCTGTAGGCGCTCAGCGCCCTTGTCGCTGCCGCCGACGTGCGCCAAGCCCCCGCCGAGCAGAGCGGCCTGAATGTCGCCCTCGGGGCTGAACTCCTGCTGCAAGTCCTTGCGGTCGCTGAGGATGGCATTTTGTCCGACGCGGCCCAATTCGGTCGTCGCGACGTTCGTGCCGGCGCCAACAGCCGTGCGTTCGAGCGCACCGCCGAACTTCGACAGCGGCACGCCGCCGCCAAGGTCGTTCAGGACACCCGTCAGGCCCGCCGCGGAAAGCGCCTGCACGACGCCGACGCCCTGGCTGCGCAACTCGTCGTAGCGGTCGCGCGCGGCGCTTGCGGATGCCGGTAGCGCCTTGATGAACGGCTCGGCCAGCTCGGCGAGCTTGGTTTCGCCGCCCGCCTCGGGCACCAGCATGTACTCGGGCAGCTGGTAGCCGGCGCCGACCGCGGCCTCCTCGAATCGCGACAGCGGCGAGCCGCGGCCGGCGGCCTTGTCCTCCGCCTGCTCGCGCGCGATGGTCTGCTGCACTTCGCTCGCCTGCTCGCGCAACGGCTCGGCAAAGTGCTTGGCGCCGAGGTAGCCGATCGGCCCGGCCAGCAAGCCCTCGGCTTCCGCAACGTTCGCGCCGAACTTTGCCAGCCCTGCCTCGCCCGCCGCCAGCGCGCGCGGCGTCGCGTCCTTGATGGACTGCCACGTCTGCTCGGCGCCGGCCGCCGCGGGCGCGAGATCGAGCTGGCCGCCCCCGGTCCCGAAGTCGGGCGCCTGATCGCCGAAGCCGCCGACCACGCTGCCGTCGTCGGGAGTCGGTGCCGGCGCATAGTGCTGCTGAAACGCCGCATCGCCCGGCATGCCCATCAGGTCGCCGAAAATCGAGTCCCGCAGGTACGGAATATCGTGCGCCTGCTTGGCGATGGTCAGTTTCGCGTACTGCTGCGCGTCGTCCGGCCCGAGCACGGGCACCGCGGAGTTGTAGACTTGGCGGTAGCGGTCGGACGCCATCAGCCGCTCGTGCGGCATCTGCGCGAGCATCGCCGCCGGATCGTCGCCTTGCGGATGTTGCGACGGATCGCGGAGGTCGATCGCCGCCAGTTGCGTCGCCGAGTCGGCCGCGCGCTGTTTCTGCTCGGCGTCGGCGGTCGCGGACGAGCCGGCCTGAATGTCGGCGAGGAAGTCGGAGCGCGATGGCGGCGGCGCGGGAATCGCCGACAGGTCTACGGACGGCGCAGGACTCGGCGACGGCGACGCGTCATCGAGACCGGGGATGGCGCTCAAGTCAACCTGATAGTCCTCGCTCACGCGTACTCCGGCTGCTCCGGCTGTTGCTGTTGCTGCTGCAGGTAGTTGTCAATGAAACCGTCCGCGTCCACGTCAGGATACTGCTCGCTGATCGTGTTCTGCGCGGCGCGGCGCAGTTTGTCGGCGACCGGTCCCGGCTGCGCGACGGCGAGGCGGTCGAGCGTCGTCAGCGTGCCCTGGCCATCCGGCGTCTGCTGCATCTGCTGCGCGACGTCAGCGTACTGCGCGGCCGGATCGGGTGCCTGCTGCTGATCGGGCGCGGCGTCCTGCGGGCCTTCCTGCGGCGCAATCTGCGGCGCGCCTTGGTCGGCTGGTTGCGGCATGCCGCTTGCCGGCGCGGCGCTGCTCGCCACGGCCTGCGGCGTCGGCGCGGCGTCGCTCGGCGGCATGAAGTCGTCCGAGCCGGTCGGCGGCGCGGCGTCGGCGCGCGGTTGCGATCCGGTCGCCTTGTTCACCGCATCCTGCGGCAGCGCCTTGGCCTGCGAGTACGCGGCCTGCGGGTCCATTTTGCGCTGCTGGATCAACGCCTGCATGATCGCTTGCCGCTGCGGGTCGAGGTCGGAGCCGAGACCGCCGCTGCTGCTGGCCGCGCCAAACAGATCGGAGCCGCGCGGCGCGGGCGTGCCGCTGGTGTCCGGCTTGCCCATCTCGTCCACAAAGCCGCCGGTCGCCGCTTTCGGGCCGCCGCCATGCGCCGTGCGCAGCCCATCCGCCTCAGCCTGCCGCGCGGCAATCGAGGCGCGGAGGTCGGAAATCTGCTTTTTGATCGCCGCCGCGTCGTCGTCGCTCGCGCCCTTGGCTTCCGTTTCCAAGCTCTTGATCGTCGCCTGATCGGTTTTGTTCGCGTCGTTCAGGTTGCGGAGCTGCTCGTTCGCCTCGTTTTTCTTGGCTGTCGCCTCGGCGCGCGCTGCGGCCGTGTCCGCGCGCTGCTGCGTAATATCGGCGCGCTTGGCGTCCGCGTCGGCCTTGGTCTTCTCGAAATTAAGCCGCGCGCCTTCCATGCCGAGCCGGCCCTGCTCGATCGCCATCGTGTCGCGATGGTTCTGCGCATTCTGCTCACGCGTCGCTTCGCGATCCTTGGCGTTCTCGGCCAGCGTCGCCGCCGCACGCGCGTCCGTGTGTTTCTCCTGAGCTTCCTGTCGCGCGCCCTCGGCTTGGTCGCGGAACCGCGCAAGATTCATCTCGAACGCATGGTTGGCCGCTTCCTGCGCCGATTGGAATTGCAGCTTTTTGTCTTCCTGTTCCGACGCGGCCTGCGTCTTGCCCATCTCCATCAAGCCCTGCCCGAGACCGGCGAACATGCCCGCGATACCGTACGGCCGCTGACTCGCGCCGCCGCGGCTGCGCCACGCGCCGAATGCACCGAAGCTCATTGCTGCTGCCCTCCGTCGTCAGGCGCCTGCTGCTGGCTGGGATCGCCGCTTTGGTCGCCGCCGTCGCCCTGGTCCGGCGCAGGCGCACCGCCCGGCGCACTGCTGGGCGGCACCATCTGCGGATGCCCCGCGTCGGCGTGCTGCGCGATCGTCTGCGGCGGCCGTTGTGGCAACTGGCGCGCGTTGCCCTGCGCGATGTTCTGTACGACGGTCGTCAACCGCTGCGGCGTCATTTGATAGCCGGGGTCCCACTTGTCGAGCGCGCCCGAATCGGCCTCGCGCTGCATCTGCTGCGTGATGTACTGGTGCGCTTGCTGCTGCAGCTCTGGCGTGTCTTGGCCTGAGTCAATCAGGTTCTTGCCGTAGAACTGCGCGCCGTACATTTTCGCCATGCCGAGCAAATGCGCCTCGGCGTCGGAATTCTCCGGCGGCGGATTTTTGATGACGCCGGCCGCCACGCCGATTTGGTACAGGTCCGAAATGATCTCGTCGCTGCCGTGGAAAATCACATCCGGCGGGTACGGGAATCCCTGGTGCTGCGCGTTGTTCGTAATTAGCGTGACCACTTGCGCCGCGGTGCGCCCAACCGCCATTGCGGCAGCCTGCCCGCCCACCGCGTTGAGATGGTCGATGATGACGTCGCGCGGCGCTTTGCCATTCGGCTGTGGGTGGCCCTTGCTATTCAGCGGCACGCGCGGATCGCTGATGAACAACTTCGCGCGCGTCACGAAGTCATCGTACTGCCGCTGCTCCTCGGGCGTGACCTGCGAGTCGTCCTGATTCTGCGGCGTCTGCGAACCGGGATTCTGCGCCATGACGCCGCCGGTCGTGGCCGACGACGGCAAGAATTCCTGTGCGCCGGGCGGACGGTAGGCACCGAGTTGCGGCGCCGATGCTCCTGGCGGCGGTGCCCCGGCCTGCGGCGGCGCGTTACCCGGTGGATTTGGCGGGAGAAACATTCGGGGTCAGCCTTTGCATGGTGGACTGGATGAATTCGGCGTTGCGCGAGTTGGCCTGCGTGAGCGAGTTGGATTGCTGCGCGGTCTGCGACTGCGCGTTCGCCGCGCCGGGACCGGCCGCCGGCAGGAACGAGGAGTCCGGCGACGGCGGGCCCGCCTGCGGTTGGATGCTCGGCGCCGTCTGGCCGCCGGAGATGCCGGTCGGCAGGTTCGAGCCGAGCATGTTGTTGGCGTACACGTTGCCCAGGCTCACGCCGTTGCCTTTCTCGTCCATGCCGAAGTACGCGCCGCCCGGCCAAAGTCCTTGCTGCGCGCGCGTCGGTCCCGGCGCGAACAGGCCGGATGCCGCGTTGAACAGCGTGCCGGCGAGTTGCAATTTCTGGCCGCCGGACATGCCGTCCCAAAAGCCCTTGCCGGCGTTGGCCGCGGAACTGCCGGCGCCCGCCGCGCCGTTGACCACATCCGGCGCAAACGAGCCGCCGGCCGTCGCCTCGGTGGTATCGGCCACGGCTGGCGACATGTCGGACGCGCCCTCGGCGATCGATCCGGCAGCGTCGTTGTAGGCACCCGCGCCAATGTCGCTCGCAATGTCCGCGCCGGATGCCGCCCCCGTGTCCGCGGCGCCGAACGCCGTCTGTTGAATCGCATTCTGCATCGCGCCCACCGCGCCGGGGGCCATCGATCCGCCAACCGTCGCAGCGCCCTCGGCCGCACCGCCCGCGAGCACGCCCGATCCGGCTTCCGCGCCCGCCGTCGCAGTCTCCGCGCCGATGCCGAGGTCTGCCGCCACGCCGCCGCCGAAGCCCGCCGAGCCGCCGGCAACGGCCG
>JACZCU010061372.1_pt1 | contig 24672 bp, 24 predicted proteins | sample 8641851 | NCBI WGS metagenome assembly JACZCU01 (sample SAMN15324605, study PRJNA640507) | soil metagenome | isolation source: monocropping sugarcane control | place: China: Luxin town, Laibin City, Guangxi Province | collected 2019-07-25 | depth 10cm m | reverse complement strand
CGGTCGGAGACGTAGTAGACGCTGCGGCTGTCGCCGCTCCACGCCGGCTGCATTTCGGAGCCTTCGGTGTTCGTGACGCGCATCCCTTCACCCGGCTCCTTTGCCGAGGCGGCGAAGACGTCGCCGCGCGCGGTGTAGACGACCTTCTTACCGTCGGGGGAGAGCGCCATGTCGCCGAAGTGGTCGGTGATCCGGCGATGCTCGATCGCCGGCGATGACGCGACGCCCTGCAATGCGATCGCGATCGGCGCCGCGTTGCCGGTCGCCGTGTCCATCTTCCAGAGGCCGAAGTTGCGCTCGAAGACGATGCTCTTGCCGTCCGCGCTGATGGTCGGCCAGAGCGCGCGGCCGTCCTTGAAGTGTGTGAGTTGTTTCGACGTGCCGCCGATGTCGAGGACCCAGAGGTTCTCGTTGCCGTCGCGGTCGGAGGTGAAGTAGACGCGCTTCGCGTCGGGCGACCACATCGGCCAGAGGTCTTTCGCGCCGCCCTCGGTGAGCGGCGTGTAATGGTGCGCGAAGTCGACGAGGGCGAGCTGCGTCTCGTCCATGTGCGAGCGGCCGTGGCGCCACCACTGGCCGTTCGCGAAGCCGCGCGCCACGAAGGCGACGGATTTGCCGTCGGGCGAGGGCGCGGCGTAGTACTCGTAGACGACCTTCTCAGCGGTCACCTGCATCGGCGTGCCGCCGCTCGCCGCAACGCGCCAGACGTCGCTCGATCCGGTATCCGCCTCGCGTGAGTTGGACGAGAAGTAGAGCCACTTGCCGTCTTGCGACCAGGCGTCGAGGGCGTCGCGCGCGTCGTCCCACGTGATCCGCCGCGTGGCGCCGGTCGCGAGGTCGGCCACGTAGATATCGCCATTACCGCTGCGCGTCGAGACGAACGCGATCGACTTGCCGTCGGGCGAAAACAACGGCCGCGACTCCGCCGCCGGATTCGCGATCAGGATGTGTGCGTCCCCACCATTCGCCGGCCCGATCCAGATGTCGTCGCCGGAGACGAACGCGATCGACTTCCCATCCGGCGAGAGGGCGGGTTGGGAGAGCATGGGTTGGGCGTTGAGCGTGCCGGCTACGAGCAGAGCGAGAGCGGCGAGGATGGTGCGCATGGGGCGCATTCTAGGCCTCGGGCCTCGGGCCTCAGGCCTCAGAAAAGAAAACATCCGAGGTCCGCCCGAGGCCTGAGGCCCGAGGCCTACGTGAAGCTCTTCGGCCTCTCGTCCAACGTCGTCGCCAGCGAGATGAGGGAGGCGAAGTAGACCGGTTCTTCGACGCGCAGGGTCACGGGGGTCTTCAGGTCCATGATGCGGAGGAGGATGGTGCTGGTGTCGGCGTCGACTTCAATATCGTCGATGGTGGGGACGGGGTACTCGGTCTTCTTCGCGCCTTCGATGATGAGGCGCTTATTCGTCAGGTGGACGTTCGCCGGTGGGGCGCCGTTGACGGAGGCGCTGACGGTGAGGATGGCGTATTCGCGGAGCTGCATCGGCAGCGTGGTCTCGCTGCGCGGGACATTGCGGTGGTCGATGCCGCGCAGGCGTTCGAACTGTGCTTCGGACGACGTCTCGACCGGGACATCTTCCGGGGCGATGCCGAGACCGCTCTCGACGGCGCGGACGACGCGGAGCTGCGCGGTGCCAAGGCGGTCGTCGGCGAGGTAGTGCCAGAGGACGGTGGCGTAGATGGCGTGCTTCGCGGCGAGGGCGTCCTCGGCGACGAGGCCGGCGGCGCGGCTGGCGCGGTCCATGAGCGCGGCAACTTCGTTCGCGCGATCGGGGCCGACGCGGGCGAGGAGGCGGAAACCGACCTGCAGCACCGAGGAGCAGGCGGCGTCGCCCCAGATCGAGTAGGGGAGGTCGAGCTTCTCGCGCTCGCGGCGGACGGCGTCGAGCGCCTCGTCGCTCGGGTCGTCGCGCATCTGATCGAGCGTGCCCGCGTAGGCGGCAAGGAGCTCGCGGTCGCGTTTGTCGCGCTCCGCTCGTTCGTTCCTTCTTTTCTCTTCCGCCGTGCGGACGACGCGGCGTTTGTTCGCGGTGAGGATGACCGGGATGACGATGAGGATCAGGCCGAGCAGCACCGGCATCCATCCCTGCGGCCCCTTCGAGATCACGACCATGAGGCCGAGAAAGACGAAGAGGACGCCGATGACGATCATGGCGAGGAAGCCCCACCCTCTCGGCGTGCCGTCGACGAGCGAAGTCCAGAAGGGCTGCGTCGCGATGGAGCGCGCCTGCGGGAGCTCGGGTTTGCGGATGGGGCGGTGGTCGGCGACGTAGAACATCTCGTCGCGGTGGCGGACGAATTCGCCCGACGCGCCGGTGCTCATTTCGGGGTTGTCGTCAATGGAGGTGAGCTCGCGGCGGCGTGCAACGATGAATCGGAACGGTCCGGTGGCGAGGCGCTTCTCTACGTAAAAACTCATGGCGAGCGCAAGTGCAAAAGGAGTGCTTAGTGCGTAGTGCTTGGTGCTTAGGGGGTTACCGCGAGTCCCCAGGGGCCGTCACCAACCTTGATCGTGCCGGTCACGCGGTCGTTCTGGATGATCGAGATGTCGTTCGAGAGGCCGTTCGCGACGTAGAGTTTTCCGTCGGCGAAGGCGAGCCACCATGGTCTCGAGCCGACGGGGATCTGTTTGACGAGACAGTTGTTCTCGATGACGGCGACGGAGTTCCCGCGGCCGGTGGCGACGTAGAGGCGATCGCCGCGGAGGACCAGGCCGACGGGATGGTCGTTCTTCGGAAGCTGGACTTTGGCGATGACGCGGTGGTGCGGGACGTCGACGACGTCGATGGCGCCGCCGATCTCGGACGTGACCCACGCTCGCTGGGAGTCCGGCGAGAAGAGCACTCCTCGGGGACGCGTGGAGACGAAGAAGTTGGCGACGACTCTTTTCTTCTTCGCGTCGATGACGGTGACGGTGCTCGAGGTCTCGGCCGTGACGTAGATCCACTTTCCGTCGGGGCTTGCGGCGACGCCCTCCGGTTCGGTGCCGGTGACGACGCTGGTCTGTTCGCCGGACGCGATGTCGACGATCGTGGCGGTTCCGGCGTCTTCGTTCGAGACGACGAAGTGCTTCTTGTCCGGCGTGAGCGCGATCCCCTCGGGGTCGCGGCCGCATTCGTAGCGCCGGACGATCTTCAGCGTCTTCGGGTCGATCGCGACGACACCGTCGGGATCGTGGCGGAGCTGGCCTTTGAAGTGGCTGGCGGCGACGTAGAGCCGCTTGCCGTCGAAGACGATGCCACGCACGCGCGTCGCGGCATGGTTCGACGCGATCACCTTTTCGGTGTGCGTGTCGATCGCGCTGACGGTTCCGGCGCGCTCGTTGGTGATGAAGAGAGTGGCCGCGAACAGCGCGCCGATCATTTCAGCGATTCGAGGAAGGCGGTGATGTCGCGGGCGTCGGCGGGGGTGACGCCGAGGTTGGGCATGGAGTTGTTCGGGTCGACCATCTGCGGGTTCTGCAGCCACGCCATCATGTTCTGCGGCGTGTTGGTCAGCTTGCCGCCGATGATCTGGCGCGACGCGATGTGCTCGAGCGGGGGACCGACCATCCCTTTCGGCCCCTCGACCTGCGGGATCACATGGCACGCCGTGCAACCGTATTTTTCGACGAGTTGTTTGCCGTGATCGGCGTCGCCGATGGATTGGGTTTGTTCGTGACCTTTACATGCAAATGTGGCAACGATCAGCAGGTACAACACTTTTTTCAACGCTTCATCTCCGCCAGCCGCACGCGGCGTTCCGCCTCGCCGAGCCACGCGGTGAAGAGTGCGAGGCCGAGGATGAGGAGGATCGTGCCGGCAGGGACCCACATGATGAGGCCGGCGAGTTGCTGGTCCTCGATCGGGTTGAGACCCCACGCGGCGGTGCGCGCCTGGTAGATCGGATACCACAGATTCGGCGAAAACGTGAGGAGCGCGCCGAGGGCGCCGCTGTGGACGCTGGTGAAGAAGACGTAGACGACGGCGGCGCCGTAGCCGAGGCGGCCGTAGCGTCCGTGGATCAGCGCCCACCAGAAGAGGGCGGCGGTGAGGAGGAAGGAGGTGTGCTGCATGGCGTGGATCCACTCGTTCTGCAGCGTCGCCTGGTAGAGCGACGGAAGGTGCCAGATCCAGAGCGCCAGCGCGTGCACGACGACGGCGACGGCGGGGGCGGTGAAGAAGTTCCATGTCATGGCGACGGGGCGTTTTTGCGCGGCCTGCGCGACCGGGGAGCGCCAGCGTGACGGCAGGGCCCAGAGGAGCGCGATGAGGGGACGTCCGAGGACGAGGAGCGGCGCGGCGATGATCATCAGCACCTCGTGCTGCGCCATGTGCGCCGAGAAGAGGATCTCGCCGAGGGCGTCGAGCGGTGAGACGAGCGCGATGACGAGCGCGATCCAGCCGCCGGCGAATGCGAGCACCTGCCACGCGCGGATGCCCTTCGAGCGCCCCGCGTTGGTCCAGAGGCGCACGAGACCGACGATGTACAGCAGCGCGGAGGCGGCAAGGAGCGTCGTGACGACAGGCTCCCAGGTCCATCCGACGTGGTGGGCGGCTGTGTGCGCGAGAAACAACACCGGTGTCATCCCGAGCGTCAGCGAGGGACCTGGGTGGGTGTGAGGCACCGTGCGCGCGCCACCCGGCCACCCAGGTTCCTCGCTACGCTCGGAATGACACGTCTTTAATCGCATGGCGATAAGAAAAGGTCAGGGATCATGCTGGCGAGGATGCTCATTGCAGAAATCGCGCTCAGCATTAGGCCGCCGTACGCCATGAAGCGCTCCCGCTGCGACGCCGCGAGGCCGGTTCGGGCCAGGAAGGCGCCGGCGACGCAGATGAGCAGGAGCGGTACGGCGATCCAGAGCAGGACCCATCGCGAGCCGCTCTCGCAAGCCCAGTGGACGAGGGCGTAGCGGAGCTGCAGGTTGATCGCCCACGCGATCGGGCCGGCGAGGATGCCGGACCAGAGCGACACCGAGCTGGAGCGGATCATGCCGGCGGTCCCTTTCGCTGCATCCACGGCACGATGAAGACGATGAAGTAGAACGGCAGCCAGGTGATGACGACGAAGTACCAGTAGACGGCGGTGCAGCGGACGTCGAGGTATTTCTTCTTCGTCACCGGCCACGCGGCGCAGTAGAAGGCGACGAGGCCGCACTCACACGTCGCGGCGATGACGTGCATCAGATGGAGGCCGAAGATCACCCAGATCATCGAGCCGTAGGCGTGGTCGCTCCACTTGTAGCCGAGGTTCGTGAGGATCACGTAGCGGCAGTAGAGGACGAGGATTCCGGCGACCACGGCGAGCGGAAGTCCGATGAGCACCGGCATCTTCTCTTCGCGTTTTGCGGAGCGATCCGCCCACAGCACCGGCGCGACGCTGACGATCAGGATCAGGAGATCGAGCGTTGGCCAGAAGAGCACCGGCGGCTGCACGGTCGCCGGCGGCCAGTCGATGTTGACGGTACGGAGGTAGAGGTAGGTCGCGATGACGAGGGCGAACATCGTCCCCTCGATCACCATCATGCCGAGGTTGCCCCACCAGATCAGCGCGCGGCTGTCGGTCGTCCCCTCGGGGAGCTCGCTGACGTCGACGACGCGCGCCGTCATACCGCCGGCTCCTCACGCAGGATCTCGCGCTGCTCCTCGACCAGATGGTCGATGACGTCGACTTTGCGCGGCCAGAACCAGTAGATCATCACGAGACCGACGAGCCCCATTCCGATCGGGAACCACCAGGCGAAGAAGATCGAGCCGGCAAGACCGACCGTCGTCGCGATCGCGAGGAGGAACGGTGCGAGCGAGTGCCCCGGCAGCTCTTCGCGATGCGACGGCTCGGCGTCGAGTACGTGAGTGACGAGGATCTCGCGTTTGTCGGTGCGGAGGCCGACGACGTATGGCTGGTCGGGCGCCGCGTCCCACAGCGCGTTCGGTCCGCTGACGACGGGAGGATGGACGAAGTTGTACGGCGGCGGGGGGGAGCTGACCGACCACTCGAGGGTGTCGGCATCCCACGGGTTCGCGCCGGCGAGTGCGCCGTTCTTCGCGCTCATCAGAAAGTTGATCACCGTGGTGAGCACCGCGAGCGCGATGACCGCGGCGCCGATCGAGGCGGTGGCGTTGAGCGACTCCCAGCCGAGGCCCTTCTGGTACGTGTAGACGCGGCGCGGCATGCCGTGGAGCCCGAGGATGTGCATCGGGAAGAATGTCACGTTGAAGCCGACGAGGAGGAGCCAGAAGCTGACCTGCCCCAATGTCTCGTGGTACATCCGGCCGGTCCACTTCGGGAACCAGTAGTAGAAGGCGCCGAACAGCGGGAAGAGCGCGCCGCCGATGAGGACGTAGTGGAAGTGTGCGACGACGAAGTAGGTGTCGTGCACCTGGAGGTCGAGCGGCACGGAGGCGATGACGATTCCGCTGAGGCCCCCGATGATGAAGACGACGAACCAGCCGAGAACATAGAGGACCGGCGTGCGGATGGTGAGCCGTCCGGTCCAGAGGGTCACGATCCAGTTGAAGATCTGCGCCCCGGTGGGGATGGCGATCATCATCGACGCCGCGGTGAAGAAGCTCTGGCCGAGCTGCGGCAAACCGGTCGCGAACATGTGGTGCACCCACAGTCCGAATGCCATGAACGCCGTGAAGACGAGCGACGCGACCATCACGGGGTAGCCGAAGATCTTCCGCTTGGTGAAGGCGGTGAGGATGCTCGACACGAAGCCCAAGGCCGGGATGAAGATGATGTAGACCTCGGGGTGCCCGAAGAACCAGAACATGTGCTGGTAGTAGATCGGGTCGCCGCCTTCGGAGCGGTTGAAGAAGTGGGTGGCGACTTCGCGGTCGAGGCAGAGGAAACCGCTGTCGACCATGACCGCGGGCATCGCGAAGATGATCATGAACGAGATCACGATCATCGACCAGACGAAGAGGGGGATGCGGTTGAGCGACATCCCGACCGCGCGCTGTTTGAACGCGGTGACGCTGATCTCGATGGCGACGGAGAGCGCGGAGATCTCGGTGAAGGTGATCATCTGCGCCCACGTGTCGGCGCGTTTGCCGGGGTCGAATTGCGGGCCGGAGAGCGGGACGTACGCGAACCAGCCGACGTCGGGTCCGGCGTGGAGCGCGAACATGATGTAGATGAAGATGCCGCCCGCGAGGTAGATGAAGTAGCCGAATGCGTTGAGCTTCGGGAAGGCGACGTTGCGCGTCCCGACCATCAGCGGCACGAAGTAGATCGCCATCCCTTCCATGACCGGAACGGCGAAGAGGAACATCATCGTCGTGCCGTGCATGGTGAAGAGCTGGTTGTAGAGGTCGGGGTTGAGCAGCGTGTTCTCCGGCCTCGAAAGCTGCAAGCGCATGAACGCCGCCTCGATGCCGGCGACGGTGAAGAAGCAGAGCGCGGTGATGATGTAGCGGAGCCCGATTTTTTTGTGATCGGTCTCGGAGAGCCAGCCGATCAACCCCGGCGCATGAGCCCAGGTTTTTTCGAGTTGTTCGACCTCAGTCATGCGTTCTCCGCAGCCGCGGAGCGGCGAAATGTGGGTAGCCCGGGGCGTAAGCCCCGGGAACAGAGCGGCAATTGAGCGAGCCGCGGAGCGGCGGCATAACGAGATGTCGCCGCTCCGCGGCTCGTTCACAAACGGACCCGCGACCCCAGGGTTTACGCCCTGGGCTAACGATATTTCGGCGCTCCGCGGCGTCTGCTGTCATCGGAGGCTCTCCAAGTACGCGAGCAGGTCCTGCAGGTCGTTCGAGGCGATCTGATTTGGCGGCATCAACGTTCCCGGCTTGATCGCGGGGGCGTTGACGATCCAGCCGCCCAGGTTGCCTTTGGTGTTCAGCAGCTCACCCGCCGCAAGGGTGGGGCGGGTGGCGAGGTGGGTGAGGTCGGGGCCGATGGTGGCGTAGGCGTCGACGCCGGTGATGGCGTGGCAGTTGACGCACGGCATCGAGAGGAAGACGTCACGGCCGTGGCGCTGCTGCGGCGTGGTCGGGTCGTTCGCGGGCGACTGCTGGTGCGTCTTCCACTGCTGGTATTTCTCGTTCGACTCGGCGACGACGACGAGCGCCATGTGCGCGTGCTGCAGTCCGCAGAACTCGGCGCACTGGGAGCGGAAGACGCCGGGCCGGTCGGCCTCGATCCAGAGTTTGTTGACGCGTCCGGGGATGAGGTCGCGCTTGCCGTTGAGGTTCGGAATCCAGAGCGAGTGGATGACGTCGCGCGTGGCGAGACGGAGCAGCACCGCCTGGTGCAACGGGATGTGGATCTCGTTCGCGGTCTTGAACGTTTTGTCGGGCTCCGGATCGGGGTACTGCACTTCCCACCACCACTGATGGCCGGTGACGTCGATCTCGATCGGGTTCGGCTTCTTGTCGCCGTACGTTCCGACCGCGCTGCCGGTCGCGACGCTGGCGACGAGGAGTCCAATGAGCGTCAGCGTCGTGATCCCGACCGCCACGCCCACCGTGATCGAATGCGGCCGTTCCTCGGCCTCACTGATCCGCGGCGCGGCGTTTTTGTGCGCGCGCCAGACGGCGACGAGCATCCATGCGATGACGATCACGTAGACGGCCGTGAGCACGACCATGTAGCCGTTCCAGAGCGATCCGATGCGGCTCGCCTGGATGCCCGCGGGATGGAGCGCGTTCTGGATCACTCCTCCGCCTTCTTCGCCTGCATCTCCTCGGCGCGCGGCGCGGTGGCGTTCTGCGGCTCGAGGTTCGCCATGGAGCGGACGTAGGTGACGAGCTGCCAAATCTGGTAGTCGGGGATGTGGCCGCCCCACGACGGCATGCCGTTCGGCCGCCCCTCAGAGATTGACTCGTAGATGTTGGCGGGGGAGCTGCCGTAGATCCACTCGTCGTCCATGAGCGGCGGACCGATGCCGCCGCCGCCGTGGAAGTGGCATCCGCTGCAGTTGTACTGCTCGAAGAGCTGCTGCCCCTGGCTGATGGCGTACGCGTTCCCTTCGTACGGGTTCTTCAGCGCCGTCGCCGCGAGTTGCGTCGCTCCCGGCTGGTTCTTCCCCTCACGCACCGGAAGGACGCGCTGCGCCTCCGCGCCGCTCGCGGTGATGGAGCGGGTTTCGCGGTGGCAACCGAGTGCACAGAGCACAGTGCACAGTGCACAAAGGAACTTAGACACGGGGGACTCCGTAGGCGTCGAGAATGCGGTCGATGTCGGGGCGTCTCCGTTCGATCTCGGCATCGAGGCGGTCGCGAAGTTTGGTGTCGCCGCGGCGCACGCCCATGGAGATGTCGAAGACGAAGGGGAGGAACGGCGGGTCGATCTGCGGCGAGACAGGGGTGATCTCGAGGCCTTTGGCGTAATAGCCGGCTTGGGGTCCCCAGACGATCGCGACGTCGACGTCGCCCTTCGCGACGCCCTCGACGATCGCCTTCGCGCCGCCGTCCGCGACGGGGTAGCCGCGCATGTTGTCGATGAGGTGCCGCGATGCGAGCGCTTGAACGGCGGGTGTGTCGCCGGCGGCGATCTGCACGCCGATCTTCATCGACTTCAGCTTCGCGTCATCGAGCGATTCGATCCCAGCATGACGCGAGACGAAGACGTAGCTCGACCGGTAGTACGGGACGGTGGGCGACGCGAGCTCGTAGTTCGCTGGCACACCCATGATGACGTCGCATGCTCCGCGCCCGAGGGTGTTGCGGACGAACCCCATCCGCTGAGGGAGCCAGGTGTATTCGAGCCGTTCTCCGAAATCGCGTGCGACGAGTTGGGCGATTTTGTTTTCGAAGCCCGAACCGTCTGCGCTCGAGAAGGGTAGGTTGGAGGGATCGGAGCAGACGCGGAGCGGGTGACTGGTGACTGGTGACTGGTGACTGGTAGGACGACAGCCCGCGATCGCGACTCCAATGACCAGTAACCAATGACCAGTGACTCGTCTCATGGCAATCCAAACGTGTAAAGCATCCCGCCGCGAGTCGTCGCGGACGGCAGGTCGCGCATGGCGTTGACGAAGCCCGTCGCAGCGGTGCCGTCGCGGCCGTCGAGCTGGCCGGAGACGATGGCGCCGGCCCAGCCGCCGACGCCGGAAAGGACGCTGACGTACTGCTTGCCGTCAGGGCCGCGGAACGTGACCGGCTGCCCGATGACGCCGCTGCCGGCCTTGAACTGCCAGAGGAGCTGACCGGTTCGGGCGTCGACCGCCTTGAACCAACCTTCCATCGTTCCGTAGAAGACGACGTTGCCCGCAGTTGCCAGCGCGCCGCTCCAGACCGGGAAGTTTTCCTTGATGCTCCAGACCGTCCGCGCGTGGACCGGGTCCCACGCCGAGAACTCGCCGCGATTTCCGCCGGGTGCGGGGTACATCTTCACGTTCGCGCCGACGTACGGCGTGCCTTTGATGTAGTTCGCGGAGACTCCCTCCTCGTCTTCGCAGAGATTCGCGTGTGGGATGTAGAGCATGCCGGTCACCGGCGAGTACGCGCTCGGCTCCCAGTCCTTCGCGCCGGGAGCGGGAGGACAGATGTCGCGGACGACGCGGTTGTAGCCGGGAGCCTTGCCGTCGATCCGCATCAGGCGGCCCGTCTTCAGATCGACGCCTTTGGAGATCGTGTTGTAGCCGTACGGGGTCGCGGAGAGGACTTGCCCGTTTCGCCGGTCGATGACGTAGACGTAGCCGTTGCGGTCGGGGCGGACGAGGACCGGCCGCGTCTGTCCGTTGATTTGCAGATCGAGCAGGAGGTTCTCGTTGACGCTATCGTGGTCGTAGAGGTCGTGCGGAGAGAGCTGGTAGAACCAGACCGCCTCGCCGGTGTCGGGTTTGCGCGCGAAGATGCCGCACGTCCACTTGTTGTCCCCCGGCCTCGCCTCGGGGTTCCACGGGCCGGGGTTCGCGGTGCCGTAGTAGATGAGGTCGAGCTGCGGGTCGTACGAGATCCAGCCCCACACCGTGCCGCCGCCGATCTTCCAGGCGTCGGGCGGCCACGATTTGACGCCGAGGTTCGGCCCCTGGTCCATGGCATAGAAGGGGTGGAAGTTCGGGCCGATGAGACAGTCTTTGTCGGGGCCGGTGCTGTAGGCGCGCCAGACGAGCTTGCCGCTCTCCGTGTCGAGCGCAGTGAGCCAGCCGCGGACGCCGAACTCGCCACCGCTGTTGCCGACGAGGACCTTGTTCTTGACGACGAGCGGCGCCATGGTGATCGACTCGCCGCGGTTCGGGTCGGCGAGCTGCGTCGTCCACACTTCCTGCCCGTTCTCCGCGTTGACGGCGCAGGTGCGGCCGTCGAGCGTATTGAAGAAGATCTTTCCGTTCGCGTAAGCGCAGCCGCGGTTGACCCAGTCGCAGCAGGCGACGCCTTTGGCCGAGTTGTTCGGCTGCTTCGGCTTGTAGCTCCACTTTGCGGGCGCGCCGGGTTTGGTGAGGTCGAGGGCGTAGAGGATGTTCGGGAACGGCGAGACGACGTACATCGTGTTGTTGACGATGAGCGGCGCCGCCTCTTCGCCGCGGTCGTTCGCCATGGAGAACGTCCAGGCGACCTTCAGGTTCGCGACGTTGCTGTTGTTGATCTGGTTGAGCGATGAAAAACGGGTCGAGGCGTAGTTCTTCGCCGGCATCACCCACTGGCCGTCGTCGTTCTGGAGCGACGCGAGGTTGCTCTCGACGTGGGGCGCGGGGGAGAGCTTGTCGAGGTAGGGGAACGTCCTCTGGTTGACGCCGTGTTTCGCGCGGCAGGCGAGGGCGATGGCGAGGACGAGAAGAAGCGTTCGTCTCCGGAACACGTCTTTGCGCCCAGTGCGAAACGCGGGCCAGACTCGTGCGTCAGGCGCAATATGGCGGCGATTTTGCTTCAGCGCGAAACGTGGCATCAGACAAAGGGCGTGTGCTCGTGGTGGATGACGAGGCGGCCATTCGTGCGCTGGTCGCCAAGATCATCGAGCGGGCGGGGTTCGAGGTCGATACGGCGCGTGACGGACGCGAGGCGATCGAGAAGATCGAGACGAGCGAGTTTGACGTCCTCGTGATCGACCTGATGATGCCGAACGTCGACGGCTACGGAGTGGTCGACTTCCTCCGCGAGCGCGGCGGCCCGCAGCCGGCGGTCATCCTCGTCACCGCGGCCGACTCCGCCGCCGTCCGGAAGATGGACGGCGCGTTCGTCCACTCCGTCCTGCGCAAGCCGTTCGACATAGACGTCCTCGCGGACCTCATCAGCGCCGCCGCGCAGACGATCCACCGGGAGCATCACAAGAACGGCGAGGTCGTGCCGTTCCCCGACCGAGAGCGCGAAGTCTGCTGACCCCGTGGCTCGCAGCTTGCTTCTTCAGCTCCTGCAATAGCTGCAATTCAAATCCGCTGAGCCACGGAGGAAGCGCTTGCAATACACGATTGAGGCGCGAGAGCTCACGACCGAATCGAGGCAGCACACGACCGCAGGTGACGGTACGCGGAGAGTGACGCTGGAAGCGCGTGATGAAGGCGACGCCATCTCTCAGTTCGTACGACGCAACCAATCCGAGCTGGTCAGTTTCCAGCCCGTGCGCGGACGTGAGTCGATCGCTACCGTGAAGAAAGACGACAGCGTTTTCTTGGTGCGGGTTTACACGGGATGAAAATCGGACGTATGTTGTGAACCGTGTCCAGAGTCGATGCTCCCGGCAGACGTTGGAGCGCTCTGGTCGTCGATGACGACCCCGGTATTCAGGGACTCTTCACGACGCTCCTGGCGCGCAACGGTTTCGCCGTCGACTGCGCACCAAACGGCCGCCAGGCTTTCGAATATCTCCGCCGCGGCTCGTACGCGGTGATCCTCCTCGATTTGATGATGCCGGAGGTCAACGGCTTCGAGCTGATCGAGCGGATCGAGCGCACCTCTCCAGCACTCCTCAGCCGCGTCATCGTGATGACGGGCGCTTCGCAACGCATCCTCGAGGACTTTCATCCCGCCAGAATCTGGGGACTCATCCGCAAGCCGTTCGACATCGACGAGTTCCTCACCAGCGTCGTCGCGTGCGCACAAGGCGAGTAGACTGCGCGGCGCATGAGCGCCGTGTATGCGCTGTCCGCGTTCCTGATGACGCTTGCCGGAGGGGCGTTCGCGTTCCGGTACCGGCGGTATCTCGAGTACATCATGGCGTTCTCGGCGGGGCTGCTGATCGGCGTCGCGTTTCTCGATCTGATCCCTGAGGTCGTCAGCGTCGCGGTCGAGCGGCACCTCGACGTCCGGCAGTTGATGATCACGCTCGTGTTTGGGTTCCTCGCGATCTTCTTGCTCGAGAAGCTGACGATCATCCACAGCGAGAAGGCGCACGACGCGCCCGGCCATCACCATCACGTCGGCGTCGTCGGCGCCGCGGGGCTCTCGTTCCACAGCTTTCTCGACGGCCTTGCGATCGGCGTCGGCTTCCAGGCGGGATTCAAGGTGGGCGTGATCGTGCTGCTGGCGGTCGTGGCGCACGACTTCGCCGACGGGCTGAACACCGTCACGTTCATGCTCGCGGCCCGCAACAGCATGTGGCGCACCGGAACGCTGCTCGTGATCGACGCGGTGGCGCCTGTCGTCGGCGCGCTGATCGCCAGCGTGATCGTGATCGATCCCCGCATCATCGCGTTCCAGCTCGCCTTCTTCGCCGGCTTTCTGCTCTACCTCGGCGCCAGCGATCTCCTGCCGCACGTACACCTCCGCCCGCGCGCCGCTCTGGTGGCGTCGACGGTCGGAGGTCTGTTTACGTCGGGTTTGTTGGTGTGGGCGATCGATAGCGCGAGGTGATCATCCCTTCGCGTCGGGGAATGGGTTCACCTTGTTCGGGATCGGCTTGAGCGTCTTGAGGTAGTCGTAGATCGCGCCGAGGTCGTCTTCGGTCATGTGGGAGAAGGCGAGCCAGGGCATGATGGTGTTGCGGCCCTTTTGCGCCTCGGGCGCGTTCATGGCGTTCATCGCTTCGAACGATTTGAAGCGGCCGATGAACTCTTCGCGCGTGGCGCGGCCGAGATACGACGTCGCGTCGGGGGTGAGGTTCGGCGTGATATTGCGGCCCCACGGTCCGATCATCTGCCACCCGCCGGAGAGCATCTTCGCTTCGATCAGGTTGTTCTTGTCGTCGTGCGGCGAGTGGCACTCGATGCAACCGCCGATGCGGACGAGGTAGCCGCCGTACGCGATGTGGTCCTTCTTCGGGTCGGGCGCGCTCACCGGACCGGTCAGCGGCTGCGGCGCGAACTTGACGAAGAGGTTGACGGGGAAGTCGATGTGCTTGTCGGGGACGCCGCGGTGCACCGGTTTGAGCGTGCGGAGGTAGACGACGACCGACTTCGCGTCTTCGTCGCTCATGTAGCGGAAGTGCTTGTACGGCATCATCGGGAAGAGCGCGTCGCCCTTGCGGTCGACGCCTTCACGGAACGCGCGGAGGATCTCGCCGTCGGTCCATTTGCCGAGGCCGAAGTCGGCGTCTTCGGTGATGTTCTGCGCGGCGACGACGCCGGGGAAGCCGAGCTTCACGTCGAAGACGAATCCGCCTTCGCCCTCGGTGCCCGGCTTCACCGGGAAGCCGTACTTCACGACGTGGTCGGAGTGGCAGCCGAGGCAGTCGGAGACGTGCTCGACGAGGTATTGGCCGCGGGCGAGCCGGGCAGGGGTGGCTTCGATCTTCTCGGCGGATGCGGCGCTCGACGCCGGTTTGCGGATCGACAGCCACGAAACGACGCCGATCACGAATGCAACGATAACCAGGGCGATGCCGCCGACGATCTTCAGGAACGTCTTCATGAGTGGGCTCTCTCCGTTGGAACGATGTTGTGTCGAAGAGGATCGCATGTTTTTCCGGCGAACGAAAGCATGCGCATCCGTGTTTCCATACGGCGATGGCGACATTTCGGATCACTCTGCCCGGCGACTACACGCCGCGGTACGCGCTGCGCTACATGTCGCGCGATCCGGAGAGCGTGAGCGAACGCGGTGACGCGACGTCGTTCGTCAAAGCGCTGCTGATCGACGGGAAGCCGGTGCTCGTGCGTGTCGATTTCTCGGATCGCTATGCGCGCGTGTCGAGCGATGCCTCACGTTCCGCGGTCGAACCTGCCGTCCTGCGGCTCCTCGGGCTGCCATTCGATCCCGCGCCGTTCGAGGCGAAGCATCGGCGCCTGGTCGGTCCGCGGCGGGGAATGCGTGTCCCACAGACGGCGACGGTGTTCGAAGCGATTGTCTGGGCCATCTGCGGACAGCAGGTGAACCTGGCGTTCGCGTTCAAGCTGCGGCGCGCCGTGATCGAGCTGGCGGGAAAGCGGGTGGACGGTATGTACGCGCACCCCGATCCGGCCGCGGTCGCGAGGCTCGACTACGACGATCTGACGCGGCGCCAGTTCTCGCGCCGAAAAGCGGAGTACCTGATCGACGTCGCGCGGAGCGGGATGGATTTCGAAGGGATGCGAGCGCAGACAGGAATGTCTGCGCTCCAACTCGAGCAGATCCGCGGCTTCGGCATCTGGTCGGCGAACTACGTCATGATGCGCGGGTGCGGCTTCGCCGACTGCGTCCCGGTCGGCGACAGCGGATTGACTTCGTCGCTCCAGGAGTTCTACAGACTCGACACGCGTCCCGACGCGGAGAAGACGCTGGCTCTCATGAAACGCTTCGCTCCGTACCGTAGTCTTGCGACCTTTCACTTCTGGATGAGGAAATCAGATGCCGGTTTTTGACAGCCCGGTCGGACCGCTGACGATCCGCGTGAACGACGACGGTGCGCTCGAGGAGATTCGCTTCGGCGTGTGGCCTGACCACAAACCATCCCAAGCCGTGCTCGACCAGTTGAACGAGTACTTCGCCGGCGAGCGGCGGGAGTTCGACCTTCCGCTCGCGCCGCGCGGGACGCCGTTTCAGCTCGCCTGCTGGAATGAGCTGCAGCGGATCGCGTACGGCAGCACCATCAGCTACTCCGAGCTGGCGCGGCGGATCGCGAGGCCGAATTCGGTCCGCGCGGTCGGCGCGGCGAACGGCGCGAATCCGATCCCCATCATCATTCCGTGTCATCGCGTCATCGGCGCGAACGGCACGCTGACCGGCTACGGTGGCGGGCTGCACATCAAACGCGCGCTCCTCGCCCTCGAACAACCGCAACGCACGCTCCTGGAGGCTGGCTGATGCTCGCGCTGTTTCTCGCGACCACGCTCGCAGCGAAGGTCCAAACGCAATACGACACCGCGCACGCCAAGCAGCTCGTGCCGATGCTGCAGGAGGTCCTGCACTTCCGGACGTACGAGCACAACGATGAGGCACGCGACCAGCAGAAGGCGTGGGTGATCCGCACCGCGCAGTCGCTCGGGCTCGAAGCGCATGACGCTGGTCTCGTGACGGAGGTCGATTTACCGGCGTCCGATCCGAACGCCCCGGTCCTCGGTCTCATGGTTCACGGCGACGTGCAGCCGGTCGACGAGGACTCGTGGACGTTCCCGCCGTTCGGCGGCACGGCGGACGACCAGTTCGTCTACGGCCGCGGAGCCGCCGACGACAAAGGCCCGCTCGTGCAGGCGCTGCTCGCGATGGCGTCGCTGCGCGAGAGCGGAGTCCCGCGGACGCACACGGTGCGGCTGCTGGTCGGCAGCGACGAAGAGTCGACGAATCTCGATATCGCCGACTATCTGAAGACGCACAAGGCGCCCGACTACTCGCTGGTGCTCGATTCCGAGTTTCCCGTGGTCGTGGGCGAGAAGGCGTGGAACTCGCTGACGCTCACCACGCCTCTCGCCGAGCGCGGGAAGAGCAAGTTTCCGTACGCGGTGACGAAGCTCGATGCGGGACTCGCGACGAGCATCGTGCCTGATTACGCGAGGATCGATCTCGCCTGGAGCGGCTCCGAGGCGAAGTGGGACGACGTCATCGCGAAGCTGAAGGCGGTCAAGCTGCCGGAAGGAACGCGCCTCGCCACGAATCCGACGGGCGAGGTGCTGCAAGTCGCGGCGTATGGAAAATCCGCGCATGCCGGTGTGAACATCACCGGCGGCCGGAACGCGCTGGTCGCACTGGCGACCGCGATGAAGGGCCTGCTCCCGCCCGGCGGCGCGAACGATCTCCTGACGTTCGCCCGTGTCGCCGGCTCGGACCTCTACGGCTCCGGCCTCGGCATCACCGACAACGATCCGGTGTGGGGGCGCTACGCCGTGAACGTCGCGACGATCAAGGTCGCGGACGACCCGAAGCAGTCGACGCTCACGATCAACATCCGCAGCACGCCGCCGCGGACGGGGGAGCAACTCGAGAAGTATCTCGCGGAGTTCGTAAAGAAGTTCAACGCGAAATACGGCGCGTCGCTCATCGCAGGCGGTTACTACAAAGACACGGTACTTGGATTCGACACGCACTCGAAGATGGTGAAGCGGCTGCTCGACGACTACGCGACCGCCACCGGCACGCCCGCCAAGCCGGCGATCTCCGGCGGCGGGACCTACGCGAAACGCCTCCCCAACGCGATTGCGTTCGGCATGTGGTTCCCCGGCAAGCCGTATCCGGGACACGACGTCGACGAAAAAGAGCCGGTCGCCGATCTCGTGCGCGGCGAGAAGGTGCTGATCTACACGCTGACCGACATCGCAACCGGGCCGAAGATGGAGAATGCGTTCGGGAAGTGAACGCTCTCGTCGACCTTGTTCGCGCCAGCGAGCGCCTCGTCGTCCTGACCGGAGCCGGATGCAGCACGGAGTCGGGGATTCCGGACTATCGGAGCCCGGGCGGTGCGTGGACGCGGCACAAGCCGATCCAGTACGCGGCGTTCGTGCGGAGTGCCGAGGTGCGGCGGTTGTATTGGGCGCGAAGCTTTCGCGGCTGGCCGCGGTTTGAGGCGGCGCGTCCGAATGACGCCCATCGCGCGCTCGCGGAGCTCGAGGCGCGCGGCAGAGTGCATCAACTGATCACGCAGAACGTCGACGACCTGCACCAGGAGGCGGGGAGCCGCGCCGTCGTGCAGTTGCACGGGCGCAATCGGCTGGTCGTCTGCCTCGATTGCAACGGCGAGTTTCCGCGCGCGCGGGTGCAGGAGCGGCTTGCCGAGGCGAATGCCGAGTGGCTGCACGAGACGAATCACCTCCGCGGCGACGAGGCCGACTTCGCGCCGGACGGCGACGCGAACGTGGCGGCCGGCGTCGTCGGGCGCTTTCGCGTCGTCGAGTGCGAGCGCTGCGGCGGCGTGCTCAAGCCGGCCGTCGTCTTCTTCGGGGAATCGGTGCCGCGCGACAAGGTCGAGCTGTCGATGAAGCGGGTCGATGAGGCGGACGCGCTGCTCGTCGCCGGCTCGTCTCTGACCGTTTGGTCGGGCTTCCGCTTCGTGAAGCGCGCGCACGAGCGCGGCATCCCGATCGGCATCGTGAACATCGGCCCGACGCGCGCCGACGACCTCGCGACGGTCAAGGTGGAGCGGAAAGTCGGCGCAGTACTCGTTGAGCTATACTCTGCGGCCCTTTGACTACCATCCGGGACGTCGTCCGCGCGGCGCGGAACTCCTCCTACGACTTCTTCGAGAACATTCGCCAGGCTCCGTTGCGGCGGCAGCTTCGCGATGACGAGCAACTCGCTCGCTTCGAACAGCTCGCTCCTCATTACTCGGATGCCTACCGCCGTCTGATTGCGGCATGGCCGCCGACGAGCGCTGCAGAGCACGAGCTGATTGACTGGACCTCGTGGGCGGGACAGGTGCGCAAGGCGTTCGAAAGACGTGTCCCGGCGGACTTTCTGAACGATCCGCGACTCGTCTCGACGATGGTCTTCGGCCGGCGCCGTGGCACGAGCTTGGCGAACGACCGGCTGCCGTTCATCCTTGATACGTTCGACCCGGCGACCGCCAGGGCGCTCCTTCGCGACGATGCGGTGGGGAGTCCCAACATCGTCAGCCGCGAGTTTCTCGCCTCCGCCAATCGCGTTCACCTCGTCTACACGCTCGCGCAGTACCAGAAGGCGACCGGCAGTCCGTTCTGGTCGTCGTCGACTGTGGTCGAGTGGGGCGGCGGCTTTGGGACGATGGCGCGTCTCATTCACCGGATGAACCCCGCTGTCACGTACGTCATCCTCGATCTTCCGGAGATGCTGGCGCTGCAGTACGTCTACCTCGGGTCGGTGTTAGGCGTCGATCGCGTGAACCTCGTCGAGAAGCGCGACGGCATCGTTCGCGGAGCGATCAATTTCCTGCCGTCGGGTGCAGTGACGAGCGGCGCCTACGAGCTGACGGCCGAGGGTTTTCTCTCCACGTGGGCGCTCAACGAGAGTCCGATGGAGTCGCAGAAGTTCGTGCTCGATCGCGGGTTGTTCGGCGCGAAGCGGATCCTGATCGCTCATGCCGACAACGAGCTGAACGCGATCATCCGTCACCCGCTCTTCGCGCGCCTGACGCGTGTTCGCGCCGCCGCGCTGGCCGCGGGCAGCGAGTACGCGTTTCTCTGAGCGCTCCGCAGCTCGATCAGCGTGATCTCGGGCGTCATTCCGAGCCGGAACGGGAAGAGCCAGTAGCCGGTGCCGGTGTTCACGTAGAGCTGCGCATCACCCACGCGATAAAGGCCCATGTGGTACCTGAGAAAGAGGCCGGCGAGCGACCAGTGCAGTGGACGGAATCCGAGCTGGCCGCCGTGCGTATGCGCGACGAGCGTCAGCGCGACATGCCGCGCTCTAGCGGGATCGAACGCCTTTGGCTGATGCGCGATGACGATCGGAAACGTGCCGGGCGGTGCTCCGGCGAGCGCGCGATCGAAGTTCGGCTCCAGGCGCGGATCACGCGCGGCGAAGTCCGAGATTCCGGCGATCCAGAGGCCGTGCAGCGCGACGCCTTCGTTGACGAGCAGATGGATGCGTGAGCCGCGCAGCTTGTCGATGACTTCGAACGGCGCGCCGTACATCTCGTGATTGCCGAGGACCGCGATGAGCGGGATCGACGGATCGAGCGACGCCGCGCCGCGGAGCAGCTTCGGGACGAAGTACGGGTCATCGTCGATCAGGTCGCCGGCGAGGATCACGACGTCGGGGCGTTGCGCCTGTGCGGTCGCGAAGAACTGCCGGAGGCGTGACTCGCGCGTGAAGATGCCGACGTGCAGGTCGGCGAGGAGCGCGATGCGCCTGCCGTTCAGTGCCGGCGGAAGGTTGGCGATCGTGACCGGCACGTGCTCGACGCGGATCGGTACGATGGCGTCGTAGTAGCCGATGACCGAGCCAACGATCACGATCCACAGAAATGCTTTCGACGGCGCGTGTGCGAAGGCGGTGAATCTGTGTCGCCGGAACGGCAGCCACGCGATTCCGATGAGCGCGAGCAGCACGGTGTAGACGATCGCGAAGCACTGCCACCCGAACCAGGCCGGCCCGAGGGTGGCCCTCATCAGCCGTGAGAAATCGGTGCGTGCGTTGAGGATCGCGAAGAACGGCCACATCGCGTTGCCGAGGACGAGTGCGAAGAGCGCCCATCGCCGCCGCCGCGGATGGATGCGGGTCAAGCCGGCCCATGTGATCCAGTTGAACGGGACGAAGATCGCAAGAGCGATCGCGAAGAAGGCGACCGAGCGCATCGTCGTTCGTTGCTAGTGTCGCGCGCTTCTGCGACGGACGTTGAAGTAGGTAAACGCTCCGGGGAGTGTCGCGATTTGTGGTCCGCAGGTAACCTCGACGTCGACGGAGCCCGCTTCGTGTGGCGGCGTCACGATCGAGATCGTCTGTGCATCGACGAAAGTGGCGGGAACGTCGGAACCGCCGAATTGCACGGTGCAGGTGTCGCGGAAGTTGCCGCCTTCCAGAAGAACCGTCGTACCGCCAGCGGGCGCGCCTTGGGCCGGCGTGATCGCGGAGAGCAGCGGCTGATCTCCATCAGCGACCGTGACGGACACCGTCCCCATCGAAACCCCGCCTGCATACGTCGTGAGAACCGCGTGACCGGCACTCTTTGCCGTGATCGGCAGCGGCGCACTGCCGCCGGGAGGCACCTCGATTGGCGAGGTGGCCGTGACAACAGCCTTGTCACTCGAGGTGACGACGATCATGGTGGGCCCGGGCTGCTCGGGGAAGACGTCAGCGGTCAGCGTGGCCGATGCGCCCGGTTTCATCAGCAGCGAAAGCGGGAAGACGTGGGGAGTCGCGTTCGTGAAGACGTGCACGGTCGTGCGGAAGGTTCTGCTGAAGAGCTGAGGAGACGTGGTGACGGTCACGAGGGAATCGCCCCACTCGCCGCCGGTGACCGGTATTTGCACCGACGTCAAGCCGGCCGGCATGGTGACGACCGGTGGAGCGATGGCGTCCGACGAGATATTGATCGTTCGATCCACGGTGGCCGGTTCGCCGACGCGAAGCTCGAGTTGTTCGGTCGAACCGCTCTGCACGTTCATGTCAGACGGTTTCAGCGTGACGTCGTCGTCGACGATCGTGCAATTGCCGGTGCGTAGGATCGTCGCTTTCGACGAGCCGAGGACGGCGGTGAATGTCCGGTTCGTCTCGACGGCGTCGTTGCCGTAGATCGGGACGGTGATCGCCATTGTGCGGGCGAATTCGCTCGTACCTCCCACGTTGAAGGTCGTGGACGACGGCGATCCGAAATCAACGCCTTGCTTCGCCGTGCCGTCGACGAGTTGAATGGTCGCCGGCATTTTCGGGAACGAGTTCGTCGTGACGATGAAGGTGGCGAGCGCCGTCTGTTGCGCGTCTCCCTCTCGCACGGTTACGTCATTGATCGTCAGCGACGGCGCATCCGCTTCCGAGACGTAAATATTCGCTCTTGCAGGACTGCCTGGGGTCGACGGCGCCGTTGGAGTCAAGACGACCGGCATCGTGGCGTCGCCCATGTAATAGCCGTCGTGCTTGATCGGTACGGAAACCTGCTTGGAGGTCTCGTTCGGCGCAAATACGAAAGAGACCTCCGAAACGGCGATCACGTCCGCGAGGAACGGCGTTGCGTTGCTCCAGTCGACATAGATTGCACCATATGCGGAGTGGGAGAGATCGTTTGCCCTCAGAACCGTGACCGTCACCTGAGCGTCTGTTTCGTGCGCAGAGTACGAGGTCTGCGCGAACGTGAGTGACGGCGGGGGGTCGTTCTCGGTGATGAAGATGTTCACCGACGTATCGGGTGCGTAGCCGGGGGCCGAAGTGCGGTTATCGACAAAATATCCGGCCGTCTTCGACGTTCCGCCGACGGAGAAGAAGACATTCCCGTCGTAGCTCGTGTTATCGATGATCGAGACCGTGATCGTCTTTTGAAGCTCGCCGGCTGCAAACGAGACGGTGCCCGAGGTGGCGACGTAGCTGATCCCGGCTTTCGCGGTACCGTCGGAAGTCGAGAAGGCGACGTCCGCCGGAAGCGAAGCTTCGGTACGGGTGAACGCGATCGTCACCGATCCAACAGATTCCGGCACGGTCGTCGTCGGGCTGCTAACCGAGATGAAGCCGTAACCGATATAGACGACGACCTCGGTGACCGATTCTCCGTTGATCAGCACTCCCGTGCCGTGCAAACCGAGCGTGTTGAAGGTGTGAGTAATCGACGGTGTCGTCGTGGTCACCGATGTTCCGTCGTCGAACGTCCACAGAACGTTCTGCAGCGGGAATGTGATCGCCGGGATGGTGAGTGTCACCGGTTTGCCGACTTCACACGGTTGACTCGGCCGTGTCGAACACGTCGCCGTGCCGTCGGGAAGTGCCGCCATGCTTGTCGCGATGACGCAAACCACCGCGACCAGCAGGAACCTGTGCCTCATTCTTCATTCAATATACTTCCTGGTCGGATGGCCCACTTCGACATTCCGCTCGACATCCCGCATGCGGCGCGGTTGTCGGACCGGATCCTCAACCTGCTCGAGCGCCACATCGAGGAGAACTCGCTCGATGCGGACCGGGTGCTCGACGCGGCCGAGGGGCTGTCGAATTTTCTCTACCGCTTCGCGGAGGACGAGGACAACCCGCCGGGCGCCGAGGTCGTCCGCGACGAGGCGGCGGCGCTGGCGCGGAACCTGGTCGACGAGATGGATCGCACGAACATCCGCGGCGACCGCCTCGGCCAGTACATTCGCAACCTCTTCGAATGCCTGGAGTTAGGCAAAGAAGGCGCGGAGATCTCGCTCCGCGCGGGTGAGAACCCAGACTCGTTGCAGCGGCCGGGCTAGTTCTACGCCTCCACCATCTCCGTCGCCTTTTTCGCCTTCTTGTTGGCGACTTCGCGGGCGCTGTGGTCGAGGATCTTCTTGCGGATGCGGATCGATTCCGGCGTCACTTCGACGAGCTCGTCGTCGTCGATCCATTCGAGGCACTGCTCGAGGGTGAGGGTGCGGGGCGGGGTGAGCTGGACGGCGATGTCGGAGCTCGACGCGCGCATGTTCGTGAGGTGCTTCTTGCGGCAGACCTGCACGACCATGTCGTTCTCGCGCGAGTTCTCGCCGACCACCTCGCCGCCGTAGACCTTGATTCCGGGGCCGAGGAAGAGGACCGAACGCTCCTGGAGCGGCTCGATGGCGTAGGCGGTCGTGTCGCCCGCCTCCTTCGCGACGAGGGCGCCGCGGCCGCGGCTCGCGATCTCGCCGCGATACGGGCCGGACTCGAGGAACGGGTGGGACAGCAATCCGGTTCCGCGGGTCTCGGTGAGGAACTCGGTGCGGATGCCGAAGAGGCCGCGGGTCGGGATCTTGAACTCGACGCGGACGCGGCCGGTGCCGGGGTTGACCATGTCGGTCATCTCGGCGCGGCGCTGCTGGAGTTTCTCCATGATCGCGCCGACATGACCTTCGTCGATGTCGACGACGAGCGCCTCGTACGGCTCCATCAGGTTTCCGTCGACCTCCTTGAGAATGACCTGCGGCCGGGAAAGGGCGAACTCGTATCCCTCGCGGCGCATGTTCTCGGCGAGGATCGAGAGGTGCAGCTCGCCGCGGCCACTCACTTCGAAGCGGTCGGCCTGATCGGTCTCGCGGACGCGCAGCGCGACGTCTTTGCGCAGCTCGCGCTCGAGGCGGTCCTTCAGATTGCGCGAGGTGACGTACTTGCCTTCCGTGCCGGCGAACGGCGAGTCGTTGACCATCCAGAACATCGAAACGGTCGGCTCGTCGATCGCGATCGGCTCGAGGCGCTCCGGCGCGTCGGCGCCGGCGATCGTCTCGCCGATCTCGATGTCGGCGAAGCCTGCAATGGCGACGATCTCTCCCGCCGACGCTTCGGCGATGTCCTCGCGCCGGAGGCCTTCGAACGCCGTCAGCTTCGTGACGCGTCCTTTCTTCTGCGTTCCGTCGCGGAGGATGAGGACGACGTCTTCGCCCTGATGGATCGTGCCGCGCTGGATGCGGCCGATGCCCATGCGCCCCACGTAGTCGTTGTAGTCGATGGCGGAGACGAGCAACTGCAGCGCGCCGTCCGTGTTGCCGGGCGGCGGCGGGATGCGCTTCAGCACGGCGTCGAAGAGCGGGCGGCAGTCGTCGTTCGTGTCTTCGAGGTTGTTCCGGACGATTCCGGCGCGGCCGATGGCGTAGAGGACCGGGAAGTCGAGCTGCTCGTCGCTGGCGCCGAGCTCGATCATCAGGTCGAAGACTTCGTTGAGGACCTCGTTCGGGCGCGCGTCGCTCCGGTCGATCTTATTGATGACGACGATCGGGAGCAGGCCGAGACCGAGGGCCTTGCGAAGGACGAAGCGGGTCTGCGGCATCGGCCCTTCGGCGGCGTCGACGAGGAGGATGACGCCGTCGACCATCGACAGCACGCGCTCGACCTCGCCGCCGAAGTCGGCGTG
>JACZCU010122593.1_pt1 | contig 24726 bp, 28 predicted proteins | sample 8641851 | NCBI WGS metagenome assembly JACZCU01 (sample SAMN15324605, study PRJNA640507) | soil metagenome | isolation source: monocropping sugarcane control | place: China: Luxin town, Laibin City, Guangxi Province | collected 2019-07-25 | depth 10cm m | reverse complement strand
GTCGGCCGCCACCCCTACGAACAACTCAACGCTCCGAAACCACCCCTGCGCGCGCAGCGCGCCCGCAACCTCATTCACATCCCCATCCGGAACGAACGTCGCCACCACATCGCCATCGCGATCCAGTAAAAACAACTTGATCGTGTGATCGACGAGCGGGCCTGCCGCGGAGCCGGTGTCGTGGATCTCGTACTTCGCGCCGAACTGCTTCACCACCGCATCGATCTGCGCCTTCGATCCCGTGAGTCCCTTCGCAGGCACCGCGGAAAAGTACGCGAGATAACGCTTCAACACATCCGGCGTATCGCGCGGATCGACGCTCACGAACAACGTCGGGATCTCGCGCGCATGCGGACCCGCTTTGCGATACGCACGCGCGACCTTCGACAAAATCGTGGGACACGCATCGGGACAATGCGTGTAGCCGAAGAACAGCAGCGCCGGTTTTCCTTTGAGACTCGATGAATGAAACACGCGGCCGTCCTGATCGACGAGCGTGAACTCACCCACCATCATCAGCTTCTGCGGTTTCGGTTTGCTGCACGCGAACAACACGAGCAGCAGCACAACGAGTGATCGTTTACTCAACATCACGCACCGGCGCTTTCACGTTCACGACACTCCCATCGCTGAATACCAATCGCAGATCGACTTCATTCGCGGGCGTGAATCCGATGAGCATCAGATGCGCGCCGCCCGGCTCGAATCGCACAAACTCGCGCGGCGCGATGTCGATCGTCTCGACGTGCTGCATCGTCATCATGCCGTCTTTCGTTTGCATGACATGCAACTCGATCGTGCGCGCATTCGGCGAGGTCACCGACGTGAGCGCGACCGGCTTCGTGCCCGGATTCTCGATCATCAAATACGCGGCGGTCGTATCGGACGTGGGCAGCAATGCGCGCACCCACGCGGCACGCACGCGCGGCACGCCGCTCGTTTGTTTCGCGATCGAATGCAGATACTCGGCGATGGCGGCGCGCTCGCGTTTCGGAATGTCCGGGTACGCGGGCATGCCGGTGCGTCCCTCGGCGATGCCGAACGCGATCGTCGATGAGATGCCTTCGATTGTGTTCGCGCCACGATAGCCATCGAGGTTCGTGAGATCGCGCGGCGGAATCGACGACAAGCCCGCGCCCGGACCGTTGCCGTCCGCGTTCTCGCCATGACACGCGGCGCAGCCGTACGCGAGATACAACTCACGCCCGCTGCGCACCTCGGCGCCGGGACCACACGCAATCGTGAAGAGCAGCAACAGCAACGCAGCGGATCGCACGCGGCGCAATGATACCGATCGCGCTATCCTTCGCCGCCATGATCGATCGCAGCGTTCACGATTCCGTCGCCACACTTCGTCTCAGCCACGGCAAAGCTTCGGCGCTCGATGTTGAGCTGGTCGATGCGCTCGCACTCGCGATCGCGGAGAACGCAAAGGACGACAACGTGCGCGCGGTGATTCTCACCGGCACCGGCTCGATCTTCTCCGCGGGCGTCGATCTCTTTCGTCTCACCGATGGCGGCCGCGCGTACGCTGAACGATTTCTCCCGGCGCTCAGCCGCATGCTCCTCGATCTCTTCGCGTTTCCGAAGCCGCTCATCGTCGCGGTGAACGGACACGCGATCGCCGGCGGATGTTTGTTCGCGCTCGCGGGCGACTATCGATTGATGGCGCAGGGCAACGGTCGCATCGGCGTTCCCGAGTTGCTCGTCGGTGTCGCGTTTCCGCCGAGCGTGATCGAAGCCGTGCGATTCGCGTTGCCGCCGCAGCAATTGCAGGCGTTGCTCTACACCGGCAAAACGGTGCTCGCCGATGAAGCGCTGCCACGCGGCATCGTCGATGAAGTCGTCGCCGCGGATGCATTGCCCGCGCGCGCCGCGGAGCTCGGAGCGCACTTCGCGTCGCTCCCGCCGAAAGCGTTCGCGCTCGCGAAACGACAACTTCGCGAATCGGCCATCGATCGCGCCAAGCACTACGCGAACGAGCTCGATTCGGAAGTCATCGATTTCTGGAGCGCGCCCGAAACGCTCGACAACGTGCGCGCGTACCTCGCGAAAACCGTGAAGCGCTAACGGAGCGCGGGCATCCTGCCCGCCGCTCCACCATTACTCCGATTGCGCCAAACGCGTTTCGTGCGCTTTCAGCAAATCACTCCTCGTGAGAATCCCCACCACTCGGCGCGGATCCTGTCGCTTCACCACCGGCAGCCGGCCGATGTTCTCGCGCACCATGTGATCCGCCGCCTCGCGCAGCGAGTTGTCGAGAAAGATCACCGCCGGTGCGCGCGTCACGAGCTCGCCCGCGGTCGTACGCGCATCGCGCGAGGGATCGAGAAAATCGCGGCGCGTGACCACGCCGATCAGCAGGCCATCCGCATCGACGACCGGAAAGCCCTGGTGCGTCGCCGCAAAGTCGCGCAGATTCGCAATCGGCTCATCCTCGCGCACCGTGATCACGTTCGTCGTACACGCATCCGCAACGTTGATCATGTCGAGATGATCGGCCGCGTATTCGACCGGCACGCGCACGCCGCGTCGCGCGAGTTTCTCCGTCATGATCGTGTTGCGCATCAATAGCGACGAGACGAAGAATCCCGCGGTGCATCCGCCGAGAAGCGGAAGTAATCCGAGCGGTTGCAACGTGGTTTCGAACGCGAAGACAACGGATGCGAGCAGCGCGCGCGACGCGCCCGCGAACATCGCGGCCATGCCGACGAGCGCGCAGATGCGCACGTCGATCCCGAGACTCGGAAACAACGATGCAGCAACACCACCGAGCACGACGCCGGTGCCGCCGCCAATCGTGAACAACGGCGCGAGCGTGCCGCCGGATGTGCCGCTGCCGAGGGAGATCGACCACGAGATGAACTTGAATGCGCAGAGCGTGAACGCCGCGTAACCGATGAGTTTCCCCGACACGAGATCTTCGATGTTGTTGTAGCCGACACCCATCGTGCGCGGCGCGAACACGCCCACGATGCCGACCGCGAGTCCGCCGATCGCGGGCCACCAGCTCCAATGCACCGGCAGATGTTCGAAGAGATCTTCGATCCAGTACACGGCGCGCGTGACGTAGACGGAGAGGAATCCGACGACTGCGCCGAGAACGATGTACATCGCGAGCGCGCCTTCGCTCGGTCGCGCGAGAATCGGCATCGCGAACGCGGGCACGAATCCAACGAAGCCGACGCGAACGGCCGTGGCCGTTGCGGCCGCGAGCGCGACGGGAACGATCGAGCGCGGTCGCAGTTCGAAGAGCAACAGTTCGACCGCGAGCAACACCGCGGATACAGGACTGCCGAACGTCGCGGCCATGCCTGCCGCAGCGCCGGCGGCGAGCAATGTTTTTCGCTCCAGCGCGGACATGCGAATGATTTGTCCGACGACGGATCCCATCGCACCGCCGGTGGCGATGATCGGTCCCTCGGCGCCGAATGGTCCGCCGGTGCCGATCGAGATCGCCGCGGAGAGCGGCTTCAGGAATGTGATGCGCGCGGGGATGCGACTCTCATTCAACAACACCTGTTCCATCGCCTCGGGGATTCCGTGTCCGCGAATCGCGGGCGATCCGAATCGCGCCATCGCGCCGACGATCAGTCCGCCGATGACGGGCACGACGATGACGAATAGTCCGAGGTGATGATGCGCGGGCGACGCTTCATGCATCGAAAAACGCCCGTAAAACGCGATGTTCGTGACGAGATTGATGACGCCGATGAGCAGCTGCGCGACGAAACCGGTAACGAGCGCGAGGACGATCGACATCGCGCAAAGCACGACGACACGCCGATCGACAATCGACCGCTCGACTGGAAGTGAAAATGAATTGGTTCCCATGTATTGGGAAACCATTCAATCACAGCTTGCGCGCGAGCACGACTCGGAACAGGCGCCCCTCGTCGTGCACGATCTCGAGATTCGTACCGTCGAGAATGCTTCGCAGATCGCGCGTGATGTCCGTGGCGAAGAAATTCGTCACCACGTTCAACATGCGTCGCGGAAGCGATGCACGTCCCATCGCGAACTTGTCGAAGATCGCCACGCGGCCTCCGCGCTTCAGCACGCGCGCCGCTTCTCTCGCCGTGGTGTGGGGATCGGGAACGACGGCGAGGATGAGGTGCAGAATGACGCAGTCGAAAGACTCGTCGGCGAGCTCGAGATTCGCCGCATCCATCACGCGCGCATCGACGTTCCCTCGCGCTCGCGTCTTCTCGACCATCGCCGGTGTGAGATCGATCGCAGTGATGATCGCGTCGCGCGGAAGCAGCGGTACGTCGAGTCCGGTGCCGCATCCATCGATGAGCACGCGCTCATTCGCCTGCACGTTCAGCAACTCGATCGAACGACGGCGACCGCGCGCGAGAAAGCGCGCGATCACGTCATAAAACGGCGCATAAATCGTGTACCGCAGCCGATTCCAACGATTGGTATTGATGCGCATAAACGGAGCGCGGGCTTCCAGCCCGCAGGACCGCGGCCATCCTGGCCGCTCGCAGGCTCGAAGCCTGCGTTCCGGCGGGCAGGATGCCCGCGCTCCTCTTTCCCTCGCGACGACCGCACCTACGAAGCGGCCGCACGTGCCTTCAGCGAAGCAACCAGCGCTGCCGGCCGTGCCGGCCCGGCTACATGTTGATCATGTGGCCTTCTAAACCGTGGATCGCTTCCTTGATCGCCTCACTCAGCGTCGGATGCGCGTGCACGTTCCGCGCGACCTCCGCCGTCGTCAGCTCCCACTGCTGCGCCAGCGTCAACTCCGGCAGCAACTCCGTCACATCCGGCCCGATCATGTGCGCGCCTAACAACTCCCCGTACTTCGCATCGCTGATGATCTTCACGAACCCGTTCGGATCATTCAGCCCGTGCGCCTTCGCATTCGCCGTGAACGGGAACTTCGCCACCTTCACATCGAAGCCCTGCTCGCGCGCCTGCTTCTCCGTCCAGCCGAAACTCGCGATCTGCGGCTGACAGTACGTCGCGCGCGGCATCATCACGAACTCCAGCTCCTTCGTTTCGTGATTGCCGATCGTCTCCGCCGCGATGATTCCCATCGCCTCAGCAACGTGCGCGAGCATCATCTTCGCCGTCACATCGCCAATCGCGAAAATGTGCGGCACATTCGTGCGCATCCGCCCATCGATCTCGATCGCGCCGCGATCCGTCAGCTTCACGCCCGTCTTCTCGAGACCGTAGCCTTCCGTGCGCGCCTTGAACCCGATCGCCTGCAGCACCTTGTCGGCCTCGATCGTCTGCTGCGCACCGTCTTTCGTGACCGTGACCTTCACCTTGTCGCCCGAGTCATCGATCGCATCGACGCGCGTCGACGTCATCACCTCGATGCCCGCGCGGCGATACTGCTTCTGCAACTCCGCCGAGACTTCCTCGTCTTCGTTCGGCATGAGCCGATCGAGGAACTCGACGATCGTCACCTTCACGCCGTAGTTGTGCATCACGTACGCGAACTCGACTCCGATTGCGCCGCCGCCCGCGATGATGATCGAGCCCGGCAACTTGTCTTCGAGGATCTGCTCTTCGTACGTGACCACGCGCTCGCTGAGCTTCGTGTTCGGCAGCAGTCGCGTCGTTGCGCCGGTCGCGATGATGCAGTGATTGAACGTCACCGTTTCGCTGCCGCCATCGTTCAACGCGACCTCGAACGTGTTCGCGTCCTTGAACGTCGCCCAGCCGTGAAGCTGATCGATCTTGTTTTTCTTCATCAGGAAGTGCACGCCTTTGACGCGCCCGTCCGCGACTTTGCGACTGCGTTCGTACGCGACCTTGTAGTCGAACGAGACGTTGCCGTCGATCGTCACGCCGTACGTTTTCATGTCGTGCTGCAGGATGTGCACGATCTCCGCGTTGCGCAGCAGCGCCTTCGACGGAATGCAGCCGACGTTGAGGCACACGCCGCCCCAGTATTGTTTTTCGATGACCGCGGTTTTGAGTCCGAGTTGCGTGGCGCGAATTGCGGCGACATAACCGCCAGGTCCCGCGCCGAGAACGACGACGTCGTAGTGCTTAGCCATAAGCCGCGAGTATATTGCGACGCGATGACGATCCACGCTCTCGTTGCTCGCGAAAACGCCGTCGCCTTCGAATCGCTGAACGAATCCGATCTGCCCTCGAGTGGCGTGCTCGTCGATGTCGCGTATTCGTCGATGAATTACAAGGATGCGCTCGCCGTGACGCGGAAGGGTCGCATCGTGCGGCGCTATCCGATGGTGCTCGGGATCGACATCGCCGGAACGGTCGTGGCGTCGGACTCGGATGAGTTCAAGCCCGGCGATCGCATTCTCGGCACCGGCCAGGGCCTCGGCGAATCCGATCCCGGCGGCTACACCACGCGGCAACGCGTAAAACCCGACGCGATCGTGCATGTGCCGGATGCAATGTCGTTCGAGCAGGCGATGCAAATCGGGACTGCCGGATTTACGGCGATGCTCTGCGTCATGGCGCTCGAGGATTACGGCATTAAACCGAGCGATAAAGAGCTCGTCGTCACTGGCGCGGCGGGTGGCGTCGGATCGTTCGCGGTGTTGTTGTTGTCGACGCTCGGATATCGCGTCGCCGCCTCGACCGGACGTCCGGAGCTAGAGGAGTACCTGCGCGGACTCGGTGCGACGTCGATTGTGCATCGCGACGAATTCACGAAAAAAGGCGCGCCGATGCAATCGGAGAAATGGGCCGGCGGTGTCGACACCGTCGGCGGCGAAACGCTCGCGAATCTCTACGCGCAAACACAATACGAAGGCGCAGTCGCCGCGTGCGGCATGGCCGGCGGCCACGAGCTGAACATCACGGTCTGGCCTCTCATTCTGCGCAACGTGTCGCTGTTAGGCGTCAGCTCCTTACGCACCTCGAAAGAACGCCGCATCCTCGGCTGGTCCCGCTTAGCCCGCGATCTCGACTTCGCAAAGGTGGCGTCGTTCTCCCGCACCGAGCCACTGTCGAAAGTGTTTGACGTCGCGGAGGACGTGATGGGAGGAAGGGTGCGGGGGCGGGTGGTGATGGAACCGGGGCGTTAGGCGCACTGAGATTACTGAATGGCGCGTGAAACCCAGCCGTCACCCGTCACGTTATCCGTCGAGGAACCAAAGCCGCTCCAGTAAAACCCGAAGCCATCGGACTTTACGCTAAATGCAAGATTGCCACTGCTGCTCGCTGAATCCAACGTGGCTGGGACCTGCATCATCGAACAGGGCGGAACCTGAACGGACGTCGTACGCCGATTGAAAATCGAGGTAAATGTCCACGTGTGCGCGGCAGCGGTATCCATATTCACGATGCCGACATTCGTCCTGAATTTGGAGCTCTGTTTCAAGCCCATCAGAGTCGCGGTCAAGGAGCCAATCGAGTCTTCCGTGTCGATGGCGGTGAAGTTCTGAGAGACAGTGCCTCCGGATCCGGGCTGTGGTGTCCAGATACGCGAGTACCCGTCGATCTCACCGTCGTGATCGGCTAGTCCGTTCGATAAAACGGCCACGACCAGAATTGCGCCCAATCCCGACTTGCCAAGAGTCTGGCCGACGAAGTCGTCAGCAATCGTCACGCTATTCGCAGACAGGTTGAAGTACTGAAGCGCTGCACTACAGTTGTTCTGCCCCTGCGCAAGCCAGCCCACCGCGATTCGCTGGTCCACGAGGCGGTCATTGTTGAAAACGACATCAGACTTGAAGTAGGTGCCATTGTTGCCCGCGGCGTTCCCCGCTACGGGAATGACGAATGAGTCCGTCGTCCAATCGACTGAGATGACAGCCGGCCGAACCTCCGAAGCGAGCAGGTGGACGAGCTCCCCGACTGTTGCCGGTGCGCCACTCGGACGCTCCGCTGCCTGAATTGTCTCCGATACCTGAGCTTGCCCGAACAACGAGGCGGCGACGAGGAGAGTGAGGACAAGAGCAAATCGCGATGTTGGGATCTTCATGGCTGTCTCTAATCCAGTGTGACCCGGACAGACAAAATCCCACGCCCACTATCCCACCACCCGCCCCATCCCCCACCACAACACTACATTCGCCACGATCACCGTCACCGCACCGCCTAACACCTTCGTCACCGCCTCTGTCGGGAACGACGATTCGCGTTGTGGCTCGCCGCCTGGTGTCAATCGCAGCAATCCCGTACCATCGGCATCGCTCACAATGGAATTCGTCGCGGCCACATAGCGGCCGATTGCGGTCACGCGCGCGCCGACACCTATAACGCGCTCTTCAAGCAGCGCATCCTCAATGGCAATAGTTGGTTCGGCGCCTAACTGCCAGTCCTTACGGAACGGCGGTGCTTGTTGATGCAGACCGAGCATCGTTTTCGCCATGGTCGGAATGTCTTCGAGGACATCGAAGTGCGTCGCCGCGACGAATTTCGTCGCGACATCGCGATCGCCGATTTCGTCCGGACTGCCTTCGAAAATCGGGAACGATCCGAGATGGAACGAGCCGTAAGGCGTTTGCACCTGACAACGCGTCATTGCGAAGCCAAAGTAATCGGGACGCGGTCCTGCACTCGTTTGCGACGGCGGCCCGATCTTGTACGAATACGCGACACACGGCACGCCCCGCAGTGGCGAGTGAAGCACATCGAAGATCGGACGAATCTCGCCTGATGCAGCGACAATCGCTCCGTCCGCGGGACGCTCGCCGCGCGCCATACGATTCCGCGCACGCCAGTCACTCAGCGCCTGACGTCCGCTGTACATGACCGCGAGTCCGGTCCACACAATCGTCGCCATTGCCGGCGCCACAATGATTCCGGACATGCCGATACGCGGATACAAAATCCATAGATATCCGCAAACGAGTGCGAGCCAGACGACGATCGCGGTGACGCAATTGCGAGGCATGCGAAGGATGATGCCATTACAACCGCCGATGAGCTCGACGAATCAGGAATGATCCCTGAAATACCTCTGCCCGGAGGTGCTACACATGGATCGACCTTATCGAGACTGGAACGATCGCTGGGATCGCGGCTGGGACCGCCGGCCCGATCCGCGGGACTTCCGGAATGACGACCGCGAGTACAACCACGAGCGCGATGACATTCGCGGCCGTGACTGGGGCTGGCGCGGAACGGAGCTCGATCGTGGCTTCGGCCCGCGGCGTTACGACTACGAGCCTCGCTATGACAATCGCTACGACAATGGACCGCGATTCGACGATCGCGACCGTTATCCACGCAGTTCTCCGGACCCGTATCGCGATGACGATCGTTATCGCTATGCGACCGGCGATCCGTATTACGAGCGTGGATACGAACGCGATCGTGGCGACACCGGTGCGTACAATCGCGGCCGCGATTACTTGAACGGTACCCCCTGGAGCCGGTACGGCCGGCAGCGTTAGTTGCTTCGCCGCGGCACGTACGGCTGCCAGGTGGCATAGCTCTGCGTGAGAGAGCGGCTACATCGCGCCTCTCACGCATAACGCGCCGTCATCTCCGCACAAAACTCCGCGAATTCACCGACGACCTGCGGCGGCGACGTGTAATGATCCCGCACACCGCGCGAGCCCGGCGTAAAGCAATATGTCAGCGTGACGTCGAACGGCTCCAGCGCCTTCATTTGCCGGTCAAACCATTCCAGCGCATTCGGCCGGTGATAATCCGCCCAGCTCAATCCCGTGCGCAATCGCTTGACGCCGAGCTTCTGCATCCACGCCACCGCATCGTCAAGCCGGTGATCTTCATAATGAAACCACTGGCAAATCCCCGCCCGCGGCGTGTAATCGGCGAATTTCTTGACCGCTAATTTCGGCGATCCATCCTCGCGCAACATTCCCATGTAGAAGTGCCGGTAATAAGACGACCCCTCCGCCTCGCGGTGACGCGTCGTCGCCGGCCACGCTTTCGGCAGGTCATAGAGCGAATACCAATGCACGCGCGGGACGTCGTGAAGAATCAACTCCATCGTCTTATCGAGTCCGAACACCTGCACTTCTTCCGCGCCGAATGTCGAAACTCCGACTTCACTCACCCACACCGGCTTATCCGTGACCGCGCGAATTTCCTGCAGTTTGTCCGGCCACTCTGCAATCTGCCAATGATTCCAGTCGAGAGGAAATCCATGCACGGCGACGACGTCGATATTGTCGAGCACGCACTGCTGCTTCATGCGATCGATGAAGCGCGGATCGATCGGAGAGATCCCGCCTAACACACGCGGCAGCGAGGCATTGACCGACTTCACCGCCTGACCTGCAAGACAGGTCATTTCCGAAAAAACCTTCCATTCCGGATCGAGCTCAAAATCCCAGTGGGACAGATTATTCGGCTCGTTCCACAACATGATCGCTTCGACAGGCAAGTTCGAATCCTCCAGGGACTACGCGTCGCCGAATACCGGCCGTTCCGTACGCCGGCACAGATAAACCTCTTCCTCGGGATGCGCCTCAATCGCAAATCCCGCACTGCGCAACATCGCCTCGACGCACGCGCGATTCGGGATCCACCAGTTCGTCGGATCGTCCGCATAACGCCGCTCGACGAAATACATCAATGGATATCCGTCCTGATCGAAAACCGACGTATCCCAAAACGGATAATTCTCATCGACCCGCGCGACATCGCTACTGCCGCGTTGCATGCTCTGAAACAGCAGCATGTCGCCAACGACAGTCTCGTAAAGCGTGTCCAATGCAAGCAATGGATGCCTGAGGTGATAAAGGACGCCCATGAAAATCACGAGATCGAATTTCTCGCGAAGTTGTCCAACGTCATAAACCGACATCTTGCGAAACTCGATATCGTGAAATCCCGAAACGTCGGCGGCAAATCGCGCCTGATCGAGATAAATCTCGTCGGAATCGATACCGACGACGCGCGCGGCGCCACGTTTCTTCATCTCGATCGAATAAAAGCCCGCGTTGCAACCGATATCGAGCACGGACTTTCCGGTCAGATCGTCGGGCACGGCGTGCGCGAAACGCTGCCACTTGATGTTGGGATAATCGCCCAGAAAGTGATCCGGAGCGGTTTTCACCCCACGCAAATCCAGATTATGAAACCACTGCCCGAGGGATCGGACGCGCTGCTCGATGTCCTGGGGGGTCATCTCCATCGACTCACCTCTCACTCATGCATTGATTGAGCTGCTCGCGCACGTCGTTGCGCAACTGCACGCACTCTAATTTCCGCCGCGCGCGCGGCGTCATACGATTCAGCGTGTACGCCACTTTCTTCGCCGTCTGCTCCGCTCCGAAGTAATCGGCATAGCCCGGCGAATTGAACGAAAAGAACGACAGCGCATCCGCGTCGTTCAACAACGCGACCTCCGCGTCGTCCGATTGACGCTCATGCGCGGCAATGAGCTCCGCGACGCGCGCGCACACGTGCTCAGCCACACCCGCCGACGCGAGCACGTCATGCGTCAGTTCCGCACCACGACGCGCATGGTTGTCCTTGAACGCTTGATAATCGCTCGCGAGCTGCTCGACACGCCCATCCGCTTCCGATGCGAGACGCTCGATATCGTGAAAAAGTGCCGCAATTTGCAGGGAAATCGACGCTTCGGGTTCGAGGCGCAGCAACCACTGCCAAGCATCACGCGCGTGGTTGTAGTCCGCGCGCACAAGCGGTTTCTCGAGATCGTGCAGCGCGCGATGCTTTTGCAACACGCGACTGAAGAGTTGTCCCTGCGAATGACGATTGCGCCGATCGATGATGCGCTGACATCGATTCAGCACCGCGAGCGGAAATCCTTCGCGCATGCGTGCATCATCGTCATGACGATCGTCGCGAATCGACAGCGTGAAGGGATCGCGCGCCAGTTCATCGACGAGGAGGTCGAACGCCCACAGATCGAAATCGCGTCGCGCCCAATCGCTGGCGAGCAAATGTGGATCAGCATCGCCGTCGAATGTGATGAAGATCGACGGGAACTCCGCGGCGAGTTTTCCGCGATTCGCGCGCGGCGGATCGGCGTCGTAGAGGACGGCAAGCTCTTCCAACATCGATTTGCGTCAGATGCAAATCACTGGCCCGCGATTTGCTGCCACGAGAACCATCGTGAAGCAACCAGCAGTCGTACCTCCCGCCACCGGTAAGCTCGCCGTACTGACTCCCGGCCTCGGTGCCGTTGCGACGACGATGATCGCCGGTGTGCTCCTCGCGCGTCGCGGTCTCGCGGAGCCGATCGGCTCGCTCACACAAATGGGCACAATCCGCCTCGGCAAGCGCACCGACAATCAATCGCCGCGAATTCGCGATTTTCTTTCGCTTGCTTCACTGGACGATCTCGTCTTTGGCGCGTGGGACATTTTTCCCGACAATGCCTATGAATCCGCGGTCCATGCGGACGTATTGACGCGCGATCATCTCGACCCGATCAAGGGCGAGCTCGAATCGATTGTGCCGATGGCCGGCGTCTTTTATCCCGAATATGTTCGCAGGCTGCACGGCACGCACGTCAAAACGGGCGCGAATAAAGCCGAAATGGTCGAACAGTTGCGCGCGGATATCCGCAACTTCATGAAGACCAATCATTGTGATCGCGCCGTGGCTGTTTGGTGTGGCAGTACCGAGGTGTGGGTTTCGGTCAATGGATCGCACCATACCGTCGAAACATTCGAGCAGGCGCTCGAGCACAATGACCCGACGATCTCTAATTCGCAGCTTTATGCGTGGGCTTGCATCAAGGAAGGCGTTCCGTTCGCCAATGGCGCCCCGAATTTATCGGTCGATCACGAAGCGGCGTGGGATCTTGCGAAGCGATGCAATGTTCCGATCGCCGGAAAAGACTTCAAGACCGGACAGACGTTAATGAAAACCGTCATCGCGCCGGCATTGAAGGCGCGCATGCTCGGCGTACGCGGCTGGTTTTCGACGAATATTCTCGGCAATCGCGATGGCGAAGTGCTCGATGATCCGGGCTCGTTCAAAACGAAGGAAACGACGAAGCTCGGCGTCCTCGATTCCATTCTGCAGCCGCACCTCTATCAATCGCTTTACGGCGATCTCTTTCACAAGGTGCGCATCGAATATTACCCACCGCGCGGCGACGCAAAAGAAGGCTGGGACAATATCGATTTATTCGGCTGGCTCGGATATCCGATGCAGATGAAGATCGATTTCCTTTGTCGTGATTCGATTCTCGCCGCGCCGATTGTTCTCGATCTCGCGCTATTGCTCGATTTCGCAAAACGCGCCGGCTGGTCCGGAATTCAGGAGTGGCTGAGTTTCTACTTCAAGTGCCCGATGACGGCACCGGAGCTTTATCCCGAGCACGATCTTTTCATTCAATTGATGAAGATGAAAAACACGATGCGCTGGGCGATGGGCCACGAAACGCTCACGCACTTGGGACACGAATATTACGACTGAGAGGGCCCGCACGACTCATGTACGAATCGATTGAAGATCTCCCAATCGTCTGTCAGATCAATTTGCCGGAGGCCGCTCTGAAGGTTTATCGCTCCGCGTACAATCATGCGTGGTCGCAATGCGGCGAAGATCCGGAGCGCCATGCTCTCGCGCAAGGAAAAGCATGGAGCGCGGTGCGGGAAAATTTCGAGCGCGAAAAGGAGACCGGGCGCTGGATCCCGCGGACGGCCACGCTAAAGCCGCGCATGACAGGGCTCAAGGAAAGAGCATCTGCGAAGCATTCTGTAAATAATGCCGCGCAATGAAACGATACATCTCCCTTGGCGACAGCGTTTCGATCGATGAATATCCGAAGCGCGAAACCGGGATCGATCACATCGGCGCCGCGTCACTGTTCGCACGCGCACTGAGCACACGATTTCCGGGCATTCAATTTCAAAATCTCACGTCGGATGGCGCGACGACCGACGACGTCCTGCGCTGGCAGATTCCGCACGTGCCGCGGTCGGACGATGCCGTTCTCGTCACAGTGACGGCTGGCGGTAACGATCTCCTCATGCATCTGCGCACCGCGCGCCCGCCCGCGCGACTCGTCGAGTGCATCATTCACAATGAATTTCAGATCGTCGACGAGATCACGCGAAAACTTCCCAATGCCCTGATTTTCATCGGGACGGTTTACGATCCGTCGGACGGAACACAGACACTCGACGGCGAATCGCTCGAACGAGAGGCTCAGTGGCTCGAACAGATCAATGCCGCGATTCGCGCGCTGGCGTCAGCACGTACGAACGTAAGGCTCGCGGATATTCACCGGCATTTCTTCGGACACGGCCTCAGTGCGCCCGAAGAAGATCGCTGGTATTGGGCGAACCTCATCATCGAGCCGAATGCGAAGGGCGCGGCCGAGGTGGCGAAATTGTGGGAGGGATTGCTAGGATGACGGCATGTCGTCCATTTACGCCAATCCCGCCGGTCAGCCTGCCGATGGTTACACGCGTGCGTTGCTCGATCTCGTCGCCGGACAGGATCCGCTCGCGTTATTGCCGTTAGGTCCGACGACGTTCGCCAATGCGATCGCCGGCCTGAGCGACACGCAATTGCGCACGCCCGAGCGTGCAGGGAAATGGTCGATTGTCGAGGTATTGAAGCATGTAGCGGACGCGGAGCTCGTCGCATCGTTCCGCTATCGCATGATTCTCGCGCACGACACGCCGCCGATCGCGGGCTACGATCAGGATCTCTGGAGCCAGCGTCTTCATTATGCAGACGGCGATCCGCGCGATGCGCTCGAGCAATTTCGCGTATTACGCAAGATGAATGTGAAATTGCTGTCGGTACTGAGCAATGAAGAGCGTGCGCGCGGCGGAATGCATTCGGAGCGCGGGTTCGAGGATGTGAATCAATTGATGGCGCTCGTTGCCGCGCATGACATCGTGCACACGCGGCAAATCGAGCGCATTCGAACGGTTCTGTAGTTAGCGCGTTGCTTCCTCCAACGCGTTGCCAATCGCTGTCGCCTTCGCGGTCTTGACCTTCGTCGGCAGCAGCTTGTGTGCAGCGCTCTGGAGTTTCTTGACCGGGCGCAGCAGCGGGTTATCCCACATCGCCTCGGCCGAGTCCTTACGCGCCTGCATCAGATCGCCGAGCTCGCGAAGCTGGTCTTCACTGAACACCTGGCGCGCGTGGGCGAACATCTGAGTCTCCTCTTCCTTGATGTGATGCTCGAGGAGATCCTTCAATACCTTCGCTTTTGCGGTGAATTCGTGTGATTTCGGATTGGCTGCCTTCAATGCCGGCAAAACCATGTCGACGACGTGATGTTCTTCCGCCGCCTCATAGAAAAGATCCTCTTCCTCGGTATTGCGCGTGCGGGCTTTGAACGCGGGATAGAAGACTTCCTCCTCGATCTGCGCGTGCATCTTCACGACCTGTTCAATCTGCTGTACCAGCGTCTCGCGCTGTTTGGTGGCGCGCTCGCTGGTTTCGCCGAGCTCGCGCATCAGTCGCTTGATCGTCGCGTGATCCGATTTCAACATCGTGATCGCATTTGGCATCGGTTTCTTTCCTCCGACACAAAAGATTGCTCAATCCATGCCCGCAAATGCGGTAAAACATAGGAGATATGGCTGATTCTTCGATTCTTCACGACCGCGTTCGCGAGGCGCTCGACAACGCCGGCGCCACGTACGAGACGCTCGCCTGCGAACCGCATCTCGCCGACACCGCCGCATTTTGCGAGCACTACAACATCTCTACCGATGAAGCCTGCAACGCGATCATCGTGGTTGTAAAAACCGAGCCGCGCCGCTACGTCGCCTGCCTCGTGCGCGCGGACACGAAGCTCGACGTCAATAAGAAACTCGCATCGCTCCTTGGCACGAAGAAATTGTCATTCGCATCGTCCGAAGAAACGGCAGAGCTGACCGGCATGCTCATCGGCGGCGTCTCCATCGCCGGACTCCCTGCCGAATTTCCCGTCTACCTCGACGAACGCATTCTCGAACGCGAGCGCGTCATCATCGGCGGCGGCAATCGCCACAGTAAAGCCCGCCTGGCGCCGAGTGAATTGCTGAAACTGCCCAACGCGACGGCAGTGGATATCGCGATTCCGCGTTAGGACCGCGCTATATCCCGCGATTCAATAATCGCGACGCGCGACTGTTGCGTACGCGCGGCATTGACCAGTGCGCGTGCAACGTCGCGCACGTGAACGGGTTTGTAAGTGCGCGGCATGAGCCAGCCGAGGTGGGAGAAAATGCGTTCGCCGGGTCGATGCTCGTTGCGATCGCCGAGGAGGAGCGAGGGGCGGGCGATGGTTGTGCGCGGATAATCGAGCTGCAACAGGTCGCGCTCGAGCTCCCCTTTTACGCGCAGGTAAAACGTTCGCGAGCTTGCATTCGCGCTGAGCGAGCTCACGAGCAAATAATGCTGTGCGTTCTGCTCGCGACCCAGCCGTGCGGCCTTGATTGGATAGTCGTAATCGACGACGCGAAACCGTTCCTGCGAGCCCGCGGTTTTAATCGTTGTTCCGAGCGCGCAGAAAATCGTATCGACTGCAAACAATGCGCGGTGTTGTTCCATCGCATCGAGATCGATGATGTGCTCGACGAGTTTCGGCGACACGACACCAGTACTACGTCGCGTAATGACTGAGACTTTCTCGACTTCGTCGTCGTGCAGCAACAAGTCGAGTAATTCGCGGCCGACGAGACCGGTGGCGCCGAGGAGGAGGACGTGACGCGGCGACATCGTCACTGCTCCCAAACCACCTTGCCGCCGACGATTGTCATGACGCTCGTCGTCTTCGGCAATTCAGGCGGTGGAACCGTGAAGATGTCCTGCGACAGCACGGCGAGATCCGCGAGCATGCCCGGCGTGAGCCTGCCCTTGCGATCGTCCGCGAACTCCGCGTACGCGGAACCCGCGGTGTACGCACGAAGAGTCTGCTCCACTGTCAGCGCCTCATCGGGACTTACAGGATGAATCGCGGCGAAGAACAAATTGAGGTACGGATTGATCGGACCATCCGAACCGATTGCGAAAAGATTTCCACTCGCCAGCAGCGATTTTGCGGCCTGCACCGCACGCGCCCCATACCTCGAATGAACGACTTCCGGAATCATGAAATGCGCAGGATTCTGCACAACGATCACGCCGAGGCGCTTCGCGCGCGACGCGAGATCGGGCGTGATCATGTCCGCGTGCTCAATGCGCACGCGCATCTTCGGCCAGTCCGCCGCCGTACGCTCCATCGCATCAATCACCATTGTGATTGCGCGATCGCCAACCGCATGCACGAGCAACTGACGCTGACCGCGCGCGGCATCGCGAACCATTGCGTCGACATCGCTCTGTGAAAAATTCGGCCGCCCTTGGGTCGTTGGATCATCGGCGTATGCACTGAGCATCGCCGCACTACGCTCAATCGGCGTCCCGTCGAGGATGTATTTCACCGCCGTCGTGCCCGCGCTCCCGTCATAAGGCGCGAGGCGTAAATCCATGGCCCGCCAGCGCAGCTTCAATGGCGTTGACGCCATGATCGCTTCAAGACGCGACGCGGGAATCGTCGCCATCGTCTGCACGCTCGTTATGCCGTAAGGCAAAGCATCCTTCTCGAACGCCAATAAAGCCTCACGCACTTCGTCGTCAGAGCGCGTTGCGGCATAACGCGACTGCGGATTCCAATACGCGTGCTCATACAGCCATCCATTGAGACGCCCGTCCTGCCTTCCATAGGCACCACCGGCCGGATCGGCGGCATCTTCGGCAATGTCCCACGCGCGCAATGCCGGCGTATTGAGAATCGCGGAATGACCACCGAAGACCCCGACGCGAATCGGAATCGTCGGCGAGATCGCATCCAGATCGTCTCTCGTAATTCCGGCATCGATCAGCGGCAGCGGCAGACTGATTGTCAATGTCGTGGCCGGAGGTGTGTCCGCGACTCCATCGCGCAACGCGGCAAGCAGCGTCTCCTTCGTTGCGTCTTTTGGCGCCGATACTGCCTTGCTCGGCTCGCCAAGCCACGGCGCGTGAATGTGCGCGTCATTGATGCCGGGAATGACCACGCGACCTTGTAAATCGACGCGCCGCGTCGACGGTCCCGCGAACGCTTGCAATTCCGCGCTGGTCCCGATGGCCGCAACCTGATCGCCGCGAATCGCAATCGCCTCGACCCATGGCGTGGTCGCATCGCCGGTGAACACTCGTCCGCCAGTCAACAATAAATCCGCCGACGGTTTCGGCGCCGTCGCACACGCGGACAACCAGACGAAGGCCAGGGCCAGAGCTGCTCGCTTCATCGTTACCTCTTCGAATTTTGGGTAGTGCGCGATGGTATATCACGCAAAACGTGATCCGCCGCACGCGCGCAACCTCCGGTTGAACCTATCTTCATGCGCAATCCAACTGAGGTGACGACATGCGGGCGACGTACTGGCTCGGGATGATGTTGTTCTGCGCGGCCACGCTGCGCGCGCAGACAGGAGTGCGCGTCGAGATCGACGACGTCACGGACAATCGAATGGCGAGCACGAGCGCGGGCGTGCTGCAAATTCGGGGCGGCCTCGAATTGCGCGTCAAATTATCGGGATCGAATCTCGACAAAGCGCAGGCGGCGCGCATCGTCGTCACTGAGGCGAAGGACGATCAGGGCAAATCGCTGCTCGACGAGAAGCCGCGCATCCCTGATTTCATGAGCCGCGACACGAACATGGGCACGCTGCAGTTTTCGGTGAATTCGCCGAATCGCGCCGCGTCTACTGTGCGCATCAAGGGGAATGTCGAGTTCTATGTGCCGGCACGGGATCCCAATGCCACGGTGAAACTCGACAATGCACTGGCAAAACTCGATTCGCCATGGACGAATAAAACGCTCAAAGCGGCGAAGATCGAGCTGACACCGTTGTCGCGCGATGGGTATAAGAAACTCGTCGAATCGCGAAAACTCACCGCCGAAGATATCGAGAAGGTGCGCGCCGAAGGAAAGGCCAAGGGCGCAAGCGCCGAAGAGATCGAAATGGTCCTCGGGCTCGCACAAGCGCTGGACGCATCCGATCGCGATTTCCCGGCGAATGCGATCGCATTATCAGGTCGCAGCGCGGATTTCGATCGCATCTACAGCATCGACGTGCTCGGCGCGGACGGCCAGCCGGTCAATATTTCCAGCCGCAGTACGAGCTCGCGCGGCGACAACGCCATCATGATGATGGAATCGTCCGCCGAGCTGCCCGCGAAAACGACGCTGCAGTTGCAACTGCTCACCGATAAGGCGCGCGTCTCGTTTCCGTTCGATCTGAAGGTGCAATTGCCATGAAGAAATTGATTGTGATTCTGCTCCTCGCCACCGCGGTCCATGCACAACAGAAACTCGACGTCCAGGTGCAATACGTCAATGACCGGCGCACGACGGGGAGCTTCGCGCAACTCGGCATTACGCTGGAATTACCGAAATTGAAATCGAGCGAGGTCGGCGGCTCCCGCATCGTCATTGCGCGCGCTACGGATGATCGCGGCAATGACCTCGTCGATCACGAAGCGACGCCGCAGTTGGAAACGAACGCGCGGCTGCACATGAAAGAATCGACGGCGCCCGCGAATGTGACGCTCAATCTGAAAAACCCCGATCGCAAAGCGAAAACCGTAAAGGAAGTCAGCGGCGAGATTGAGCTCTTTCTTCCCGGAAGGGATCCGAACAGCATCGCCGATCTAACAGGCTTCGTACCGCAGTCCGGCAAGCCGATGGCGAATAAAGCGCTGAAGGCGAACGGCGTCGAGATCACGTTTCTTACGCCAAAACAGATCGACGCGGAAAAGCAGAAACGCATGGACGCGAAGAAAAAGGAGTATCTCGACGCGGGCTATGAGGCAGAAGGCGTGAACTCGATGGTGGAAAGCGAATTCGAATCGTTTGCGTCGGATGAAAACGAATTACTGGCCATTGTGAAGGATCCGAATCAGCGCATTCAGGATGTCGCGTACATCGACGGCAATGGCGAGCTGCAGATGGCGTCCATGCGTATTGAGGACGGCATTGCGCGAGTTTCGACGTGGTCCGGGAAGCCGCAGGCAAACTGGAAACTGCGCGTGACGATGCAGACGCCGAAGAATCTCGTCAAGTATCCGTTCTCGATTACGAACGTGGCACTGCCCTAAGGCAGCATATTTTTCATACAGAAGATCGAGCCACCGCTGCGCTGAAATTCGCGCGTCGATAATTCGATGACGTCGAGTCCAAGCGATTCGGCAAGCGCTTTTGTCTGTGGATTTCCCGCGGGCAGCAATAAGGTCTTGCCGTCGGGACAATGGCCATTGAGCGCGAAGCCGCTGTGCGCTTCGTCCGCGGGAACTTCAATGAGACGAGGGAATCCGGCCTGTAATCGCGCCCACGATTCCTCATCGAATGCGCCTTTGTAAGAAAAGGCCGTGTTCACGTCAATCGGCATGAGTGCGACGTCGAGGTGATACATGCGGTCATCGACGAGCGTGAGTGGAATGACGCAAGCGCCCGTAATGTCCGCAACCTCGGCCCACGCTTCTTCCGTGGTGCGAAACCCGTGTCCGCCCCACAATAGATTTTTTCCGGGATGCCAGATGCCATCGCCCGTTCCTTCGAGCGGAAGGACCGTGCGCAGCGGGTGCATGGCGAATCGATCGGCAAGCGTCGAATTCGCGAGATAAGCGACTTCGCCCTGCCGCTCGAGTTTGGCCATGTGCGAGAGCACTAACGCCGCGTCGCCGTGTTCATTGACGAACGGCAGTAATTGATTGGCGGCGAAAACGAGATCGGGATATTCGTCCGTGCCGTCAATGACGATGATTTCGAATCCGAGGCGCTCGTAGGTCTGGCGGATTTGCTGCCATTCGTTGCGCGCAGCTTCGGTATCGACGGTCCCGACCATCCCCTGCATGTGCGGGTTGATGACGTGCCTCACCTGGAAATGCGCGGGATCGACCATGAGCACGCGACGAAACGGCGCGCGCGGCGGCACGGCATCGAGGAACGAGCGAAGCGAAGACGAAGGGGCGAGCGCGGAACCGGTCCAGAGTCTGGCCATAAGAACGAGGCGCGGACTCTAGCGGAAAGTGGGATGGAAGGCCAGCGGCGAACCGCCGACGATCGTTAGATGAAATCCAGTTTCCCTTGCAGGTAATGTCGCGCCGCGACTGTCAGCGCCAGCTTGGCGTTGACAAATTGATCGTTCAGGTGGTCTCGATTGCCGGCCGGCGCGGCGATATCGCTAACGATTTCCTGACAGGCGTTATAAAACATGGTTGCGGCGTTTGCGAGCGGCTCGGCGAACAGTGAAACGGCAGTGTGCGACGCCGCAAATGACGCCGCCCGCATTTGAAGGCTTTGCCGCTGGTCCGGGGTCGGAGGCACATCGGCGGCGTCGAATTCCGCCTGGTACATATCGCCATCGACAACGAGCTTAATCACCGCTTCTGTGATCTCTCGGTACCGCGCTTGTTTGCTCGCGTGGACCTGCTGCTCGAGCAGGCGCCCGTAATCGCGTTCACGTTCGCGCGTGTCGATTCGTCGATCATAAAGCGCATTGATCCGCGTCCATACCGCCACCGCGGCTCCTGTAATGATGGGCGTCGCCACCGGCCAATCCACAGTCCACATTCTCGGCCTCCTCTCGATGGAGTGGCGGTGGCGCGAACAATCCCACGGTTCCCGCGCCTTCAATCCCAGGGCGACGCAAGAAGGAATGTCGCGCCCCAACCGATCGGCCAATCGGAGGTTCGTGCATAGAGTCGTACACGAGTTGTGTAGCGGGCCCCATCGCCGTCCGGAATGTCGAAACGAAACGGAATTCGAATCCTGTCGTTCTCGCCGATTCGCAGTTCATTCGGTCGTATCACTTGCTCCAGCCGGCCCACGTGTCCGACTACTTGAATGCGGATCGACGTGCGCGGAGCAGCGGTCAGGCCCGTCACGATTTCCCCTTCGAAGCGTTGCCCGCGGATGAATTGCGTGGTCGCCACGAGTGTCGCGCGCCCATAACGACTCTGATAGCGCAGCCACGCCGCACTCACCGCGAGTAATCCGACTAAGAATGCACCGATAAATATTGGCACACCCTTGTCGTCGACCAGTAACGCCATTACAAGACACGCGCAAACGACAAACGCCGCAATCTTCCCGAGACCACGACCGCTCGTCGTCGGTTCCTCAGAAAGCCATAGTGGCACGTCGCCGTTAACGGACGGATCGCGATGTTCGAAAAGCATTGAGATAATCGACGGGAAGTATAGCGTGGCGTGCCGAAGCGCGCCGCTTCGGAAGGAAACGCGAGGGGTCACCCCGAGGCTGCCCATCGATTCGCGAGTTGTGCGGCCGAACGTCCGCGGTCTCGAGATACCAAGCGAAGTGCCTGCGGCATCCAGACAGACCAGAAAATCGGGCACTGGCCGCCAATGGCTGATGACGGTTGCCGACTTCAGTTGCACAACAAACTTGCATTGATACTGAGCCCGTTATGTTTTCGAGATTGACGTTGCGGGTACTGGCCGACATCACACGCCGCGTTATTACGAAACAAAGTTCGTGGACTTCATCACGCTCTGTGAAACATCTGAGCGAAACACGGTCGTGCTTGTGGCGGCACCTGAAGCCCTCAGGGATAACTACGGTGAAATGGTCGAGAGTCTCACTCGTATAGCACGGGCCGGTCTCACGCTCGCGATTGCAGGCGAGTCATGGCACGGAACGGAAACATTTGAGCCACCGCGCCGGGACAGCGACTTCACAGCGCGAAAAAGAACGCCGCACAACAATACTAAGGACGAGCCGTCATCAACCGCCGGCTAATTGTTCGCTGGAACTGACCACGCCCGGCGCAGAAATGACGGTGTAGCGCTGTCGACACGCGCGCGGAAGCGTGTGATCATTTCACGTCGTAGTCGGCGACGCATGCGTAACACCCTCCCGTCCGTCTGCGAAGGCGCGAATCACTCGCGCACGCTGTGCCGATTTTACTATGAACATCTCCGACAAGCAAAGGTTGTGGTTATTCGAACGCATCCTGCCGTTGATTCTCGTGATCGTCTTACCCGTCGCACTTGGATTGAAGCATTGGTTTCGTGAATCCGAACGCCGTCAGCGGGAGGAATTGATCGCGGCATTGAATGAACTGCCGGATGGTTCTTCAATCATGATTGATTCCAGGACCGTTACTGACCCTCGGAATGTGATTGAGGCGCTGAAGACCATCACGGAAAGTCAGCCCCATCACAGTTCACCGACCAATCCGCGACTGGTTCAAATCAAGAGCGACCACGAGAGCCTCACGGTGTGCCTTGCACGCGATTCCGAAGTGCCGAGTGAATATTGGGTGTCTACGCCGCGCAAGGATGGGTGTGGCCCGGTTTCATTCGGCGCGCCGTATTTTGGAGTCTTGAAAACGAATCGTCTTGCTTCGCACTGGGATCATCTGGCGAGATAGATCAACGGAGAGAATTTGTCCTACTCCATCAAACGAGCAGATTTGATCGCGGATCAATTGGAACGTCTTGCGACGCAGAATATTTATCAGTTAGCGGGACAGGTTTCCAACATCGCTTTCTGGATCGCGGAAGCCGTCCACGCCATCGCGGTGATCGACCAGTATCCAATGCGATTTCGATTGCTACGTGACGCTCAGCTCGGGTGGGTAGAGGCGCACGGCACGAAAGTCTCGGCGTATTGTGCTCACTGTGGCGGGGCGTGCGAGTTTGGTCCTTCGACACCGGCGCCTCCTCAACGAACTCCGTCTGAAGACCTCGACGCTGCCCGTCAGCGCGTCCGTCGCGCCGGCCGTCGATTTTTGCTCCGCCTTTATCGTGCGAGCCTGATGGACGAGGACGCGGTTCGTCTCGCATGCGGGGAAATTGGCATCGGGTTGATGCCTGAGGATTTCTAAGAATGCGGCCGGCCGAAAACCGCCCGAAATGCCTTCAATGCACCAGGATGATAAATCGTTGCATGCGACTCATCAGGCATCTTCTCGTAGTGCCATTTCAAATTCGCCGGTGCACTTGCGCGTAGTGCCTTCTCCAGCTTTCCCGCTCCAGCGATCATTCCGGGTTCGTTGCTGCTTGCGAAATAGAGCGTCTTGCCTCGCCCCGTCTGCGCAATCCTTCGCAGACCTCTTGCAACGTCGCGAATCAATCCCTCGTCATTCCACCAGAGACTTGGATCGAGGGCGATGTAGGTGTCGAACAGATCTGGCTCGGTCAGTAGCGTCTCGACCACGAATAATCCCGCCAGCGATTCTCCGACAATTGCCGATTCGTCCGTCGTGTGATTGCGCGCCTTGATGACCGGCATCAGTTCCGTGCGAATAAACGAACGAAACGCTTGCGAGCCGCCAACGCGCGGAGCGATCTTCTTGTCTTCGGCGTTTTCCGTGGGACCGGTCATGTCGCGACGCCGCTGCGTGTTCTCGATGCCCACAAGGATGAACGGCCGCATCGTGTCGTTGCCAACCGACACCTGAACGAGCCCCATCACATGGATAAAGTCCTCGGCCACCCCACCATCCGGCATCACCAGCAAGGGCAGGCGAATCTCCGGCGACGACGTGTAAATCGGCGGGCAATAAACATTGATCCGGCGCACCTCGCCTAAGATTTCGGACTGAACGGTAAACGTCTCGCCAATCGAGAGCGGCGCAACGTTCTCCGCACCGGCCGCCTGCAGGCTTGCAGCACAAATCAAAACCGTCGCGAGCATCAGCGGTCGCACATCCAGTTCCTTCCTTGGCCGGGGAATGATGCCATCGGTTGCACCCGCGCCGGGAATTCCTCTCGCCGGACCGCGTTAACTGCGCTTGACCGCGGAGATGCCGTTCGGTATCTTCCGCGTCCCACGCTTCGTGGCGCATTCGTCTAGGGGTCCAGGACGCCGCCCTCTCACGGCGGTAACACGGG
>JACZCU010197106.1_pt1 | contig 24775 bp, 27 predicted proteins | sample 8641851 | NCBI WGS metagenome assembly JACZCU01 (sample SAMN15324605, study PRJNA640507) | soil metagenome | isolation source: monocropping sugarcane control | place: China: Luxin town, Laibin City, Guangxi Province | collected 2019-07-25 | depth 10cm m | reverse complement strand
GCGATTGAGGTCCCACGGCCGCGACGCCTTCTGCGGCTCGTCGTTCCGCGTCGAGAGCGCGCGCATGGCGGAGAAGCCGCCGACCGCGAGCGGCGTGATGACCGCCTCCGACCCGCCGGCGAACATGACGTCCGCCTCGTCGTGCCGGATGATCTTCATGGCGTCGCCGATCGCATGCGCGCCGGTGGCGCACGCCGTCGCCGGCGCCGAGTTCGGGCCGCGGGCGTTGAAGCGGATCGAGATGTGCCCCGAAGCCAGGTTGACGATCAGGCCCGGGATGAAGAACGGCGAGATGCGCGACGGGCCGCGCTCGAGGAGCTTGCGGTGCATCTCCTCGATGAGCGGGAGCCCGCCGATTCCCGATCCGATGACGACGCCGACCCGATCGGAGTCTTCCTTGCTGGTGTCGAGCTTCGCGTCATCGACCGCCATCTGCGCCGCGGCGACGGCGTAGTGGATGAAGGTGTCCGACTTCTTCACTTCCTTCTTTTCGATCCACTGCTCGGGATCGAAGCCGCGCACCTCGCCGGCGATCTGGCACGGGTAGGCGCTCGGATCGAACTTCGAGATGCGGTCGATACCGGACTTGCCTTCGATGAGCCCCTGCCACGTGGCGTCGTTGCCGACGCCGAGCGGGGAGATCATGCCGATACCGGTGATGACTACGCGTCGCCTGGTCAAATCAGTCAGTCGTATCTTTACTGAGCTTTGGTGTGCTTTTCGATGTACTCGACGGCGTCCTTGACCTTGCGGATCTTCTCCGCCTCATCGTCGGAGATCTCGACGCCGAACTCTTCCTCGAAAGCCATGATCAACTCGACGGTATCGAGCGAGTCCGCGCCGAGGTCCTCAACGAACGAAGCCTCAGGGGTGACCTCCTCCGCGTCGACGCCGAGCTGCTCGACGATGATTGATTTGACTCTTTCCTCTACCGCCATCGGTTTTCTCCTCCAATAAATTGAGCGGGGCGAAGTGCAGGGTGGGTTTTAGCACAAGTCATAAACTGTTCGCATGCGCAAGCTGCTCGGTCTCCTCTTCCTGCTCGTCGTCGCTGCCGCCGTCTGGCTCGGCGCCCGCGCGTTCGTGCATCGCGGCGAGGTGAAAGCCACGATCGTCTTCGATGACGTGCACGGTTTGCGCCGCGGCGATCCGGTCGTGGAGCACAACGACGTCGCCGGCCGCGTCACCAGCGTCGACCGCCTCGGCGAGCGCAGCGCGGTCACCGTCCGGCTCGACCGGATGCACCGCCGCAGCATCCTCACCGACTCGTTGTTCGCCATCGACCCACAACCAACTCGTCGTCACGAACACCTTCGCCGTCGGCCGCCCCATCGACGACGGCGCCCTCCTCGAAGCGAAGGAAGACCGCGTCAGCCGCTGGCTGGCCAAACATGGCGGCAGCGTCGAGCCGCTCGTCGACAAAGTCCGCGCCCGCGCCGATGAGCTCATCGACAAGAACTCCGACGTGACGAAGAAATGGAAAGAGCGCGTGGATCGTTCGATCGATGACGTCACGAAAAAATGATCCGCGCCATCGCTTTCGATCTCTGGGAAACACTCATCACGAACACGCCGGAGCTGTCGCGCCTGCAGAAGGAGGCGCGGCTGACGAGGCTGGAGCAGATCCTCACGCGCCACGGTTTCGCGCGGGAGGCGGAGCGGCTCGAGCATGCGCATCACCGGCAGTGGAACCTCTGCCAGGAGCTCTACTGGTCGGCTGACGTCGACATCCCGTGCCGCCGCCAGGTCGAGCACCTGCTCGAAGAGCTCGAGCTCGACCCCGCATCGTTCGACGAGGCGACGCTCGCCGAGATCGAAGAAGCGTTCGCCTCGGCGCCGCTGCACGCGCTTCCCGCGACCGTCGACGGCGCGCGCGACGTGCTCCGCCAGATGCGCGAGCGCGAGCTGCGCATCGGTTTGATCAGCAACACCGGCCGCACGCCCGGCTCCATCCTCCGCGAAGTGCTTGCCCGCCTCGACCTCAGGCCGTCGATCGACGCGATGGTCTTCTCGAACGAGCACGGCGAGTGCAAGCCGCGCGCGTCGATCTTCGACGCGCTGCAACGCCAGCTCGGCGTCGACTACGGCGAGATGGTCTTCGTCGGCGACAACCTATACGTCGACGTCTACGGCGCGCAGCGCTGCGGCATGCGCGGCATTCACTTCATTCCGCGCACGCGCGGCGACGCCGTCGCTCCCGACGTCGAGCACGGCCTGAAGATCGAGCCCGACGCGACGATTCGCGATCTCCGCGACGTCGTTCGTGTCGTGGACCGGCTCAATGCGAGTAGCGCATCGAACTGACGAACTGATTCAGGTTGTTGTCGTTCGGCTTGAGGCGTAGCGCCGCCGTGAACTGATCGTTCGCCGCTTTCGCGTCGATCTTCTGCGCCGCCTCGGCTTCCTCCGCCGCTTCCGTCCGGCGGCCAAGGTTCGCGAGGACGAGCGCGCGGAAGATGTGCGGCTCGACCGAGGAGGGTGCGATGTGCTCCGCGGCTGCGAGCTGCGCGAGCGCCTCTTCGTTGCGGTTGGCGCCGCTGAGCAACGCGACGTAGTTCATGCGCGCGTCGTAGAGGTTCGGATCGAGCCGGATCGCCTCGGCGAACACCCTGTCCGCGTTCGCGGCGTCGTTCTTCCGCTCGTACGCCAGCGCGAGGTTGTTCCAGACGGATGCCGTTTTCGGCGCCGCTTCGAGATGCGGGATCGCTTCGCTGGGCTGGCCCGCCTTGAGCAGCGCGACGCCGAGGCTCTCCTGGCCGCCCGCGAGCGTCGGGTCGAGCGCCAGCGCCTGTTCGAGCGGCGAGACCGCGTCGGAGTAGCGTTGTGCCCGGAGCAGCGCGGTCCCCGCCTCGAACAGCGGCACCGGCGCGCCATGGCTGCTGCGCGCTGCCTCGACGTAGTGCGGCATCGCTTCTTCCGTTCGTCCTTCCGCGTCGAGCGCGGAGGCGAGATGCATCTCGGCCGAGGCGTTGTCCTTCGTCACGGCGACGGCGCGGCTCCAGACCGTGACGCTGTTCTTCCAGAACGTCGTCTGATAGATCGAGAGGACCGACAGGATGCCGACAGCAGCGATCGCGGCGTATTTCGACGTCGTTGCCGCGAGGTGATCGGCGGCAAACCAGACGACCGCGAAAGTGAGGCCGATCGACGGGATGTACATGAAGCGGTCCGCCATCGACTGCGCGCCCGCCTGCACGATTCCGATCACCGGCACGATCGTGACGACGTACCAGAGCCAGCCGACCGCGAGATAGCGGTGCTTGTTGCGGAAGACGAGGAACGTGATTGCGGCAAGGACGAGGAGACAGACCGCGACGACGAAGGGCGCGATGTCGTAGTCGTACGGGTAGAGGATCGCGAGCTGCGTCGGGACGAAGAATTTGCGGAGGTACGCGGCGTACGCGGTGATGGCGTTCGCGATGCGCACGCTCAGCGGAATCGACGCGAGCGCATGTTCCTGCCCCACGAACGTGACGCCGAGGACGGCGGCCGAGATCGCGAAGAGCGGGAGTTTGTCGAGCCACGACGGCTTGCGTTGCAACGGCCAGACGTCGAGGAGCAACAGCGCGAACGGAAGAGTCAGCGCCATCGGCTTCGCCATCACGGCGAGGATGAACGCGAGGATCACCAGTGCGTAGCGGCGGTTGACGTACGCGAGCATCGCCGCGATGAAGAAAAGCGTCGACAGGACGTCCTTCCGCTCCGCGACCCAGGCGATCGACTCCACGCGCAACGGGTGAATCGCCCAGATCGCGGCGACGGCGGCCGAGCGGTTCACGTTCTTCGTCGCCGTGTAGAAGGTGAGGAACAGCAACAGCACGCTGATCGCGTGAAGGAGCACGTTCTCGAGCAGCATCGCTCCCGCGCCCGCGCCGAAAATCCGGACGTCGAGCATGAGCGAGAGCCATGTCAGCGGCTGCCAGTAGAACGGCTTGAGCGACCTGAACGCGTACCGAATCCCGTGGCTTGCCCCCGCCATGTAGTCGGGATCGTCGTAGTTGATGAAGCCATGCGTCGCCACGCTGCCGAAGACGAGCGCGACGAGGATGACGAGGCCGGCGAGGACGTAAGAACGCTTCACGAGTGAGCGATGATAAAAGACCCAGTGACCAGTGACGAATGACCAGTGACCAGTTTCTCCTGCGCACGGAGCACTTCACCATCGAAGGCCGCTCGCGGGCGGGGCATGAGACGTACTTCCGCGTGCGGGAGCTCGGGATCGCGCTCGACGTGGGCCGCTGCCCCGACTTCCTGATCGGGACGCCGAACCTGCTCGTCACGCACGCGCACCTCGATCACGCGGTAGGCATCCCGTTCTATGCGGGACAGCGGCACCTGCAGCGGATTTCGGGCGGCAACGTGATCGTCCCGTCCGAGGCGCTCGACGACTTCCGGCAGCTGATGCGCATTCACGAGCGGCTCGAAGGGACGAAGTACGAAATCGAGCTGATCGGCCTCTCGCCGGACGACACCTACCGGCTGGGCCGCAATCACGTCGTGCGGGCGCACCGGTCGACGCACCGCGTGCCGGCGCGTGGGTACGAGATCATCGAGCGGCGGCACCACCTCCGTCCCGAGTACGCAGGCTTGGGCGGCCAGCAGCTCGCGGCGTTGCGTCACGACGGCAGGAGCATTCAGGACGAGGAGGAGGTGTCGATGCTCTTCTACAGCGGCGACACCGACGCCGGCATCTTCGAGTCGGCCCCGGCGCTCTTCAAATCCGAGGTGCTGATGCTCGAGTGCTCCTTCATCGCGGCGGGGCATGAGGAGCGGGCGGCGAAGTACCGGCACGTCCACTTCCGCGACATCGCGCGCGTGGCGGACCGCTTCGAGAACCGCGTGATCGTCCTGACGCACTTTTCCAAGCGCTACGCCCCTGCGGACGTGATCGACCACCTGCGCGAGGTCTGTCCGCGCGTCCTCCGCGACCGGCTGCGGTTCGCCTTCCCCGAACCGTTTGATCGTTTGTAGCTCTTCTGTGCACAGTGCACTGTGCACAGTGCACCGGCCGATGTTTTGCAGTTATCCTCCGCCCGATGTCGCTTCGTCTGCGCGCGCTGGGTGTGGCGCTCCTTTTCCTAATCACGAATCTGCAGATCGCCGACGCGGCGGTGGCGAAACGCCGCCGTCGTGGATCACGATCGCGCAGAGCAGTTGCTGCCGTTCCGGCCGACGTCGCGACCGGGGCCACGCTGACCGAGCGGTTGAATTCGCTCATGAACGGCTCGGTCGCGCGGTCGGGGCAGGCGAGCCTTCAGGTCGTGGAACTCGGGAGCGGCGAGGTCGTCGCGCAACGCGACCCCGACCTCCCGCTCGCTCCCGCCTCGAACATGAAGCTCTTCACGACCGCGGCTTCGATCGACCTCCTCAAGCCGACGTTCGAGGTGACGACGACCGTCTACAAGCGCGGCACCATCGCGAACGACGGCACGCTCGACGGCGACCTGAAGATCGTCGGCCACGGCGACCCGACCATCGGCGGCCGCTTCCACGACGGCCATGCCACGGCCGTGATCGACGAATGGGTCAGCGACATCAAGAAAGCCGGTATCAAGACGATCAAGGGCAACCTGATCTTCGAGTACGGCTACATGGACACTGACTACATCCATCCGACCTGGCCGGTCGACCAGCTCGTCAACTGGTACGAGGCGCCGGTCTCGGCGTTCTCGATGCAGGAGGGCTGCGCGCAGGTGCGCGTGCTGCCGAGCCGCCCCGGCAAGCAATGTGTGGTGCAGTTCGAGCCGCCGACGAACTTCCTGCAGTTGCAGAACAGTTGCGTCACCGGCCGCGGCCTGCCGTTCATCACGCGCATTCGCGGCACGAACACGGTGGTCGTGCGCGGCGGCGTCCCGTCGCGTTCCGGCGCCACCGAGGTGTTCGTGACGGTCGAGAATCCGATCCAGTACTTCGCGACGGTCACGAATGAGACGTTCGCGCGCGACGGGCTCAAGGTCGACGGCCAGATCGTCATCACGCCACGCGACGAGCGTCCGGGCTGGTCGCCGGTCGCGCAGCATTCGACGCCGCTCAACATCCTCGTCTACGTCATCAACAAGAAGAGCCAGAACACCTACGCCGAGCAGGTGGTGAAGATGATTGGCGCCGAGACGAAGCACGAGGGCTCGTGGAAGGCGGGCACGTCGGCGGTCACCGAGTGGCTGACCGGCAAGATCGGCGTTCCGGCGAACGAGTACCACCAGGCCGACGGCTCGGGGATGTCGCGCGAGAACCGCGCCTCGGCGAACGCGTTCATTCACCTGCTGCGCTACATGTGGAACAGCCCGTGGCGCGAGGACTTCGTCTCGTCATTGCCTTACTCGGGCGATCCCGACTCGAAGTTCGGCCACCGTCTCCGCACCGCGCCGTACGCGCGTCAGGTCTACGCGAAGACCGGCTACATCTCGGGCGTGGTCGGCCTTTCCGGGTACGTGCACGCGCACAGCGGCAAGATTTACGCGTTCTCGTTCGTCTTCAACGGCTATCACGTCGGCGTCTACGCGATTTACAACCTGCAGGACACGATGTTGAAGGAGATCATCACGAACGGGTAGTCTGCGACTTCATGTCGCGCGACAACATCGTCTACACCGTCTGTGGTTTCCTCCTCGGCCTCGTCATCGGCAGTTTCCTCCTCGGACCGAAGCTCGCCCGCTCGAAGCTCGCCGGCCCGGATCAGATTCAGTCGTCCTCGTCCTCGTCCTCTTTTTCGGCTCCATCAGCGGCGCCTGAGAGTGCCGCGGCGGCACCTGCGGGCAGTCCGATGGAACAGGTCCGCCAGCAGCTCGACATGCTCAAGAAGCAGATCGAGCAGAACCCGAACGACTTCGACGCGCTCGTGCAGCTCGGCAATATGTACATGGACGTTTCGAAGTTTCCGCAGGCGATCGACTACTTCAAACGCGCGCTCGCCGTCCGCGAGGAGCCGGCCGTCCGCACGGACCTCGGCATCTGCTACAAGCAGTCGGGGCAGATGCAGGACGCGCGGGACGCGTTCCGCAAAGTCGCGACGGAGCAGCCGGACCAGTGGCAGGCGGTCTACAACCTCGCCATCGTCGACGGCGAGATGAAGGACTACACCGACGCCCGCGCCCAACTCGCGAAGCTCAAACAGATGCGCCCCGGCGATCCCGAGGTTGCCAAACTGGAACAAGCGCTCGCGGCGGTGAAGTAACGCTACCGCACCATCTGCTGGCTTGCAGGCGCGACCTGAAGCGTGAACACGCCATCGGTGCTTCGCATCGTGGCGATCGCCTGGAATCCGGGGAAGCGGAGGACATTGCCGATCACTTCCGCCGAGTGATCGCGCGCGAAGAGGCGGACGGCGTCGTCGGCGTCGGTCGCTTCACAGGTGTGAAACGTCAACGCGCGGTCGTCGGCGACCGGTTTTCCGGCCACATCGGTCAGATGCCGCTGTTCGATCGTGAACCGCATGAGAGCGAGAGCGCCTGCGAGCGCCTGCGAGCGCCTCCGGCGCGCGGTCTTGCTTGCAATAACGGTGCAGGAGGGGGTGTTTTATACTCCCCAAATGAGTGACGAACGTCTTCTCCGTGATGAGGTCCCCGTCATCGGCCGCGTCGAGCTACACGAAGTCTCGCAGAACGACGCGCTCCCTTCGGCGCGTTTTGCCGAAGCGCCTCCCATCGCGCTCACGTTCGACGACGTTCTGCTGAAGCCGGCGAAGTCGGAGCTGCATCCGAATTTCGTCGACGTCGGCACCCGCCTCACGCGCGACATCCACCTCAACATTCCGATCCTCTCGTCGGCGATGGATACGGTCACCGAGGCGCGGCTCGCGATTGCCATGGCGCAGCACGGCGGCCTCGGCATCATCCACAAGAACATGCCGGTCGACCGGCAGGCCGAGGAAGTCGACAAGGTGAAGCGCTCCGAGGCCGGCATGATTGTCGACCCGGTCACCATGCGGCCGTGGCAGACCATCTCGGAAGCGATGTCGGTCATGGAGAAGTACAAGATCAGCGGCGTTCCTGTCACCGACGCGAACGGCAAGCTGGTCGGTATCCTCACCAACCGCGATCTCCGGTTCGAGACGCGCTTCGATCTCCCGATCGCGGAGCGGATGACGAAGGAGCACCTCGTCACCGTTCCGGTCGGTACGACGCTCGAGCAGGCGCGCGAAGTCCTGCACCATCACCGCATCGAGAAGCTCCTGGTCGTCGATCCCAACGGCGATCTCAAGGGCCTCATCACCGTCAAGGACATCCAGAAGGCTCGCCGGTACCCCCAGGCGGCGAAGGATCCCCTCGGACGTCTGCGCTGCGGCGCCGCGATCGGCATCGGCCGCGACGGCCTCGATCGCGCGCGGGCGCTCATCGACGCGAAGGTGGACGTGATCGCCATCGACTCGTCGCACGCGCATTCGACCGCCGTGCTCGACACGATCAAGCAGTTCAAGAAGCTTTTTCCGACGACGCCGCTCATCGCGGGCAACGTCGCGACGTATGAAGGCGCCCGCGATCTCATCGAGCTCGGCGGCGACGCGGGGAAGGTCGGCAACGGGCCGGGCTCCATCTGCACGACGCGCGTCATCGCCGGCGCCGGCGTGCCGCAGATCAGCGCGATCATGGAGTGCGCGCGCGCTGCCGAGAAGTACGACGTGCCGGTCATCAGCGACGGCGGGATCAAGTTTTCGGGCGACATCACGAAGGCGATTGCCGCCGGCGCGCACTGCGTCATGATCGGCTCGCTCTTCGCCGGCACCGACGAAGCGCCGGGCGAGACGATTCTCTACCAGGGCCGCACCTTCAAGGCGTATCGCGGCATGGGCTCCATCGGCGCCATGCAGCAGGGCTCGAAGGACCGCTACTTCCAGGAAGACACCGACGAAGTCGGCAAGCTGGTCCCGGAAGGCATCGAAGGGAAGGTGCCGTACAAGGGATCGCTCAGCGCCATGATCCCGCAGCTCGTCGGCGGCCTCCGCTCCGGCATGGGCCTCACCGGCTCGAAGTCGGTCGAAGACCTCCGGACGAAAGCGCAGTTTGTCCGCATCACCGCTGCCGGATTGCGCGAGTCGCACGCCCATGACGTCGTGATCACCAAGGAAGCGCCGAACTATCAGATCGAGAACACCGATTGATCACCGGCGCACATTCGGTCATCTACTCGAAGGACGCGGAGGCCGATCGTGCCTTCTTCCGCGACGTCCTGAAGTTCCCGTTCGTCGACGTGCACGACGGCTGGCTGATCTTCGGATTGCCGCCCGCCGAGGTCGCAATTCATCCGGACGAGGAAAACGACGTCCACGAGTTCTTCCTCATGTGCGACGACATCCATGCCTTCGTCGCCGAGATGCAGGCGAAGAACGTCGCCTGCAGTGAATTGCACCAGCAGCCGTGGGGAATGCTCGTGCAGATCACGCTACCTGGCCGCGGCAAGCTCGGCGTGTACCAGCCGCGTCACGCGCGACCTCCGGCGCCGTAAAATTTGGGACGGTGTCTCCCACTTTTGACACGGCTCGTGTCAAGAGTGCAGCGGTGTGCTTCAATTGAATGAGCGGAAAGCCAATTAGTGCACTCAGTCATCTCAATTTTGAGACGAGGTAGTTCATTGGTGACACTGTCAATGTCAATTACGCAGTGAAGCGCATCGCTCTTTGACCGTCGAGGCTCATTGTTGCTGTTACGACAATCATAATTGACACGAACTTTATCAATCATGGATGAGAGAGCATCACCGTTACCAATCGCAGGCTCTCATCTGATAGACTTCCGATCATGGCTGACACAGTGGATACCATCGCTGCGCTCGCGACTCACATCGCCGAGATCCGGAATCGTCTGCATGACCTCGACGCTGAACGCGCCAGGCTCCGGGCCGACCTCGATGCGTCGACCGCACGCTTTGCTGCGATGACGACGGGTACTCATGAGCCATCAACCGGCTCCGCCCAGATGGACGCCCAGATCCTTCGCCTCTTTCGCCAGAATCCCGACAGCTTCTTCACGTCGGTCGACGTCGAGTCGTTCCTCCGAAAGCAGGACTGGAAAGTCGACGGCCCCTACATCCGCACCAAACTCTCCCGCCTCGCCAAACGCGGCTGGATCCTCCGCATCGGCCATGGGCGGTACATGGATAAGGGTTAGCGGACGAGCGAGAACGGATCGACCCGCGCGCCCTGAACGCGCATGGCCCAATGGAGATGCGGAGCGGTGACGCGGCCGGTCGCGCCGGAGAGGCCGACGACCTGGCCGTTCTTCACCATTTCTCCCGCTCTCACGTCGATGCGCGAAAGGTGCGCGTAGAGCGAGTAGATCCCGAGGCCGTGGTCGACGATCACGGTATTGCCGGTGAAGAAGAGGTTCTTCGCCAGGACAACGCGTCCGCGATCCGTAGCGTGCACCGGCGTCCCTGCGGCCGCGTGCAAGTCGGCGCCGGAGTGCGGCGCGCGTGGCTCGCCGTTGAAGACGCGCCGTACGCCGAAGTTCGTGCCCGCTTCGCCAGGAATCGGAACGCTGAACGGCTCATCGGGAACGATCTCGGTGGTGATCCGCTTGTAGATCGCCCCGACCTCTTTGTTTTCGCGTTCCGATCGCTCGATCTCCGCTTTGCTTGGCTCGACGAACTTGCCGGCGACCTTCAAGGGTTCCGTCGGATAGCTCTTCGCCTCGACCTCGACCGTGATCTCGCGCCGCTCGACCCGACCGCCATCCATCCTCAGCACCGCCTCGGCTGTATGCGCGCCCGGCTTCTCATCGAGATCGACACCGAGGATCGTCGTCCACCCATCGCCCGCCGGAAACGCCGGCACCGTCCTCTGCTGCCAAACCACCTGCACCGACTTCACGCCGGGCTCATTTGGTACGTTCACCCGAACGGCGGTTCCCTGGTGGGCAGTGAAGAGGAGCGCGGCGAGGAAGAGATGGATCATGAGCGGTCTCTCTTGCGAATCGTTCGCCAGCGAACGTAACCTTCAGCCTCCTGTACTTGAGCTGAAGGGGTGTGAAAGCTGCCGTTCCGAGTCACTCCTTCTATGCAGCAACCTCACGATCAAGAAGGGAGTTTAGGGAATGCGCTTTGCCATCGCGAGAACGGTTGCCTTCGGCACTGTTTGTTTCTGTTTATGCGGGACGAACGCCGCGGCGGGGGCAACCCTGAAGAAGGACCCGGCGCATGCTGCGCGCTCGGATAAGACAAAGAAAGCCGAGAAGCTTCCGCCATTTGATCAGGCGAAACTCGAAGGAAGTATGGCGAAGATGACATGGTCACTCGCTCTGCAGTACCAGAATGCGGAATATGCACCGAAGGATGCCGACGCTCTCAAGAGCGACCTGGCGAAGGATGAGACATTTTCGGCACATCCACTGCTCGCGCCATATCGCGAGCGCCTGCCGCGACTCGCAACACAACTCGGCATCTTTGGCGACTCCATCACCTATTTTCTGTACGGCGAAAAGGGTGGCTTTCCTTTCGATATCGTTGATTACAAAGGGACCAAGTGTTTTGTTGCCCTGATCACGACGGGTGACGTCATTAACACGTTGCGGCTCTCAACGGCTCGGCAGCGTGCGGTGAAAATGGCGTCAAGCCACGCCTTACCCGCGATACGGGCAGTCGCGGATGCACTCGAAGGTACTGACGTTAGGACCGTCGCGCTGTTTGTCACTTTCGGTACGAAGGACTTTTCAGATGACAGCGTCTTAGCGACGAAGGCTGAGACGCTGGGCGTCATTAGCTCAGCCGCCGACGCGAGAGCTTTCCATAATGGTGATCTTTCAGACACTGAGTTTCTTCGCAAGGCAACCGTGCTCATTTCTGATCGCGATGCCAGCCTGGAATTTACGAAGACCGAACTGCAACTGCAGTAAGACTCTCCGCTACAATTGAAAACCATGCAAATCGCTTCGGGAAAGGTCGTGAACGGACAAGTCGTCAACGAGGCTGAATTGCCTGAGGGAACTGCAGTTACGCTCATCGCTCTCGACAGCGAAGGGACCTTCGAAGCCACACCGGAGATGAAAGCCGTTCTTCTCGAATCGATGGCGCAAGGCGACCGTGGCTGAGACGATTCCCGGCGAGCAACTGCTGTTCGAGTTGCGCAGCCGCGGATGAAGCCCCCCGTTTGTGAAAGGCTTAAGGAAAATACCCAAGTTCCAAGATGAAGACGCCGAACGAGAGTTCTGGTCGAAGGCCGATTCAACCAAATACATCGACTGGTCCAAGGCGCAGAAGCTGGTTCTACACAACTTTCGTCGCACGTTTCGAAAAATCTCGCGGTTGAATGAGGAGTAGCCGAGCGCATGTGGGACAAGCTCATCGAGTGGGGTGGTAAGGTCGCTCTCTGGGCCACCAGCAAACCGAACCGGCTTCGCTTGAGCGGCGCGCGAGTCGAAGTGATTGCGATGGTCTTGAGTCTGAACCCCACGACACAGGTCTTACTGGGGGAGTCACGCTATCGCGCCTGGCTGTTGCCACAGGAAGGCGTAAGATTGAAGGAGACACTCGATGATGCCTTGAGTCGCTGTCTTCGCGAGGAGTGCCGGATCGAAGTCCCAGCCGAGCGGCGCCAACTGTTCTACCTACACTCGATCCGGTATCTCGATACGCTCGACCTTCGAGCGGACCGCATCGCCGAACGCCTTGTCGCGGATGACGCGACGGGAACCGTCTTTGAAAGCGTCGACCTGCGGAAGAAGGCGTACTGGCTCGCGACGCTCATCGTCAAGAACCCGTCTGACTTCCCGGCGATCGCAGACGGAACCGAGTTGACGAAGTTAACGTGGATGCCGCTTTCACAAGCTCGCGAGACGCTCAAACGAACGAACGAAGAGCCAAAGGCTGCTTTGCTGACGGAATGCATCGACCGCGCTGCGAAGGTCCTGAAAGGCAGAGTGCAGCCCGTATGACCCACTGGAACGGCATCGACCTCGCCACCGTCCCGCTGATCCCCGACTTCGCGGTCGAGCTCCGCGAGATGGAGGACGTCGGCCAGATCGTGCACTTCGTCAGCGCGGCGAAGGGGGAGCTGGCGTGGTTTCCGGGCTGGGAGCACGCCGACCGCGATCTCGTGCACTTCAGCGCCTCCGACGTCCCGTTGGGATCGATCGACGATCCGTTCGACGACCGCGACGAAGGATGGCGCATCGTCATCTTCGAAGAGGGCGGCTTCGTCTACATCTTCGAAGACGACCGCCCCAACGGCGAGCGCTTCCCGCGCCGCTACCGCGTCCCGCGCGACCGCTACTTCATGGCATGGGCGGCCGTGATGCTCACGTACAACCCCGTGGTGCCTCTGGACGAGTAGGATTGGATCATGTGCCGGAACATCAAGACCCTCTTCAACTTCGAGCCGCCCGCGACCGACGAGGAGATCCGCGCCGCGTCCCTCCAGTTCGTCCGTAAGCTCTCCGGTTTCAACAAGCCGTCAAAGGCGAACGAGGAAGCGTTCAACCGCGCGATCGAGGAAGTCGCCCACGTCGCCCGTCACCTGATCGACGCCCTCGTCACCACCGCCGAGCCTCGTGACCGCGAAGTCGAAGCAGAGCGCGCGAAGCTGCGCGCGGCTCAGAGGTTCGGGGGATAGCGCAGGGTGCTACGATCCCGTCATCAAGTTCGAGATCGTTGGTGAGCTTCGCGACGTTGAGACGATTGCGACAGGGCGGCAGATTCGGATTTTGAGTCTGCTGCGCAAGAAGTGGGGCGCAGGACGTTGGCGGAAGATGAAGGGAACCACCCTCGTTCGTATTCTGCGGACAGGCCACGTTCGTGAAGCTGAGATTCACTGGTATGAGGCTCACGGAATCGGTAAGCGAGATTTCAAGATCAAGAGATTTCTCAAATGACGCGACTCAACACACCCGCGGCCGTCATCTGCGTTGCGAACGAAGGCAATGAAGCGTCGCTTCAACTCTGGAAGATCTACAAGGTTCTCCGAGATGATGACGCGCTCCTGGAGGGCTTTCTACGCGTGATTGACGAGTCGGGTGAGGACTACCTTCTTCCTGAGGAATACTTCGTTCCAATCGATCTTCCTCGCAACGTGAAGAGGTCGTTTAACCGGGCGGTTCGTGAGCAACGGCAGTCAGCGCATCGAGTCTCCGCCGCAGTCCGCCGCGCCCGTTGAGACCCGGAATACCTACCGCCGCCCTTGCGCAATCCGCTCCGCCTCGGGTAACCCGCGCAGGCGCAGCATGGCGATGATGCCGAGGAACGGGCCGATCGCGAGGAAGGCGAAGGCGTAGTGCCAGGTGAAGCGGTCGACGAGAAGCGGCATCAGGCGGATCGTGACCGTCGTCAGGAGAAAGCCGATGCAGGTCTGGATCGTCAGCGCCGTCCCGATGTAACGCGGATCGCCGAGCTCCGTCACGCAGGCGGAGAACTGCGCGGAGTCGGCGACGACGGTGGCGCCCCAGATCGCGGCGACGATCAGCAGTGCGGCGGGCGAGCGGTCGACCAGGCCGATGACGACACAGCACGCTCCACTGACCGCCATTGCGGTCGACGCCACGACCGTACGTCCGATGCGGTCGGCGAGGCGGCCGGCTGCGATGCATCCGATCGCGCCGCTGCCGATGACCAGGAACGACGCGACCTCCGTAAGCGCAGGCGCCAGGCTCGCGCGCATCATCGCCGGGATCCACGTCCACATCGCGTACAGCTCCCACATATGGCCGAAGTAGCCGAAGTTCGCGAGCCGCACGCCGCGGTTGCGGACGACCTGCGTCACCTGCGAGAAGTCGAACGGCTGGTTCGGCAGCGCGTACGGACCTTCGCGGACGAAGAGCGCCACGATGAGCGCGCCGAACGCGGCGACGATCGACGCCACGCCGACGTTCTCGCGCCAGTTCGACGACCCGAACGCGTTGACGAGATACGGCGACGCTTTCCCCAGCGTCAGCGCGCCGACCACCACGCCGAGGCCGAGACCGCGCGACTTGCGGAGCCAGGTCGCGACCAGCTTCATGCCGGGCGGATAGACGCCGGCGAGAAACGCGCCGGTGAGGAAGCGAAGCACCAGCGCGGCCGCGGGCGTGTGCACGAACGCGGCGAGGAGCGCGTTCACGATCGCGGCGAGGAACGCCGTCAGCGCGAAAAGGTGCCGCGCGCTGATCACGTCGGCGAGATTCAGCAGCGCGCTCAGCAGCGTCCCGGCCACGAAGCCGAGCTGCACTGAAAGCGTCAGCCACGCCGTCGTGCCGGAGTCGAGGTGCCATTCCGTGGCGATCTGCGGCGCGACCGCGGAGACGCCGAACCAGAGTCCCATCGCCATCAGCTCGCCCGCCGCGAGCAGGATGAGCGCGCGCAGCGCTCCAGACGTTTCCATCGGCGCAGTGTCCTACAATCGCGCGCCGATGACGATCGAATCTTTCGGCGACGAAGCGCGGCGGCTGGCTCACGAAGCCGTCGACGCGATCTTCGACCACGTCGCGAGCATCGAGCAGCGGAAGGTCGTCGACTGGACACCGTTCGAGGAACTCCGCGAGTTGATCCGTGCGGATCGGGCTCCGATCGATGCAATCAAGTTGATCGCGGAGAAATCGATCCAGCTCCACCACCCGTCGTACATCGGCCACCAGGTCTGCCCGCCATTCGCGCCCGCCGTGATCGCCGACTTCGTCATCTCCGCGCTGAACAACTCCACCGCCGTCTGGGAGATGAGCCCCATCGGCACCGTCGTCGAGCGCGAGGTGATCCGCTGGCTCGCCGATCTCGCCGGCTATCCCGCCGAGTCGGAAGGGACGGCCGTCTCCGGCGGCTCCGCGGCGAACCTCACCGCGCTCCTCGCCGCGCGCGCGTGGTGGCTCGATCACGGCGGCGAGCATCCCGTGATCGTCACCTCGGCCGACGCGCACTACTCCATCGCGCGTGCCGCCGCGATCATGGGAATCGACGACGTCGAGAAGATCGAGACCGACGACGAGCACCGGATGGACGTCGACGAGCTCCGCGCGGTGCTGCGGCATCACGGCGAAAACGTTCTCGCGGTCGTCGCCACCGCCGGTTCGACGGCGACCGGCGCATTCGACGACCTCATCGCCATTCGTGAAGCGGCGCACGACGTCTGGCTCCACGTCGACGCCTCGCACGGCGCCTCGGTGCTCCTCAGCGATCGCCTCGCACCGCTGGTAAAGGGGATCGACCGCGCCGACTCCTTCGCCTGGGATCCCCACAAGATGCTCTGGATGCCGCTCTCCCTCGGCGCGGTCTTCGTCCGCGACGGTGTCTGGCTGCGGCGCGCGTTCGAGGCCGACGCGCCGTATCTCTTCCACGCTGAGCGCGAGCAGCAGAACATCGGCTCGATGACCATCCAGTGCTCCAAACGCGCCGACGCGATCAAGTTGTGGCTGACGCTGAAGATGATCGGGCGCGAAGGCTTCGCAACCGCGCTGGAGAAGGTAACTTCCGTGACGCGCTACGCGTACGAGCGCGTGATCGCGTCGGACGATCTCGAGGCGATGCACGAGCCGCTCTTCAACATCTTCTGCTTCCGGGTCCGCGGGACGGACGAGCTCAATCACCGGATCCGTGAAGAGTTGATCCGCAGTGGTGAGGCGTGGATCACGTCGACCATGCTGAAGGGCCGCCGCGTCCTCCGGATCACGGTCATCAATCCGGCGACCGAGGAGCGGCACATCGATGGGATGCTGGAGGCGGTACGGCGCATTGCCGGATAGTCCTGGTCGAGCCGCAGGAGGCAGGTAACGTGGGAGCGGCGGCGCGCGTGATGAAGAACTTCGGGTTCGAGGCGCTCACGATCGCCGGCACGCATCCCGAGCTGCAGCCGCTGTCGAGCTGGTGGGCGAGCGGAGCGGATGACGTCGTCCAGCGCGCGACGTTCACGCCGACGCTGTTCGACGCCATCCGCGACGCGCACGTCACGATCGCGACGACCTCGCTCCGCGGCCGTACGACACCCGCCGATATGACGCCGTTCGACGTCGCGGATCTCTTCGCGTCGCTGCGTGACGACCAGACCATGGCGCTCGTCTTCGGCCGCGAAGACAGCGGCCTGACGCGCGAAGAGGTGATGGCGTGTCAGCGCACCGCGAGCATCCCGACGAACCCGGAGTTCCCGACGATGAACCTGGCGCAGGCGGTCGGTGCGTTCTGCTTCGCGCTGTCACAGGTCGAGCGGGCGCCGCGTCACCGCGAGCTTGCTCCCGCCGCGATGATCGAGCGTTTGCACGAGCGCGTTCAGGCGCTGCTCGTCGAGGTCGGATTTCTGCACGACAACAACCCCGATCGCATCTACGACGACCTGCGGACGATCGCCGCACGCGCCGACCTCGACGCGCGCGAGGCGACGATCCTCCTCGGCATCATTCACCAGATCGAATGGAAACTGGGTGCGTCACGTGAGCGCCCGTGAGGCAGTCGCCGATGATCTCGATGAATTTGTCGAGATCGAACGGCTTCAGGATCGACGCGCACACGGTGTCCTCGGGGATCTTGTCGACGCCGCGCTTTCCAGCTGCCGTGAAGACGATGATGTGCGGCCGGTTGCCGTCGGAAGACGCGCTGATGCGGTCGATGAACTCGTAGCCGTTCAGCCTCGGCATCATGAGATCGAGCAGGATGAGGTCGTACCCACCGTCTCTGCTGATCTTCTCGAGACCCACTGCGCCGTCTTCGGCAAGCTCCACCTCGAATTTCATTCGCCGCAAAACAGCCTGCAGCAGAACGCGAATCGCGAGATCGTCGTCGACGACGAGAATCTTTCGGCCGCTTCCGTCAAGTTTGGCGACAGCCATCGTGTCCCGTCCTTGATATTGCACGCCGTATACCGAACTGGTGCGTGTGACCCTAAAGTACAGATTACAAGGTTCTTGTATAGGTTTCAATGAGGCAATTTCCCTTCCGTCCGTGGGTGAAACGCGCTGGTGCGTCGATCGTGGCGGTCGCGGCAGCGGTTACGGCGGCCATCCTGATTGCGCTCGCCGCAAATCCGCAACTCCGTTACGGTTGGATCGGCGAACGCTTCGTCTGGGTCTACGTCGGCACACTCTGGATCGGCGGTTTGAAGGTCTGGCTCGGCACCCGCCGCCCGATCGCGGAGGTGGGGGATGAGACGATCACGCTACGGCCGCTGCACCAGTTCCGGCAGCGCGTGATCCGCTGGAGCACGGTTCGCGGCACCGAACAGATGATCGGCGGCGACCGCCTGATCGTTTACTACGACACGCCGCGCGGCATGCGCTTCGTCGCGCTCAACCTCAACCTCGTCAAAGGCCGCCGCGACTTTCTCGCCCTCCTCGACGCCCGCCTCCTCCTGATGGGATTCGTCGAGCGCGAGGTGAATCGGTCGCGTTATCTTTCGCGCGCATGACGCCGAAGCAGGAGATCGCGAAGCTCCGCAAAGACCTCGAACGCCACAACCGCCTCTACTACGAGGGCAAGCCGGAGATCAGCGACTTCGACTTCGACCAGATGCTGCGGCGGCTGCAAGAGCTCGAAGCGCAGCATCCGGAGTTCTTCGATCCGGCGTCGCCGTCGCAGCGGGTCGGCGGCGCGCCGATCGAGTCGTTCCCGACCGTCGTCCACGATCCTCCGATGCTCTCGATCGAGAACGCCTACACGGTCGACGAGCTCCGCGAGTGGGACGACCGCGTCAAGCGCGGTCTCGGCATGGAGTCGGTCGAATACGAGGCAGAGCTGAAGATCGACGGCGTCTCGATCGACCTGCTGTACGAGAACGGCGTTCTCACCCGCGGCGCAACGCGCGGCGACGGAGTGCGCGGCGACGACGTGACGCCGAACGTCCGCACCGTCCGCGCGCTGCCGCTGAAGATCGACACGAAGGTCAAGCGTCTCGAGGTCCGCGGCGAGATCTACATCTCGAAGGCCGACTTCCTGAAGATCAACGAAGGGCTCGACGAGGAAGAAAGGTTCGCGAATCCGCGCAACACCGCGGCCGGAACGCTCCGCCAGAAAGAGCCGGCGCTCACGGCGCAGCGGCGGCTGTCGGCGTTCGTCTATAACGTCGTCGCGATCGACGACCTGCGGATCGACTCGCAGTGGGCGGCATACGACTTCCTGACGAAGCTCGGCCTCCCGGTGAACCCGCGCCGCGGCGTCTTCCGCGACATCGACGAAGTGCTCGAGTTCATTCGAAAGATCGAAGAAGAGCGCCACGGCCTGAACTTCGAGATCGACGGCGTGGTCGTCAAGGTCAACCGCCGCGAGCAGCAGCTCGAGCTCGGCGCCACCGCGAAAGTGCCGCGCTGGGCGGTCGCGTTCAAGTACCCGCCGGAAGCGGCGAAGACGACGGTGCGCGAGATCCTGCTCTACGTCGGCCGCACCGGCGCGGTCACTCCGGTGGCGCACTTCGACCCGGTGCCGCTCGGCGGGACGACCGTCGTCAACGCGTCGCTGCACAACTTCGACGAGCTCGCGCGCAAGGACCTCCGCGTCGGCGACACGATCATGGTCGAGAAGGGCGGCGACATCATCCCGAAGGTCGTCGAGGTGCTCGAGCACGCGCCGAAGTCGAAGCCGTTCGTGCCGCCTGCGAACTGCCCGGTGTGCGGCCAGCCGCTGCACCGCTTCGAAGACGAAGTCGCGATCCGCTGCATCAACCAGGGCTGCCCGGCAATCGTGCTGCAGTCGATCACGCACTTCGGCGGGCGGAAGGCGATGGACATCGAAGGTCTCGGCTGGCAGACGGTGCAGGCGCTGCTCGACGCCGGCCTGGTGAAGGACTACGCGTCGATCTACGAGCTGACGGAGGAGCAGGTCGCGAATCTGGAGCGAAAGGGGGAGAAATCGGCGAAGAAGCTGATCGAGAACATCGAGCGCTCGAAAAAGAACGAGCTCTCGCGCCTCGTCTTCGCCCTCGGCATCCGCTTCGTCGGCGAGCGGGCGGCGAAAGTACTGGCGGAGCGCTTCCAATCGCTCGACGCGCTCATGAACGCGACGCGCGAAGAGCTGATCGACACGCCGGAGATCGGCCCCAAGCTCGCCGACTCGATCCGCTTCTACTTCGACGTCCCCGCGAACCGCGAGCGGATCGAGCAGATGCAGCGCGCCGGCGTCGCGCCCGTGCACACCGCGACCGCCACCGGCACGCGCCTCGCTGGCAAGACCGTCGTCGTCACCGGCACGCTCACCCGCTTCTCACGCGACGAGATCCACAAGCTCATCGAGCGCGAAGGCGGCAAGCCCTCCGGCAGCGTCTCGTCGAAGACCTCCTACCTCGTCGCCGGCGACTCCGCCGGCTCGAAGCTCGACAAAGCGAAATCGCTGAACGTGCCGGTGCTGACGGAGGACGAGTTCCTCGCCATGATCAGTTGACCACTGCCATCGTGAAACCGTCGTAACCCTTCACGCCGACCGTCTGGATCGTGGTCGCGGAGACGCGGGGCTCGTTGCGGAGCATCTCGTGGAGCCGCCGCACGCCCATCACCGCTTCGTCCTTGCTGGCCGGATCGGCGAGTGCGCCGTCGCGGACAACGTTGTCGACGATGATCACACTGCCGCTGCGTCCGAGGTCGATCGACCAGCGGAAGTACTCGGGGATGTTGACCTTGTCGGCGTCGATGAAGAAGACGTCGAACGGCGCCTCATGACGCAGAGTCGGAAGCGTTTCCAAAGCCGCGCCGAGACGGACTTCGGCGACCGACGAGAGGCCCGCGCGCGCGATGTTCTTGCGCGCGACGTCGGCGTGGTGCGAGTTCACTTCGAGCGAGAGGAGGCGCCCACCGGCAGGCAGCGCGCGGGCGAGCCAGATCGTGCTATACGCCCCGAGGGTGCCGATCTCGAGGACCGAGCGCGCGTGGAGCAGGCGCGCGATGAGGTGGAGGAACTTCCCTTGCGCCGGGGAAACTGCGATCGCCGGCAACCCCTCGGCAGCGCTGGAGTCGAGCGCCGCCTGCAGCGCGTCATCGCTGCCGACGAGCGTTTCTTCGATGTAATCGTCAACCTCGTTCCACTGATCGTTCTTCATACCCGCATAATGTCATCGATGCAGGGAGTGCGCGCCGAAAGGCGCCTCTTCGACGCCCGTACCGAAGTGCTTGCGGGCGCGAGCACCTTCCTGGCGATGGCCTACACCATCGTCGTCAACCCCGCGATCCTGAAGGCGGCGGGACTGCCGGTCGGCGCCAGCACCGTGGCGACGATCCTCGTCGCCGCCGTCGGCTCGATCCTCATGGGCGTCTACGCCAAACGTCCGATCGCAGTGGCGCCGTACATGGGGGAGAACGCCTTCATCGCGTTCGGTCTCGCGGCCCTCGGCGTCACGTGGCAGCAGCGCCTCGGCACCGTCTTCGTCAGTGGCGTCCTCTTCCTGATCATCACGGTCGTGGGACTGCGCGGATGGCTCGCGCGCTCGATCTCCTCGAGCCTGAAGCACAGCTTCGCCGCCGGCATCGGCCTCTTTCTCGCGTTCATCGGCCTCACGGAGACCGGAATCGTCACGACCGGCACCGGCGTGCCGGTGAAGATCGGCGACCTGCGCAGCGGCGAGGTGCTGCTGGCGATCGCCGGATTCATCGTCATCATGGCGTTGCTGCAGCGGAAGGTGCGCGGCGCGATCCTCATCGGCATCGTCGCCACCGCGGCCGCCGGCGTCCTCCTCGGACTGGCCAAAGCGCCGCGCGGCCTCTTCGCCCTTCCGTTCCGCGGCGAGTACTCGCTCGCGCCGATCGCGCTGCATCTCGACATCGCGGGCGTCTTGAAACTGTCGTTCCTGCCGATCCTCCTCACGCTCGTTCTCATGAGCTTCCTCGACACCCTCGGCACGCTGGTCGGCGTCGGCGCCGCGGGTGGGATGCTCGACAAAGACGGCAACTTCCCCGACATCGAGAAGCCGATGACCGTCGACGCCATCGCGTGCGTCTTCAGCGGCCTGGTGGGCACCTCGACCAGCGGCGCCTACATCGAGTCGGCGGTCGGCATCCGCGACGGCGCGCGCACCGGCATCGCCGCGATCACGACCGGCGTTCTCTTCGCGGTTTCGCTCTTTTTCATCCCGCTGGTCGAGCCGCTGCAGCAGCTCCGCTTCGCCTACGGCCCCGCGCTCATCGCCGTCGGCGCGCTGATGCTCGATGCCGTCCGCCGCATCGACTTCGACGACTTCACCGAGCTCGTGCCGGCATTCGTCACCATCGCGATGATGGTCTTCACCTTCAACATCGCGAACGGCCTGACCGCCGGCCTGGTCGTCCACCCGATCATGAAACTCCTCGCCGGCCGCCGCCGAGAGATCCACGCCGGGTCGGTCGTTCTCGCTGCCGCGTGTCTCGTTTACTATCTATTCGGTCTCCCACATTGAGGTGAACATGCGCAGATGTCTCGTGCTCGCGTTAGCGATCGCTATGCCCCTGCTCGGGCAGGAAAAGAAAATCGGCGAGGTGACGCTCTTCGGCGAAGAACAGCTCAAGGTCGAAGCCGCGACGAAGACGGAGATCCCGATCTCGAAGGCGCCGAGCGCGGTCACGGTCGTGACGGCGAAGCAGATCTCCGAATCGGGCGCGCGCACGGTGCCCGACCTTCTGCGCCTCGTCGCCGGCGTCAACGTCCGCTGGAACCCGATGACGCAGACGATCGACATCCGCGGCTTCGGCGAGAACCCGTTCGCAAACCGCGTCCTCATCCTCATCGACGGCTCGCCGGTCAACTCCGGCGACACCGGCGGCTTCCCGCTCAGCCCCGCGTTCGACCTCTTCCCCGTCGAGAACATCAAGCGGATCGAAGTCGTCCGCGGCCCGGGCTCGTCGCTTTATGGCGAGAACGCCTATTGGGGCGTCGTCAACATCGTCACGCTTTCGGGAGAAGACCTCGCCGGCGGCCAGGCGCAGGTGTACGGCGGCTCGCGCTCCAGCGGCCTCGTGAACGCGATGTACGGCAAGAAGACCGCGACCGGCTCGTACCTCGCGTCCGTCCGCGCGTATCAGAGCCAGTTTCCCGAACAGTTCTGGATCGACGACAAATCGAAGGTCCGCGGCACCGACGTCTTCCTGAAAGGCTCGCGCGGCGACTGGCAGGCGTCGCTCTACCGGCACGACGACTCGCTCAACGGCTTCACCGAGCAGTTCCCGCCGGACCTCGGCTTTCCCCCCGGCACCGAGCTCGCGTCGGCGCACACGATCATCCAGGCGCTGACGATCGCGTCGCTGCACTACAACCACGCGCCGGCCAACGCGCCGATCACCTACAGCGCCGACCTCTCGTACGCGCACCGCAACGGCATGCACTGCGCCGGCTGTCACGCCGCGCAGGAGGAGCCGCAGTTCTCGCACCGCGCCGACCACGGCTACCAGGCCATCGGCGACTTCCGCGCCGGCCTGCACATGATCCCGATGCACGACATCCTCATCGGCCTCGAAGCGCGGCGCCTCGATCGCGCCGAGCACAAACAAGAGCTCGCGCCGTCGGCGACCGTCGTCTCCGGCTACGACAAGGTCGCCGTCTACGCGCAGGACCAGTGGGACGCGCTGCCCAACCTCCTCCGGATCGTCGGCGGCATCCGTTTCGACCGCAAGACGACGCTGTTCCCGTCGAAGACCTCGCCGCGCCTCTCGTTCGTCTACACGCCGAACCCGCGGCTCGTCGTCCGCGGCGGCTACTCGACCGCGTTCCGCTTCCCGACCTTCTCGGAGCTCTATCAGGACAGTTGGTTCATCAGCGCCTCGAACCCGAACATCCCGCAGCTCCTCATCCCGCTCTCGACGTTCAATCCGAATCCGAGCCTCAAGCCGGAGGAGATCAGCACGTTCGACCTCGGCGGCGAGTACCAGCTCTCGCCGGCGGTCTCGGTCAAGGCGGACCTCTATCGCTCGCGCGTGAAGAACTTCGTCGTCATCGTGCAGAACCTCCTCGCGCCGCTGCCGACGTTCGGCTGGGAGAACCAGCCGGCCAACGCGCGGATCACCGGCGGCGAGGTCGAGATGCGCGCCAACGTCACCGGCAAGATCACCGGCTTCGTGAACTGCGCGCACGAGACGGAGAGCCAGCTCGGCGCCGGCACTGATTCGTCCGGCCACCCGTTCGAGTTCGTCTACGCGCCGAAGGACAAGGTGAACGTCGGCGCGTACGCCGGGCCGTTCGGCAACGTCCGCGCCGCCGTCGAGGCGTCGTGGAAGAGCGACTACAACGCGCCGTCCAACTGGTTCTTCATCCGTTCGAACTTCACCAGCTTCGCGACGACGCCGCTCCCGTCGTACACGCTCCTGAACGCGCGTGTCAGCTACGACCTCCCATTCGTCCACAGCCGTCCGATCCGCTTCACGCTCTTCGGCAACAACCTCCTCAACAAACGCCCTGAGGAGACCATCGTCGGCGTCGTCAATCCGATCGTCGGCCGGGAGTTCTTCGGGCAGGTCGAAGTAAACTTCTGAGGCTTGTTCAGGCGACTCGCTCTCGCACTCGTCTTTCTCACCTTCACCATCCCCGTGCTCCCTCAGGAAGACATCCCCGAGGTGGCGCGGAGCCTCATGGAGGAGGGAGACCGCGCCCGTGACGCCGGGCGGCTCGACGACGCGCTCGCGAAGTATCGGAAGGCGATCGACGCGGCGCCGCAGCTCGCCTCGGCGTACGCGGACGCGGGGGCGATCCTCTTTCAGCAGCAGAAGGTCGACGAGGCGTACAAACTCTTCGCCCGCGGCGCGGAGCAGGCGCCTGCCGACCGCACGCTCCCCTCCACCGCCGCCGCTGCCGCGCAGCAGCTCGGCAAGTCGTCCGAGGCGCTGACGTTCGTCGATCGCGCGCTGGAGAAGAACCCGCGGGACGCCGCGCTCCACGCGCTCCGCGGCACGATCCTGCGCTCTCTGAAGCGAGACGCCGAGGCCGTCGCCGCGCTGCAGGAGGCGACGCGTCTCGC
>JACZCU010089897.1_pt1 | contig 24786 bp, 12 predicted proteins | sample 8641851 | NCBI WGS metagenome assembly JACZCU01 (sample SAMN15324605, study PRJNA640507) | soil metagenome | isolation source: monocropping sugarcane control | place: China: Luxin town, Laibin City, Guangxi Province | collected 2019-07-25 | depth 10cm m | reverse complement strand
TCTCGCGCGTCCGCTCCGTCACGCTGACGAGCATGATGTTCATGATGCCGATCCCGCCGATCAGCAGCGAGATGCCGGCAATCGAGATGAGCAGCGTACGGAGGATCCCCATCTGCTGGTTTTGCGCAGCGGCGATCTCTTCCTGTGAGCGCATCATGAAGTCCGAGTCGCCGCCGGGCGGGATGCGATGCCGCTGCCGCAGCAGCGCGTCGATCTGATCTTGCGCTTCCTGCACCTGGTCCGGCGACGCGGCCGAGGCCATGATCATCCCGATCTTCGACTGTCCGGCGAGGCGCTTCATGACGGTCGTGTACGGGGCCACGACCTGGTCATCCTGGTCCTGTCCCATCGTGTTGCCGCCTTTGCGATCGAGCACGCCGACGACCTTGAACGGGACGTTCTTGATCCGTACCGTTTGACCGACGGCGGCGCCCTGCGGGAAGAGGTTTTCCGCGACGGTGGCGCCGAGGACGCAGACCTTCGTCGCCGTCTTGACGTCGGAGTCGCTGAAGAACGTTCCGTCGGAACAATTCCACGAGCGAATGAACGGCCAGTCGGGGCTGACGCCGTAGATGGACGTTCCCCAGTTCAGCTCACCTGCGACGACCTGTGCCGCCGTGCGGACGTTCGGCGTGACGTAGGCGACGGCGGGACACTCGGCCTTGATGGCGTCGGCGTCTTCGGCGGTGAGCGTCGAGTTGCCGGTGAAGATCTTCGCGCCGCTCTGCGACGTGGCGCCGGGGAAGATCATGATGAAGTTCGAGCCGAGGGAGTTGATCGTGTCCTGGATCGACTTCGACGCGCCGTTCCCGATCGCGACGACGACGATGACGCAGCCGACGCCGATGACGATGCCGAGCATCGTCAGGAACGAGCGCATCTTATTGCGCGAGATCGCCTTCAAACCGACGACGGTGATGTTGCCGAAACGCATTACGGAGTTTTTCATTTGCGTACCTCCGCCGCCACGGGCGGTGCGATGCCCTGCGTGTTGACGCGGATCTGCTTGACCCGCTCGTCCCCCTGGATCTTGCCGTCACGCACGGTGACGACGCGCTTCGCATGCTGGGCGATGTCGGGCTCGTGGGTGATGAGGACGACGGTTTTTCCGCCTTCGTTCAACTGCTGGAAGATGCCCATGATCTCTTCCGAGGTGCGCGAGTCGAGGTTGCCGGTCGGCTCGTCGGCGAGAAGGATCGCGGGATTGGTGACGAGTGCGCGCGCGATTGCGACGCGCTGCTGCTGTCCGCCGGAGAGCTGCGAGGGGTGGTTGCCTTCGCGTCCGGCGAGACCGACGCGATGAAGCGCGTCCATTGCCGCCTTCCGCCGCTGGGGGCGCGAGAGTCCGAGCTCGCCGTAGAGCAGCGGCAGCTCGACGTTCTCGGCGGCCGAGGTGCGCGCGAGAAGGTTGAAGCTCTGGAAGACGAACCCGATCTTCGCATTGCGAATGACGGCACGCTCATCGCGATTGAGCTCCGAGACGTCGACGCCGTCGAGCTTGTACGTGCCGGCGGTCGGCCGGTCGAGGCACCCGATGATGTTCATGAGCGTCGACTTGCCGGAGCCTGAGGGGCCCATGATCGCGACGAAGTCGCCCTCGTCGACGTTGAGGTCGGCGCCGTCGAGGGCGCGGACTTCCACCTCGCCGAGGGAGTAGACCTTCGTCAGGTCGTGAATCTCGATGACGAACGGCACGGGCTATCGACCTCGGCCGCCCGGTCCACGGCCGCCGCCGAACGGACTGCCGCTGCTCGTATCGACCTTCGACGTGGCGAGGCCGACGATCACGTCCTGCCCTTCCTTCAGATTGCCGTCGACGACTTCGGTGTAACGCCCGTCGGTGATCCCGGTGCGGATCTCGACCGGCTGCGGCTTCTTGGTCGCGTCGAGGATGTAGATGGTCTGCTGCTTCTTCTCCTGCTGGCCGCCGCCGCGGCGCCATCCGCGGCCGAATGCGCCCGCGGCACCGGCGGGTCCGGGCCCACCGCGCTGCGCCATCTGCGCCATGCCGCGATTTTGATCCGGAGCCTGGGAAGACGTCGCCGGACGCGCGGTCTGCGCCGGCTCCTTCACACCCTCGGGGCGGAAACGAAGCGCGGCGTTCGGAATGCGGAGGACGTTCTGCACCCGCGCGACGCTGATCGTCACGTTCGCGGTCATCTTCGGACGCAGCTTCTCGTCGGGGTTCGGCACTTCGATGATGACGGGGTACGTGACGACGTTCTGCGAGACGGTGGCGTTGAGACGGATCTGCGAGATGCGTCCGCGGAACGTCTCGTCGGGGTAGGAGTCGACGGTGAAGCGCGAGAACTGCCCGACCTGGATACGGCCGATGTCGGACTGGTCGACGTCCGCCTGCACCTGCATCTTCGTCAGGTCCTGCGCGATCTGAAAGAGCGTCGGAGCCTGGAACGAGGCGGCGACGGTCTGGCCGACGTCGTACGCGCGGTCGACGACGACGCCGTCGATCGGCGAGACGATCTTGGTGTAGCGGAGGTTCGTCTGTGCCTGTGAGAGCGCGGCGCGCGACTGCGACACCTGCGCCTGCGCGCCTTCATACGCGGTCTTCGCCGCGTCGAGGTCGGCCTGGGCGGCGAGTCCGGCGGCGTTGAGGCGCTTCTGGCGGTCGTATGTGATCTTCGCGTTTGCGGCTTCGACCTGCGCCTTCGTCACGTCGGCCTGCCGTTGTTCGACGGTCTGCTCGAACGGCGTCGGGTCGAGCTCGGCCAGGAGCTGTCCCTTCTTCACGTGACTGTTGAAGTCGGCGTAGAGGCGCGAGATGACGCCCGAGACCTGGCTGCCGACCTGCACGGTCGTGACCGCCGACAGGGTGCCGGTGGCGGTGACGGTCATCGTCACGTCGCCGCGGGTGGCTTTCTCGGTCTTGTACTGCTCGTCTTGCTTGCGGCCGCGACAGGACAAAACAGCGGCCGCCAAGAGAATGATGACTGTCGTACGTCTCACTATTGGAACCCCTTCGCGATACGCCCCAACTCGGGTCTTGTTGAATGGCGGGCGGAGTCTACTGCACCGCGCGTGCTATGCTTCGCGCCCGATTTTCACCGAGAGGATCTCCTCATGGCTTTGTTCTCCAAAGAAGCGCCTCCACCGCCGCAGGCACGTCCAAATACACCCGCCGGAACGCAGCCGAGCGGGACGTTTTTCGGCCCGAACGTCTCATTCGACGGGACGATCACCGGCACCGAGTCGGTGACGATCGAAGGGAGCGTGCACGGCAAGATCGACCTGCAGGCGAGCCTTTTGATCGGGACGAAGGCGCGCGTCGAAGCGACCGTCCACGCGAAGAACGTCACGATCGAAGGAAAAGTCACCGGCGACGTCTCGGCCGACGAACGCGTGGAGCTCATCGCGAGCGCTACGGTCGAAGGCAACATCAAAGCGCCGAAAGTCGTCGTCGCCGACGGAGCGCGTTTCCGCGGCAGCGTCGACATGGGATCCGCAAGACCACGCGAAGATGCCGCGCTGAACGCGGCGAAGGTAAAGTGAAAGAAGTTGTCGGTTATCGGTTGTCCGTTGTCGACAACCGATGACTGACAACCGACAACTGGAAAGAGGAACCATGCCCGCCACGGCAACCGAATCGATTTATGAGAAGTACTCGCTTCGCGCTCCGCGCGAATACAAGAACTACGTCAACGGCGAGTGGGTCGCTTCGAGGACCGGAAAGACGTTCGACGACGTCAACCCGGCGAACAGCGATGACCACATCGGAACGTTCCAGGAGTCGAACGCGGACGACGTCCGCGCCGCGGTCGACGCCGCCGACCGCGCCTACAAGAAGTGGCGGCTCGTTCCGGCGCCGAAGCGCGCGGAGTACCTCTACCGCGCCGCCGCCATCCTGCAGCGCGACAAGGAAAAGATCGCGCGCGAGATGACGCGCGAGATGGGGAAGGTGCTCGAGGAGACGAAGGGCGACGTCCAGGAGGCGATCGACCTCGCGTACCTCATGGCGGGCGAAGGGCGGCGGCTGTTCGGCGTCACGACGCCGTCCGAGCTGCCGAACAAGTTCAACATGGCGGTCCGGATGCCGATGGGCGTCGCGGGACTGGTCACGCCGTGGAACTTCCCGATCGCGATTCCGGCGTGGAAGACGATGCCGGCGCTGGTCTGCGGCAACACGGTGGTCATCAAGCCGGCGTCGCAGACGCCGCTCTCCGTGATCATGCTGGCCGAGGCGTTCGACGAAGTGGGGCTGCCGAAGGGCGTGTTCAACGTCGTGACCGGCGGCGGACGTGAAGTGGGCGAGCCGCTGATCCTCGACGAGCGGGTGAAGATCGTCTCGTTCACCGGCTCGACGGAAGTCGGCCGCGGCATCTCGGTCGCGTGTGCGCCGCAGTTCAAGAAGGTCCACCTCGAGATGGGCGGTAAGAACGTGATCATGGTGATGGACGACGCCGACATCGACCTCGCGGTCGACGGCGCGCTCTGGGGCGCGTTCGGCACGGCGGGGCAGCGCTGTACCGCTGCTTCTCGCGTGGTCGCCCATAAGAAGATCCACGACGAATTCGTCGAGAAGCTCTCGGCGCGCGCGAAGAAGATGCGCATCGGCTTCGGCCTCGACGACGTCGACATGGGGCCGAACATCAGCGCCTCGCAGATCGAGACGGTGAAGAAGTACGTCCAGATCGGCAAGGACGAAGGGGCGACGGTCGCCTGCGGCGGTGCGGAGCTCACCGACGGCGCGTTCGGGAAGGGCCACTTCCACCAGCCGACCGTGTTCGCCGGCGTGAAGCCGTCGATGCGGATCGCGCAGGAGGAGATCTTCGGACCGGTGACGTCCGTGATGAAGTGCGATTCGCTCGAAGAGGCGATCGAGATCGGCAACGGCGTCCGCTACGGCCTCTCGTCGTCGATCTACACGCGCGACGTGAACAACGCCTTCGTGGCGATGCGCGACATGTACACCGGCATCTTCTACGTCAACGCGCCGACCATCGGCGCCGAGACGCACCTGCCGTTCGGCGGCGTGAAGGAGACCGGCAACGGCCATCGCGAGGCGGGCGTCGCGGGCATCGACGTGTTCACGGAGTGGAAGTCGATCTATGTCGACTACTCCGGCTCGCTGCAGCGCGCGCAGATCGATACGGAAGAGATCTGAATGCGGTTGTCGGTTGTCGGTTGTCTGTTGGCGCTCGCCGTTCCGGTTTTCGCGCAGGACGCGACGGACAAGATCCTCGATCGCGCGCTTGCCTCGAACAGTGCGTGGGAGACGCTCGCGCACATCACCGACGACATCGGCCCTCGGCTCTCCGGGTCGCGGAACGCAGCCATCGCGGTGAAGTACACCACCGACCGTTTTCGGGAGTGGGGGATCGACGTCCACGACGAGAAGGTGATGGTGCCGCACTGGGTGCGTGGCGAAGAGCGCGCGTCACTGGTGTCGCACAACAACCAGAAGATCGTCCTCACCGCGCTCGGCGGATCGGTCGCGACGCCGGCGAACGGCATCACGGCGGACGTCGTCGAAGTCGGTTCGTACGACGAGCTGAAGCAGCTCGGGACGAAGGTCAAAGGAAAGATCGTCTACTACAACAATCCGATGGACATGGAGCTCGTTCGCGGCGGCCGCTCATTCGAGGCGTATCGCCGCTCGGTCGAGTTCCGCGGCTCCGGCGCGTCGCACGCGGCGGAGTACGGCGCGGTCGCTGCGGTCATCCGGTCGGTCGGCTCGGCGTCGCTACGGACGCCGCACACCGGTGCGATGCACTACGATCCGAAGCTGCCGAAGATCCCCGCCGCCGCGATGACGGCGGAGGATGCGATGCTGCTGCACCGGCTCCTCGCGAAAGGGGAGAAGGTGCGGATGCACCTGGTGCTGACGCCGAAGACATTGCCCGACGCCGAGTCGGCGAACGTCGTCGCGGAGATTCGCGGGAGCGAGCAGCCCGACGAGATCGTGCTCGTGGGCGGACATCTCGACTCGTGGGACCTCGGCACCGGCGCGATCGACGACGCAGGCGGCGTCGCGATGTCGATGGAGACCCTTCACCTCATCAAGGAGCTCGGCCTGAAGCCAAGGCGGACGATCCGCTGCGTTCTCTTCATGAACGAGGAGAACGGACTGCGCGGCGGGCACGGTTACGCGGCCGCGCATGGAAAAGAGAAGCACGTCGCGGCGATCGAGACCGATGCGGGTGTCGCGGCGCCGACCGGCTTCGACACGACGCTGAAGGGCGACGCGCTCACGGCATTCGAGGCGAGGACGAAGGCGCTCGGACGCGTGAATGCGAATCGCTTCTCGACGGAGGGGGAGACTGGCGCGGATACCTCGCCGCTGACGGAGGCCGGCGTGACCGGCTTCGGGTTCGTGCCCGAACCCTTGCACTATTTTGACTATCACCACTCGCCGGCCGACACGCTCGACAAGATCGAGCCGAAAGACCTGAGCGCCGACGTGGCCGCGGTCGCCGCGCTCACATGGATTCTCGCGAACTGAGACCGCAAGGACGTAACAAATTCTTCACCGATCTGAGGCCTTCCTGAGCTACACTCCCGCGCCGTCGCGCGCGAAGTAGCGCTTCAGCAGCCGCGACGACACACCGTTTTTTTCAAACTTCCGAAGCGATTGTGCGGTCGTTTGGATTGCGGGCGTTCTAAACACAGCCGTGTGATGCCTCATGCGACGTGTTTTCAGCAGGTTGTGAAAAAGAGGGATTCGGTCGTTTTCATGCAGACCGAACAAGTGTTCGTTTTGCGGACTCAGCAGTCCGCCAGGGCTTCAGCCAACGGGCCCGTAATACCGAAAGGAGGAGTAATGAAGTTTCACCGAGTATTAGCAGCCCTATCGGTGCTGCTGCTCGTGAGTTTCAGCGCGTTCGCGCAGCTCACGACCGGCAATCTGACGGGCACGGTGACAACCGGGGGAGCGCCACTTCCCGGTGCAACCGTCACCGTTGCAGCGCCAACGCTGCAGGGGACGCGCACGACTGTCACCGATTCGAACGGCGCATACAATTTCCAGGGTCTGCCTCCGGGCGACTACACCGTCACGTTTTCGCTCGAGGGTCTGACGACCGTCACGCACAACGTGAAGGTGAGCGTCTCGGAGACCTCCCGTTCCGACGCCGACCTGAAGGTCAACGCGGTGACGGAGTCGATTACCGTCACGGCGAGCTCGCCGGCGGTCCTCGAGACGCAGCAGGTGCAGACGAACATCACCTCGCACCTGGTCGAGAACCTGCCGATGGGCCGTACGCTCGTGGCGACCACGAACCTCGCGCCGAACGTCACCCCGACCGGCCCGAACGGCGGTCTGATCATCGCCGGCGGCCAGTCGTATGACAGCACGTATTACGTCGACGGCGCGGTGGTCAACGAAGTGCTCCGCGGCCAGCCGCAGAACCTCTTCATCGAAGACGCGCTGCAGGAGACCACGGTGCAGACGGGCGCGATCTCGGCGGAGTTCGGCCGGTTCACCGGCGGCGTCGTCACCGCGGTCTCGAAGACCGGCGGCAACAACCTGACGGGCAGCCTCCGCGACACCGTCGAGCGTCCGAGCTGGACGTCGCAGACGAAGTTCAAGCCGTTCACGATCACCTCGAACAGCCTGCAGTCGACTTACGAAGGAACGCTCGGCGGACCGATCGTGAAGGACCGCCTCTGGTTCTTCGGCGCCGGACGTTACTTCAACATCAAGAGCCCGCAGACGTTCCTCGCCCTCCCCGGCGACACGACGGTCGTTCCGTATTCGGCGACCGACAAAGAGGAGCGCATCGAGCTGAAGCTGACCGGACAGCTCACGAACAATCATTCGCTGACCGGCAGCTACTTCAACATCTCGCGTCACCAGACCGGCAACTGCCAGGGCGGCTGCCTCGAGCCGGCCGCGCTTCAGGCGCCGCGCTCGCTGCCGAACAAGTTCTACACGTTGAACTACGACGGCGTCATCACGAAGAACTTCTTCCTCGAGGGCAACTACGCCAAGCAGCTCTTCTCGTTCGTGGGCGGCGGCGGCGTGGCGGGTCCTCCGGAAACGAACACCCCGATCGACGTCATCCCGGTGGGCGGTTTCGCCAACAACCCGCTCTTCTGCGGCAACTGCAGCGCCGCCGAGCAGCGCAACAACCAGAATGCGAAGCTGAAGGGCACGTACTTCTGGTCGCCGAAGAACTTCGGCACGCACAACCTTTCGGTCGGGATCGAGGACTACTCGGACTTCCGCAAGGGCAACAACGAGCAGTCGGGTTCGAACTTCATCATCTACGACTACGACAACCCGACGCGCGCCTCGAACGGTGCGCTGAACCTCAACATGCAGCCGGGCGACGGCCTGATCATCTGGTTCCCGATCCTGCAGCAGTCGGAAGGCAACAAGATCAACACCCGGTCGCTCTTCGCCAACGACAAGTGGGACTTCGGCTCGCACTGGAGCTTGAACGTCGGCGCTCGGTACGACAAGAACCACGCGCACAATCAGGCGGGCGCCACGATCGCCAACGACTCGAAGATCTCGCCGCGTCTCGGCGCCATCTATGACGTCGAGGGCAACGGCAAGATCCGCCTGAACGCCAGCTACAGCGAGTACGTGTCGAAGATCGCGGAAGGCAACGTCGCCGACGTCAGCTCGCCCGCGGGCGCCGGCTCGTACCTCTACTGGCTCTACTACGGCGATCCGATCGTCGGTGTGACGCCGCAGCAGATGAACCAGCAGGTCTTCTCGTGGTTCAACAGCGTCGGCGGAACGAACAACAAGGACTTCCTCCTCGGCGGCGCGACCTCCGGCATCTCGACCGTCATCAACGGCACGCTGAAGTCGCCGGGCGTCAAGGAGTACACGGGCGGCGCAGGCTTCCAGCTCTCGCCGCGCTCGTTCATCCGCGCCGACTATCAGTACCGCAAGTGGAACAACTTCTACACGCAGATCGTGAACACCACGACGGGCCAGGTCTTCGACCCGCTCGCCGGCGGCAACCTCGATCTGAACCTCGTCGAGAACACCAACGACTTCAAGCGCACCTACCGCGCCATCATCCTGCAGGGCGACTACAAGCCGTTCACGCGGCTCGACGTCGGAGGCAACTGGACGCATTCCCGCCTCTTCGGCAACATCACCGGTGAGAATGCCGGCGGCGGACCGTTCGTCAGCACGGGCCCGGGCTACTACCCCGAGATCTTCGGGTACGCGAACAACAACCCCACAGGCCCGCTCGCGCAGGACCAGCCGAACAAGGTCCGCGCGTGGGTCAGCTATGACCAGCCGACGGCGTTCGGTAACTGGAACTTCTCGTGGCTGCACCGCTATGACTCGGGGACTCCGTACTCGGCCATCGGTTCGGTGTACGTCGTCAAGAACAGCCGTTGCCCGACTTGCACGGTGAACACGTTCGGATACGACGCGGTGCACATCAATAGTCAGACGACCGGCAGCTACTACTTCAGCCAGCGCGGCGCGTTCCGGACGGACAACATCCAGAACGACGACCTCGCGGTCAACTGGTCGATTCCCGTCTCCCACGCCAGCTTCTTCATCGAGGCGAAGGCGTTCAACGTCTTCAACAAGCAGGGCGTGACGAACGTCAACACCACGGTCTACACCGCGTCCAACGCGCAGTGCATCCAGACCACCGGTGCGAACGCCGGCAAGCGCTGCGCGGGCTTCAACCCGTTCACCGACACGCCGGTCGAGGGCATCAACTACGTCCTCGGTCCCCACTTCGGTCAGGCGGTCAACCCGGCGGGCGGCACGCTCGGCCGCGCGACCTCGGGAGACATTCAGTTCCCCCGCACGTACCGTCTGTCGTTCGGCGTCCGCTTCTAGTTTTTTCGTTGTGTATGGGCCGGCTCTCAGCCGGCCCCATATACTCCTTCGCGTGAAACGGGCGGCTCTCTTTCTCCTCTGCGCGCTCGCCCTCGCCGGTTGCCGGCGCCACGAAGGCGAGACCTACCGTGGCGCGCCGGTCATCCTCATCTCGATCGACACGCTGCGCGCCGATCACCTCCCGATGTTCGGCTATCGCTCCGTCGACACACCGGCGCTCGATGCCTTGCGCCGCGACGGGATCCTCTTCACCAGCGCCTATTCGCAGGTGCCGCTCACGTTGCCGTCGCATACGGCGATGTTCACGGGCCTATTGCCGCCCGACAATCACGTCCGCAACAACATCGGCTATTCGCTCGACCCGAAGGTGCCGACGCTTCCCGCGCTGCTTCACGACGCGGGCTACGCGACCGGTGCCGCGGTGTCGGCATTCGTGCTTCGCCGCTCCGGAGGTCTCGCGAAGTCATTCGACTTCTACGACGACAATATCGAGAACGTCCCGGGCACGGCGGTCAGCGGTCTCCAGCGCTCCGGAACCATTACGGAGTCGATTGCGAAGAACTGGGTCGCTCAGCACGACGGCGGACCGTTCTTCTTTTTCCTCCATCTCTACGAGCCGCACACCCCCTATACGCCGCCGGAGCCGTTCTTCTCGCGCTACGCGTCGAAGTACGACGGCGAGATCGCGACCGCCGACTCGATCGTCGGTGACTTCCTCGCATTCCTGAAGGGCCGCGGCGTCTACGACAAGGCGATCATCGTCTTGGTCTCCGATCACGGCGAAGGACTGTCGGAGCACGGCGATCCGGAGCACGGCATCTTCCTCTATCGCGAGGAGATCCACGTTCCGCTCGTCGTGAAACTGCCGACGTCGGCGCGAGCCGGCGAGACGATCGCCGATCCAGTGGCGCTCGTCGACCTTCTGCCGACGATCACGCAGCTCACCTCGACCACTGCCCCGGCGCACATCGACGGCATCTCGCTCTTTGCAAAGCACGACGCGCATCGCCGTATCTACAGCGAGACGCTCTATCCGCGCATTCACCTCGGCTGGAGCGATCTTTACTCGCTCACCGACCATCAGTTCGAGTTCATCAAGGCGCCGCGCTCGGAGCTCTACGACGTGGTCCGCGATCCGGGGGAGCGGCAAAATATCATCGGCGACGAGCGGCGCGTTTATGCCTCGATGCGGCAGGAGCTCGACCAGCGCGTCACGCCGTTCGAGTCACCGGGGCGCGTCGACCCCGAGGAGGCGAAGAAGCTCTCCGCCCTCGGGTATCTTGGATCGACCGCCGTCGCGCCATCGGGTCCGCTGCCTGACCCCAAGGATCGCGTCGGAGAGATCGACGATCTCAAACGCGCGGGGACGCTCGCGCACGAGGGACACGACGCCGAGGCGATTCCGCTGTTCCAGAAGGTGCTGTCGGAGAATCCGCGATTCGCCGACGGTTGGAGCCAGTACGGCGCGTCGCTGGAGCGCGAAGGGAGGTTTGACGAGGCGATCGCAGCGTATCGACGGACGGCGGTTCTTTCGCCGGAGCTCGCGCCGTGGCTGTCGATCGGTTCACTTCTCCTGAAAATGAAGCGGTACGACGAGGCGGCGCAGCATGCTCAGCTCGCGATGAAGGACAACCCCGGCGGCGCGCACATGCTCCTCGCGCGCATCGCGCTCGCGCGAAATGACGCGAAAACGGCGGAGAACGAGGCGCGGGCCGCGCAAGACGACCCGTACTCCGGCATCCCCGCGTCTGTTCTGATCGCACGCATCTGGTCCGAGGAGGGGAGGGCGGCGGATGCGCTGGCGCTGATCCAGAGCACGGCGGAACGCGCGCGGCGCGAGAACGCGCCGGCGACCGAGGGCCTGCAGTACGTTCGCGGCGATGCGCTCGCGCGGATGCAGCGCTATCCCGAGGCGGCGGAAGCGTTCCGGGCCGAGATCGCGGTGTTCCCACACGAGCTCGAGACCTATTCACGCCTCGCGGTCGTCACTGGGCTGATGGGGCATCTCGACGAATCGCGGCAGGTCATGGCGTCGATGGTGCGAGCGAACCAGAACAAAGTGGCGCGGGAGTACGCCGCGCACACGCTGGAATCGCTCGGCGACCGCGCGGGTGCGGCACAATTCCGCTGACGGTGATGCGTCGCGGGGTTCTGCTGCTGCTGGTCGTCTTTGCATTCGCGTGCGCGCGACATGAATCGCGCACGTTCGCGCATGCACCGGTGATCCTCATCTCGATCGACACGCTGCGTGCCGACCACCTGCCGGCCTACGGCTACAAGAACGTCGACACGCCCGCGATCGACGCGTTCCGGCGCGACGCAATCCTCTTCGAGAACGCCTACTCGCACGTTCCGATGACGCTGCCGTCGCACGTGGCGCTCCTCACCGGCCTTCTTCCGCCGGCCAACGGCGTTCGCGACAACCTCGGCTACACGCTCGACGCACGCGTGCATCCGGCGGTCTCGAACCTCCTCGCGCAGAACGGATATGCGACCGGCGCCGCGGTGTCGGCCTATGTGCTCCGCGGACCGACCGGCCTCGCGAGCTGCTTTCAAACGTATGACGACGTGATCCCTGCCCGCGCGGGCGTCGCCGTCGGCGACCTGTCGCGCCCCGGCAATCAGACGATCGCGATCGCGCAGCAGTGGATTGCGGGCCGTCATTCGCAACCGTTCTTCTATTTCGTTCACCTCTTCGAGCCGCACACACCGTACGAACCGATCGAGCCGTTCAAGTCGCGCTACTCGAGTGCGTATGACGGCGAGATCGCCACCGCCGACTCGTACCTCGGCGCGTTCATCGACTGGCTGAAACAGCAGAAGATCTACGATGACGCGCTCATCGTTCTTCTCTCCGATCACGGCGAGGGCCTCGGCGATCACGGCGAGCAGGAGCACGGCGTGCTCCTTTACCGCGAGACGCTCCACGTCCCGCTGCTGGTCAAGCTGCCGCATTCGCAGAACGGCGGCGCAAGCGTTCGCGAGCCGGTGCAGCTCATCGACGTGGCACCGACGATCCTGAGCGCGGTCGGAAGCGCCGTCCCGAAGTCGATGACCGGCACATCGCTCCTGGGCACCCTTCCTCCCGCGCGCTCGATCTACAGCGAGACGTTCCTTCCGCGGATTCACCTCGGCTGGAGTGAGTTGCGATCGCTCGTCAACGACCGCTTCCACTACATCGACGCACCACGCCCCGAGCTTTACGACGTCGTCGGCGATCCGGGTGAAAAAACCAGCGTCGTCGATCAGCAACGCCGCGCCTTCACGCAACTGCGAACGGCGATGGAGCCGTACCGAACCGCGGCCGCCGCGCCGTCGAAGGTCGATCCTGAGGAAGCGGCGCGTCTCGCGGCGCTCGGCTACATCGGTAGCGCGCGAACTCAGAACGCGACCGGGCCGTTGCCGAATCCGGTCGATCACATCGGCGAGCTGGAACGAATGAAGGACGGGACGCGGCTCGAGCAGGAGAACGACGTCGCGGGAGCGCTCAGGGTCTACCAGTCGCTCACCGCCGCGAACCCGCGCTTCACCGACGCATGGCTGCGCGAAGCGGCGGCGTACGAGACGCTCGGCGATCTCCCGAAGGCGATCGCAACGTACAAACACGCGATCGAGATCGCGCCGGAACTGGCGGACGGAATTGCGATCTCGATTGCGAACCTGCAGTTCAAGACGGGCGACCTCGCGGGCGCGGAGGTGCATGCGCGCCTGGCGATGAACCGCTCGCCCGGCGCGGCACACATGGTGCTGGCGCACGTGGCGCTGTCGCGGCATGACACGGCGACGGCGGAGAAGGAAGCGCGTGCGTCGATGGAGGACAACAGCCACATCCGCGACGGTGCGGTCGTTCTCGCGCAGGTTCTCGCGACCAGCGGCCGTCTCGACGAGGCGCTGCGGACGATCGACGGCATCTCTCGCGACCGTTCGCCGGTCGAGAACCTCGACGCGACGCGCGGCGACATCCTGGCGCGGATGCAGCGCAACGCCGAGGCGGAGCAGGCGTTTCGCAGCGAGCTGGAGAACTTCCCGCACAACCTCGACGCCTACACGAAGTACGCGATTCTGCTGACGACCGAGGGACGCGTACCCGATGCACGGGCCACGCTCGACGCGATGCAACGCGCCAACCCGGGCGCTGCCGCTCAGCGTGCGGCGGCGAGCACGCGGAAGCTGCTCTCGATCTAGCTACAACCGTCCGCCGAACGAGAGGCGCACCGCTCGGCGAGCGCCGATCGGGTCGTCGTTGTAGGTCAGCCGGTTGTCGAAGAGATTCATGAGATCGACCTTCGCGAACGGCTCGATCTTGAAACGCGCGAAGCGGTATTGCAGCGCCATGTCCGTTGCGAGCCCGCCGCGGTAGCGCTCGAGCAGGGCAAGCGTGAAGTGCTGCTCGAGCGCGGGCGGCGTGCCGGTGACCCAAACGACGCCGGACGACTGACGGTGCGCGAGCGAGGCGCTCCCGCCGGTGCCGAGGAAGAGGTAGTCGGCGCGGAACTCCCCTTCGAGCGCGTGATAGGTGATTCCCGAGTCGTAGTTGCGACGCACGAGGGCGATCCGGGAGAAGCCGCTGGTCAGGACACGTTGCGAATACGTCAACGTCTCTTCGCGCCCGATGTCGGAGTCGCCGGCGTATCGCGCGTACGTCGCGGCGATGCGCGCCCGTCCGTCTCCCGCGAGGTCGTATGCCACGCCGGCGCGTCGGCTCGTACCGAGACCCTCGTCGTAACGGCCGCTCGCGGTGAGCACCCATCGAGCGCCGTCGCTCCAACTGTCGCCGGCGAAGACGGAGCTCGTGTTGTTGTAACGCTCGGCGCCGGCAGCGAAGGCGTGGTCGCCGAACTGCGTCGGGATGAGCGAGTGAATCGCGAGAGACTGATGATTGTCGCGCTCGCCGTCGAGACGCGACTCGTCCGCATGCGCCGAGATCAGGGCGCGGTGCGACACCATGAGCGTGGCATCACCGGACGCGCGCGACTCGTCCGGGTCGGGGGCGCGGAGAACCATGCCGGAGAGGGTCGCCAGCGTTCCGGGACTTGCCGTCAGTTTCAGCATGCCGGAGCGCTCGCCGGGAGCGGTTTCTCCGGCGAGGAAGTACCAGAGTGCATCGCGCACGAGCTTTCCGCCCACCGTTGCTTCTGTCTGCGAGTCGATGCCTTGCGTGAGCGTCTCGCGGACTGATGCCGTCGTCTCGTTGCTCCCGGAACGCGTCGTCGCGATGATCACGCCGCCGCTGAAGTGCCCGTAGTCGGGTGAGGTCGTCGTCTCGATCACCGCCGCGTCGCCGATCGCCTCCTCGATTTCGACGTTCGCGCCGCGGTGGCGCTGTACGACGCCGTCCACGATGTAGACGTTCCCCATCGACCCACGAATCGCGCCGCCGAGACTGCCGGGAGCGAGCATCAGCCGCGCGGTGAGCTCGCGCGCCATTGGGAGGTCGTCCACGATCGCCGGATCGATCGACGTCGCGAGTTGCGTCCGCTCCAGGATCGATCGCGTGATCGTCGTCATCGTCACCGATTCGCCCTCTTCGCTCGGTTGCAGGTCGGCGTCGACGCGTACGGTCTCGCCGATCCGGACCTCCGCCTTGCGGGTCACCGTTTGCGTTCCCCTGTGGGCGAACGTGATGCGATACGTGCCGGCCGGCAGAAGCGCGGCCCAATATGTCCCGCGCGTGGTGGTGCGCGTGGCCCGCGTGTTCTGCAGCACGTCGGAATCGATCGTCACCGTCGCCGAGGGAAGCGGCTTCCCGTTCGAGGTGACGCGGCCGACGATCGTCGACGCCCCCTGTGCGAGCGCCCGCGTCGCGATCAGCGCCACGATCAGCAGCCGAACCACCTTCATGCGCGGAGGTTTTTACAGCAAAAGCGCATCCCGGCGGGCAAAATACCGGCCGTGAGGCTCCGAACCACGCTGCTCGTCGCGACCCTTGCGGCCGTCGCGTGCCGCCACGAACGGGCGGCGCTGCAGTTCCCAGACGCGCCGGTCATCCTGATCTCCGTCGACACGTTGCGCGCCGACCATCTGCCGGCATACGGATACCGCGGCGTCGCGACCCCGAACATCGACGCGCTCCGACGCGACGGGACGCTCTTCCGCAATGCGTACGCCACCGTGCCGATGACGTTGCCGTCGCACGTCAGCATGCTGACCGGCCTGCTGCCGCCGGAGCACGGAGTGCGCGACAACGTCGGCTTCCGCTTCGATGCGAAGACGCATCCGACCATTCCGACGGTTCTGAAGAACGCAGGCTACGCGACCGGCGGCTTCATCTCCTCGTACGTGCTCCGCGGTGGCACCGGTCTCGCCGGCGCGTTCGACTTCTACGAGGATTCGATCGAGGGCCGGCCGGGAGCTCGCTTCGTCGACTACCAGCGTCCGGGAAACGTCACCGCGTCGCTGGCGGAGAAGTGGATCGATGAGCGCGGCGACAAGCCGTTCTTCCTCTTCTTTCACATCTACGAGCCGCATGTCCCGTACGACCCGCCCGAGCCGTTCCGCAGCAGGTACGCGGCCAGTCCGTACGACGGCGAGATTGCGACCGCCGATGCGGTCGTCGGTGGCCTTCTCGATCACCTGAAGCAGCGCGCGATTTACGACCGCGCGATCATCCTCTTCGTCTCCGATCACGGCGAGGGGCTCGGCGATCACGGCGAGAAGCAGCATTCGATCCTCGTCTACCGCGAGCTGATTCACGTCCCGCTCATCGTGAAGCTTCCGCACGGCCCGCGGGCCGGCGGCGAGGTGCGCGAGCCGGCGACGCTCGCCGACCTATTCGCGACGGTGACGTCGCTCGCCGGCATTCCGAACGCGCCGAAGACATCCGGCTTGCCTCTCTTCGAAAGGCTTCCGTCCGACCGCCCGATCTACAGCGAGAGCCTCTACGCGCGCCTGCACCTCGGATGGAGCGATCTGCGGTCCGTCACCAACGACGCGCGTCAGCTCATCGACTCGTCGCGCTCGGAGCTCTACGACATCAACGCCGATCCGGCGGAGAAGCGCGACCTCGCCTCGTCTGATCGGCGTGCCGTGATTGCGTTGCGAGAGAAGCTCTCGCAGTTCCCGGCGGGCGAGTCGGTTCAGTCGGCGATCACGGCCGAAGAAAAGGCGAAGCTGACCGCCCTCGGCTACGTCGCGTCCCCCGCCGTGACCTCGCAACGTTCCGTGAATCCGGCCGACCGGATCGCGGAAATCGAAGAACTGCAGGATGCATCGCGACTCGCGACGACCGACATGAACGCCGCAAAGGTGAAGTTCCGCGACCTGCTCGCTAAAGAGCCCGGCATGGTCGAGGCGTGGGTGCAGTTCGGCGACGCGCTCCTTCGGGCCGGCGACGTCGACGCGGCGATCGATTCGTATCGCAACGCGATCGCGCATTCGAGCGGACCGCTTCCGGACGTCCTCCTTTCGCTTGCCAGTGCCTATCTTCAGAAGAACGACACAGCGCACGCAGCGGAAGCCGCACGCGCAGCGATGCCGTTCGATCCGCGTGCCGCTCATTCGATGAACGCGCTGATCGCGCTCGCGAAAGGCGACGCGATGACGGCGGAGAGCGAGGCGGCGGTCATCGAGCGCCCGCACGCGAGCGATCTCGTACTCCGTGCGGAGATCGCATCCCATCAGAACCGCTTCAACGACGCGCTCGTGCTGCTGGATCAGGCGGAGCAGAAGGAAGGGAGCGTCTATCGCCTCCACTTCGTCCGCGGCGACGTGTTCGCGCGCATGAACCGGAATCGTGAGGCGATCGAGGAGTTCCGCACGGAGATCGCGAAGTTCCCGAACGATCTCGATGCCTATGAACGGCTGGCGTTCGTCCTCATGATCGCGGGAGATGCCGCCGGTGCCGACCGTGACCTGGATCAGATGCTCGCCGCAAATCCGACGCCGGTTGCACGGCGCCTTGCGGCGGAAACACGAAAAGCGCTCCGGCAATGAAAAAGCCCCGGTTGCCCGGGGCTTTTTCGTTTTCTTGCTGTGATACCGATTAGAAGCGAACGCCGAAGTTGAAGAAGTACTGACGCGCAGGCTGGTACGACGTTGCGCTGGCGGCGGTGCCGAACGCTGCGGCTTTCTGGAAGTTGTATTTCGTCTTCCCATCGCCGTTCGGGCCAGCTTTGCAGACGGAGGCCGCGGCACCCTGCGGGCACTCGGTCGGCGTCGCGGTGAACGGGTTGAACGGATCGAAGTTCGCAGGTTGGTTGAAAGACGTGTTGACGGTCTGGTTGACCGCCGTGACCGCGGAGCGGTTGAACACGTTGCTCATGTACGCGTGGACGAGAAGGGCGACCTTGCCGATCGGACGCTCCCAATTCAGCGCGAGGTTGGTGGTCGTCTGGCTCGCCATACGATACGCACCGCGTGAGCTGAAGTAGTAGTTCGCGCCGCTGGGCGCCGCGGTGTAGTGCTGGATCGCCGTTGTGGTCGGGATGGCCGCCGACGAGATGTCAATCGTACCGACCGCCGAGTATGGAAGGCCGGAGTCGAAGTTCTGCAGGACGCTTGCGTTGAGCGTGCCGGCGACGGCGGGAATGGGGACATCGTACCCAAACCACGCGCGAGCGCGGTGGCGCTCATCCTGCGCGAGGTAGCCGACCGGAAGGAGGTTCGCGTAGTTGCGCAGCTCCGGATAGTAAATCGCGCCCGGGATATTGCCGACGGTGCCGCTGTTCGCCGACTCCTGCTCGTCGTTGCCCTTGAGAGTCGAGTAGGTGTAGTTCAGGCCGGCGTTGAACGGGCCTTTGCGCCACGCGGACTGGAACTGCGCTCCGCGATACTTGCGCTGCACCAGATTCGTGTTGCCGACGACCGCGACGTCGTGATGAAGGCCAAGGATGTCGACGTTCTGCGGGGTGGTCTGATCGACCGCCTGTGAATAGAAGTTGTGCCAATCGCGCGACACGAGATCGACGCGCGTGTAGAGGCTCGGAATCCACTGGGCACCGTAACCGAGGGTGATCTCCCTCGCGTATGGCGAGCTGAGATTCCCGATGATCGCGGAGTAGCCCGGAACGGAGTTGGTGCCGCCTTGGGGACCGCTCGGCCGGACGTCTTTGAGGCACGGATTGGAGGCGGAAAGGTCGCCACCGCAGAAGCTGACGAGCCAGTCGTGGATCATCTTCAGGGCAGTCGCGGTGTCGACGAGCTGGTTCGTCGCCGTGCCGGACGGGTTGATCGCCGGTCCCTGGTATGCGTAGTAGATGGTCGCCGGAACGCCGCCCGCGGCGTTCGCCGTCGAAACGCCGTCCGCGACGCGCGAGACGTACTGGCTATAGGACGCCGTGACGCGATGCGTGCCGCTCTGCGTCACGTTGTACGTGGCCGACAGGCGCGGCGCGAGCTTGCCGTCGCTCGCGTTCAGGTTCTGGTCGGCGTTGATCGTGTGGTTCTTGTCGTACCGCAGGCCGACGTTGAATGCCCAACGATCGTTGAAGTCCCAGCGGTCGTTGATGAACGCCGACTTCGTCTCGAGGTTGCTCTCGCCCTGCTGGAGAGAAAAGATCGGCGTCCACTGCAGGATCGAGTTCGTGGCGGCGCCGGTGGTCGACGACGGCGTGACCGTCGGATAGAAGACGCCGTTGATGTACTGAACGCTGTTCACGAAAACACGGAAGTTCGAGCCCGACTGATAGTTGTTGGCGTGACGGTGTTCGCGGAAGTCTTCCACGCCTGCCACGATGTTCTGGTTGCCCCAACCCTTCGTGCTGAGGAAGTAGTTCGACTTCAGGCCCCAGCTGTCGTTGTTGCGGGTTTCCTTGTCGCAGACGCCGCAGAACGTCGCGGAGTTGTACCTGGCGTTGCTGTCGGCGCGGTTACGAACGATCGTGCCGCCGACGAAATCGGTGAAGGGCGAACCGTTGCCCCACGCGATCCCGTAGAAGAGCTTCGACCACGAGCCCTCGAGCAGCAGGTTGTTCGTCATGATGCCGTTGTAGTGGATCGTCTTGAAGTTGATGGGGTCCGTACGGCCGCTGAGCTGCGCGAGGTCGTACGACGTCGCCGTGAAGAACGAGTCCTGCGTGACCTGGTTGTCCTTCAGGTACGAGAACGAGATGTTCTGGTTCTTGAAGGGCTGGCCCGTCAGCTTTCCTTCATAACGCTTGTCCGTACCGGTCGTGTCGACGGCGTTGGAGAAGCCTCCGCTGCCCGGGATGATCCGAAGGCTGGCCGGAGTGTCGGTCTTCGTCTTGCGGCCGGCGCCGAAGAACCACAGCTTGTCCTTGACGACGAATCCGCCGAGAGTCCCGGTTTCGAACTTGTTGTAGAAGTGGCGAGTGAGCGTGTTGTTCGCGATCTGACCAGGAGTTCGCGACGTCCAGCGCGGGCTGGAGATCTGGTCGCGCAGCGAGCCGCTGAACTCATTGCCGCCCGACTTCGTGATCGAGTTCACCACACCGCCGGTGAAGCGGCCGTATTCGGCCGAGATGGCGCCGGTGAGAACCGTCGTCTCCTGAATCGCGTCCTCGATGTACAGAGGAAGCTGCTGCGAACGGACCTCCTCGGTGATGACGACGCCGTTGACCATGACGGTGTTGTCGTAACCGGGGCTGCCCGAGATCGACAGCTGGTTCGCTGACGGGGTGTTCGTGTTGACGCCCGGTGCCAGCGCCGCCGTGTTGACCGGCGTGCGGTTCTGGATCGGCAGCGTTTCCATCGTCTTCCCGGTGATGTTGGTCGACACCGTCGGCGTCTCGAGGACGCTGGGCGCCGCCGCCGTGACCGTGATGGCTTCGCTGACCGTCGAGACCTTCATCTCGGCGTCAGCGGTGCCGATCTGGGAGACGCCGACCGACACCTTCTTGGTGACCGTCTGCATTCCCGACAGCTCGAATTTGACGGTGTAGTTCCCCGGGGGGACACCGTTGAACGTGTAGCCGCCCGCGGCGCCTGTGACCGCGGTGCGGGTGCCCTGCATTGCCGGCGACGCGATCGTCACCGTGACGCCCGGCAGCGGATTGCCGTCAGTCGTCGCGGTTCCATTGATCGTCGCCGTCGTCTGCGCGAACGCCGAAGCGGCGACGAGCAGCAGGGCAAGAACGAATAGAGTTCTCTTGACCATCTCTCCTCCTGTTGGATGTTTGGACGAAAAACCGGCGAATTCTAATGCAGTTCTGCAACCGAACGCAGGTGATGGCAAACACCGACAGCACATGAACTTACGTTTCGACGTGAAGCGCGGGATTCAAGGAACCGGAGGCGGCGAACCAATTCCTTGGAAAAACAAAAAGCCCCGGCTCAATCGAGCCGGGGCCTCGAGAAACAGTTTTTTGACCTAGAAGCGAACGCCGACCGAGACGCGATACGTCCTCGGCGTTTGATACGCGTCCTTGCTCAGCCCCTGACCGAAGAGAGGTCCCTTCTGCCAGTTCGCGTTCAGTGCCTTGCACTGCGTCGCGTTCTGACCCTGCGGGCACTCGACCGGGGTATCGGTGAACGGATTGAACGCCGTCAATCCGCTGCCGCTGGTTCGCGCGGTGCGGATCGTCGTGTCAAACTGACCGCTGACGAGGTTGTTCACCTTCGAGTTGTTCGTGACGTTGAGCACCTGTCCCTGCACGAACAGGGTGCCCCGATGGATGACCGGCAGCTCGTAATTCAGCGCGAGATCGGTCGAGAAGATCGACGGCGTCCGGAAGGCGCCGCGCTGGCTGAAGTAGTAGTTGTTCGTGGAGCCGAGCTGCGAGTCGGTGTAGTAGGACGGCTTCGCCGGAGCGCCGGGATACGTGCCGGGCGCCACGCCGATCGTGCCGACCGCCGAGTACGGACGGCCGGAATCGGCGCTCTGGATGCCGGAGACGACGAAGTTGCCCACGTTCGTGTTGAAGGTGTAGCCGGCCCACACGCGGGCGCGATGCGTCACGTCGCCGGTGAGATAGCCGATCGGCTGGCGGTTCGCGTAGTCGAGGAACTCGGGATAGTAGATGTGGTACGGCGTGGCGGCCGAGGTCGCGGTGCCGTCGGCTTCCGTCGTGTCGTTGCCGCGCAGCTTCGAGAAGGTGTAGCCGCCGCCGACGTTCCACTTGCGCGGATTCCAACCGAACGTGAGCTGTGCCGCGCGGTAGGTGCGCTTGATCGTGCTGTCGTCGTTCACGAGCACCGCGAGGTCGTTGACGGTGCCGTTCGGCGCCGTGATCTGGCCCGTCTGCTGGGTGATCTTCAGTCCATAGAAGTCGTGCCAGTCGCGCTTGATGAAGTCGACCTTCGCGAACGCGTTGTTCGAGAAGAGCTGGCCGAAGCCGGCGGTGATCTCGTTCACGTTCGGCGATTTGATCGGATTGAGAACGCGCGTGGTGTACCCGGGATAGCTGCTGGCAAGGAAGTCGGTGGCGTTGATGCCGCATTGGCCTTTGCTGTCGCAATGGTTGTCGAGCCAGGCGAAAATCGTCGTAAGCGCCTGCTGCGGCGACATCGGCGTTCCGATGATGTTCCCGTTCGCGTCGACCGGGTTGATCGGCGCTCCCTGATACGCCCACTGGAATGCCGCCGGACTGCCGGCTGCATTGCCTGCACCGCCCGCATTGCCGTCGGTGATCTTCGAGACGTAACGCGCCGCGCTGGCGTTGAACCGCGAGCGGCCGTTTCCTTTGACGTCCCAGATCAGGCCGAGGCGGGGGCTGATGTTGTGATCGTCGGAGACGAGGTTGCCGGTCGCGTCGACGGCGTGATTCTTGTCGTAACGGACGCCGATGTTGAAGTTCCAGCGGGAGTTGAAGTCCCACTTGTCGTTGAGGAACACCGACTGCGTGTTCAGGTGATCGCCGGTAGACGTCAGGAGAATCGGGCGGTAGATGATCGTGCCGCAGTTTCCCGTCGGTCCGCACGTCGAGCCGGAGCTCGGCGCGAAGTGCGGATAAGGCGTCGGATCGCCTGCGAGGAACGTCGCTGTACCGACGCTGCCGGCCGTGAAGTTGGACGCTGACTGGTTGTTGTTCACCAGGCGCGTCTCCTTGTACATCTCGGCCCCGATGAGAAGGTCGTGGTTTCCGGTCTTCTTCGTGTTCAGGTAGTAGTGGCCCTTGGCATTCCACGAGTCGTTGTTGCGCTCTTCCGGCGTGCAGACGCCGCAAAAGACCGGCGCGTTGAAACGCGCGTTCGAGTCGGAGATCCACGTGCCGCGGATCCGGTCGGTGTAGATGCCGCCGCTGTTCACGAACGCGAACTTCTTCTGCGACGCCTGACCTTCGATGAGGATGTTGCTCGTGAGGACGCCGTTGTATGCGAGCGCCTTCAGGCTGTTCGGAAGCTGGCGCTGCGCCACGATGGACGCCGTGTCGTAAATCGGCGCGAAGAAGTTGTTGTGCTCCGTCAGCTTGATGTTCAGGTACGAAGCGACGATCGTGTGCTTCTGTGTCAGGTTGCCGGTCAGCTTCGCTTCGTACCGGTTCTCATCGGTCGTGTTGAGGAACTGGATACCGGGGAAATTGGGCGCGACCGCGACGCCGGCCGCGAGGGCGTTGAAGCCGTTGGCCGGCGCTCCGAACGCGTGGCGCCCGGAGCCGAAGAACCAGAGGCGGTCTTTCACCGCGAAACCGCCCAGCGTTCCCTCGTAAGTCGACGACGTCTTGTTCGGATGATCGCCTTCCGTCGGATAGGCGGTCTTCGAAATCCACTTCGGGTTCGTGAGGGTGTCGCGCAGGCTGCCGCTGAAATTGTTGCCGCCCGACTTCGTGAGCGTCGACACGACGCCTCCAGTGAACCGGCCGTACTCCGCCGAGATGCTGCCGGTGAAGATCGTCGTCTCCTGAATGGCGTCTTCGATGAAGAGGTTGTGCGGTTGGCCGCGCAGGTTCTCATTCACGACCACGCCGTTGACGAGGAAAAGGTTGTCGTACGACGGACCGCCCGACAGCATGATCTGGTTGTTCGGCCCGTTCGCCGTGACGCCCGGCGCGAGGAGGACGGTGTCGCGAACGTTTCGCCGCACCGGCAACTCCGCCACCTCTTTCTGCGAGAAGTTCCGCGCCACCTCGGTCGTCTCGAGGACCGCCGGCGCCGCCGCAGTGACGGTGATCGCTTCCGAGACGGTACTGACGTGCATCGCGATGTCCTTGTGACTCGACTCGGCGAGTTGCAGCGTCACCTTCGCGGTGACCGGCTGCATCCCTTCGAGCGAGAAGTCCATCGTGTACGGCCCCGGTGGAAGCGACGGGAAGTTGTACCCGCCGCCGTCGCCGGTCACCGCGGTGCGCGTCCCCTGCAGTGCGGGGGACTTGATCGTGACGGTGACGCCCGGTAACGGCTTTCCATCGGTCGTGACCGTGCCGCTCAGGGCCGCGGTCGTTCCTACCCCTTGCGCGAACGCCGACACGGCGCTCAGCAAGAGGGCGAGCAGATAAAAGGGCACTCGACGCGTTGACTGCATCCTCGCTCCTCCTATTCAGTTGTCCTGGAAACCGGCCAGAAACAGTGCATTGCTCTCGCCTTGTGTGGCGAAACACGCAAATGCGGAAGGGGAGCGGCTTGCGACCGACCAATCGTTCGGTTTGGTGTGCCCGAATTCAAATTCCTAACGTGGGCGATGCAGAAAAGCGAATTCCTACCGCGTGAGCTGGCGGTAGTGGATCCGGTGCGGCTGGCTCGCCTCGGCACCCAACCGCTTGATTTTGTCTTCCTCGTACTCGCTGTAATTGCCGTCGAAAAAGAAGACGCGCGAGTCGCCCTCGAAGGCCAGGATGTGGGTCGCCACGCGGTCGAGGAACCAGCGATCGTGTGAGATCACGATCACGCAGCCGGCGAAGTTTTCGAGCGCCTCTTCGAGCGCGCGCATCGTGTTGACGTCGAGATCGTTGGTCGGCTCGTCGAGGAGAAGAACGTTCGCCCCCTCCTTCAACATCTTCGCGAGATGCACGCGATTGCGCTCACCGCCCGACAGAATTCCGACCTTTTTCTGCTGGTCCTGTCCCGAGAAATTGAAACGGGCGACGTACGCGCGCGAGTTCATCTCGCGCGGCCCGAGCTGGACGACGTCGCCGCCGCCGGTGATCTCCTCGAAGATCGTCTTCTCGGGATCGAGT